>ERZ808037.456-NODE-456-length-38256-cov-4.913015_pt1 | contig 38256 bp, 32 predicted proteins | sample MGYA00380190_ERZ808037 | MGnify/ENA primary metagenome ERZ808037 (study PRJEB31490, sample SAMN06133399) | mouse gut metagenome | isolation source: J9 | host: mice | place: China: Chengdu | collected 2015-05 ...
ACAATGAATCTGTCCAAGTGTTCACACTGGATAGCGGCGCCCTGAAACTCCGGGAGGACTATGGGCGTGAGGATGTGGCAAAGGTCAACGTGCTTGACGGATGCTTTATTGAGTTGAGCAAAGTGTTTTCTGAATAAACGATGCAAATTGAACTGTTTAAGGCACAAAAAAAATTGATGAATGTTACTTTACTCCCCAAACAATCACCATCTTGAGCGCCCAGATATTATTAAGTCCTACCTGTCCTGGTCAAAAGAATTGTTTGATATGTGCTGATTAATATGCAATCATACAAAGTGCCTTAAAACCTGATATAGGTGGTATAATAGATATTTATTATATTACACCATATTATGTTTTGAGGCACTTACTATTTTCAGAAAACAATATCGAAGATTTGTTTTATCTATATCTAAGCATTTTTGCAGTGGATATCGAAGCATCCACCACTTATATAAACAAGAATTAATTAAGTATCCTGAGAGTATTTTTATACTCATACGCATAAAAATATTTATAGTTCATCTATCGAGATTTGATCACAATAAAATTTCCTATAAGGTACTTGAGTCAAAAACATAAAAGAAAAATTTGAAGATATTCTATTAAAATATTTTTAATAAAATTCATCATTCAGACTCCTCATTTTAATTATCTTAGCTGGAATACCTGCAACTATTGCATTATTAGGGACATCAGAAATAACCACTGCATTTGCTCCTACAATCACAAAATCATCAATTATTATATTTCCAATAATTTTTGCTCCTGGATATATAATAACATTATTCCCTATAGTAGGATACTTGCCTCGATTCTGTCCAATAGTAACATCTTGATAAATAATACAATTATCACCAATTTGAACATCTGAACCAATTACAATATTTTGAGGATGGGGAAACTTTATAGAATTTCCTATCTTACAGGTATCACTTATTATTATATTATATTTACTATATAGTATATTTCGAAAAAAGGCTTTTTTAATTTTTGTTAATATTCCTTTTTTTAGGCATAATTTTATAAATACATTAATGCAAAATTCCGCTCTTTCTGCTGATACATATAAAAGATGTAAACTTTTTTTGTTCATATCATTTATTCCTCTTAAAATTACTAGATAACCTTCATTTGACAATATAGAGATATTATACATTTCAGACATAATTTTCAACAAAAATCAACTATTCATTTTATCTACGCCTCCTCTTGTGATTATTATATTGCAAACTAATTTTATCTGCTTTCTGTATATAAAAAGTATATATAGTAATGAAAAAATTAAGATTACAACTTGAATAAATATTGATTTATATTTTGCTAACATGAAATATTCAAGAATGCACAAGATAAAAGAAATCAAATTCTTTTTCCATGAAATTAGTCCATGTATGCGTTTGAAATTTTCCTGTTGTAAAAAGCGTATCAAATCCCTCAAAAACATAGGTCTTCATACTGGATATTAGTGCAGAATCCATATTTATCAAAAAAACCATACTGATAATCATAAATAATCCAATAACATACAGCAAATTTTTTAGTAGTTTTGATCTCTTCTTTATACTTTCTCTAAAAATATATATTAAAGCCAAACCTACACCAATCAATCCTGTTCTTCCCAGTGTCAAAATTGAAAAAAGTATTGGAAATGATGACAAAATATAAAACATTTTCATACGAGAATTTTTTGTTTTTTGTATTAAATAGGGAATAAAGATTATTGCAAAAGCCTGGCATACTGCCAAATCATAGGTAACCGAAGCTGCCAATCCATATCCTCTTGCAAATCCATATCTTAATTGCAGATTATCTCTTCCTTCAATAAAGGCAATCCTGGAAATAAATGCATTAAAGGGAGAAATAAGCATAGATAGAATAATGATAATTGACTGCACAAATGAGATTACTACTAACATGTGCAAAATATCTTTCACTTGCGATTTGCCCATCGTCTGAAGCAAGTTTACCAATAATACACATCCTAATATATGATTCAATATAAAAAGTATCTCTGCATATACCAGTGCAAAATCACCTGTCCTCTGCAAAAAAAACATTTGCTAATGAGTAAAATAACAATACAATCATCCAGGCAACAATCTTTATCAATTTTTTTGTGAAAACAATTTTCCTGCTCCGTATGATCAGCCATGCTGCCATAAAAATAATCATTAACTTTGAACCGCTTAAAGGGCTTCCTGTGAATGGAACATTATATATAAATATAAATGAACACACATACAATATGAAGATAGATATTTTCATTCTGCACCTACATTTCAAATATTTGTTTTATTTCATTTACTGTATAATCTATATCAAACTTTGTTCCAATCAATTCTATGTAAGCATTTTCACGTTTTTGTTCGCCCGTACTTTCCATCATTTTTTTTGACCATTGAGAAGGAGGTTCTTTAAGGCTGATTCTATAAGCATTTGATGTTGCCATTGCATCTTCAGGAACTCCATCACTTATAAACGTTGGCAATCCAGAAGCTTGAGCTTCAATAGCCGATAAAGGCAAGCCTTCAAATAAAGACGGTAAAACAAATACATCCATTGCAGATAAGTATTCACTTACATTATCTTTTTCTCCAACAAACAATGTATACTCTTCTAATTTTAATTGCTTAACATAATTTTTAATCTCATTGCTATCTGGCCCATCCCCAACAAACATCAAAAGCGAATTCTTTTTTCTTTATGTATACCTTTACAAACTTCCCCATCTCTCTGCTTAAATAGAGTTTTCAAACTTTCTTGCCTTTGCATAAAAGGTTCCTACAGGCATAGCACAGGCTTCTGCCGCCTGGCGAAGGGTTATCTTCTTTTTTCTCCAGTCACGATGGATACTCCCGAAATTTTCCGGGTAAGGAAGGGCCGGGCGGCCAAACTTAACCCCTTTGGCTTTTGCTGCTGCTATTCCTTCTGCCTGGCGCTGCCGGATGTTTGTCCGTTCGTTTTCTGCTACAAAGGACAGTACCTGAAGGACAATATCACTTAAAAATGTCCCCATTAAATCCTTTCCCCGTCGGGTATCCAAAAGCGGCATATCCAGTACAACGATATCAATCCCCTTTTCTTTGGTAAGAATCCGCCATTGTTCCAAAATCTCCTCATAATTGCGCCCTAACCGATCGATGCTCTTTATGTACAGCAAATCATCCCGTTTCATCCGCCTTACCATGCGTTTATACGATGGTCGTTCAAAATCTTTGCCGGATTGTCTATCTACAAAGATGTTTTTTTCTGAAATCACCAACTCCTTCAGTGCAATCATCTGCCTGTCCTCATTCTGCTCACGGCTGCTCACCCGGATATAGGCATAAACATTGGCCATAAATTCCCCTTTCCTGTCATACGCAAAAACAGACCTGTTTTCAATCATGACAACCTTTCTTTTTGTATTTTTTCATTATTTTTATTTTCTGTTTTTTTGTCATTTTAATCGAATGCCAGAAAGGTCAAAAGGGGTTTTGGCATCAATTCCATTATTCGCATTATTTTATGGAAATTATTGGGAATAAAGTGATTTTTAGAACGGTTAATGAAGAAAACACAGATTTGCTCTTAGATTGAAGTCAAAGAATATTTTCTTTCCGCCTGGTGTTTCTGATACAAAATTTAAGCAAAAAGTTTCCAATACAACATTTATGCAAAAAATAAGAATAAAATCAGAAAACTCTGCAAATTTCAGTGTTTCTATCAGATTTTCTAATTTTATTCTTAATCTATCATTTCTTATTTGATTGTGAAATTATCTACAATATTTGATCGAGAAATTAGCTACAATACTTCCACTTTACAAACATGTTTTTTTGTCTTTTTACTGTAGCTAATCCCGACCGCCAGAACTTTTCCCGTGTATTTAGGTTCCTCCCCCAACTTTCCTCTTAACCGCAGCACATAGTTTTTATCCTTAATCTGTTGAATTGCCTTTTTAGGTGTACTTCCTACTTTCAATTCTAAAATCAAAGCATCTGCACCCTTTACTTCCGGATAAAAGATGAAATCTACATATCCCTTGCCTGCCTTATCTTCCCGTTCCACACGATATCTGTCCCGTGCTGCAAGATATACAAGATTAACTACTGCCGCCAGTTCAATCTCGTTATTATAAGAAAAAATCGGTGACTCTGTATTATGAGCATATTCAAGGATATCTGCCATGGTATTCGTATCTCCCGCCAGTGTAGCCGCCAGCATCCGTTCTGATTCCCTGGCCAGGCTGTAAACATATCCCAGACAATCATTATTCAGAAGAAGTTCATTAAACTTATCCATCAGTTCTTTGTTCGGAATAGACACCTTCTTATTCTCATAAGTCAGCAGCCCGTAAACCACCATAGCAGAATAAATCTGATTTTTTGTTTTAAGTTCCGTCCCCGTAACCGCATATCCCTGAAGAGCAATCGGAACCGTTTCTCCTGATACCATCAGGACAATATCATCTCTTACATCCTGAATATTATTGCGAATATAGTAAAAAATTTCATCATAAGGTCCTGAACTGGTCCAATAATTCGATAATTCATTATCCGTCAGAGCGCATACAACCGATCTGGGGTTATAAATCCTCTTCCCTTTTGCCGTACAATAGCCATCATACCAGATTCGCAGTTCTTCTCTGGTAATTGCAGGTTCATCCGTCCCTTTTTGATATCGTTCAAACAATTTATCAACCTCAGCATCTGAAAATCCAAAATATTCACTGAATTTCTTTTTTGTCGCCATATCATATTCCAGAAACATATTCAACTCCGAACCTCCGGAATATTTTGCTATAGGGAGAACCCCTGTCATGTACGCCAGTTCCACATAAGCCTTTCCTTTTAATAAAGACTTCAAAAATAAGAGATATGCTTCTTTATCCTCCTGCGTAATAAATGACATATGAAACATGGCGTCCCACTCATCCATAACAAAGATAAATTTCTCACTTTTTTTTTGAAAAATATCCGTCAGAATATCCCATGTCGCTTTCTTTGCATCAATGTGCAGATCATCATAAGCCCTGGCAAGATCATTATTTATCCCATCCTGTATACGGGCAATATACTGTCTGTAACTTGTACAATCCCTTGGCACTTCGCTGAAATCAATGTAAAGAACATTATATTTATTTAGATAAGCTTTATAGTTTTCATTCTCGGCAATAAACAGCCGTCCAAATAATTTTTCTGCATCAACAGCCTTTCCCAAAAATGCAGCAACCATACATGCCATAATACTTTTCCCAAACCGCCTCGGCCTTGTGATACACAAATATTTCTGTCCATCGACTTCCACTGCACTTAAAATTTCTTCAAGGATAAGTGATTTATCCACAAAAAACCTTGTTCCGGCAATTTCTCTGTATACTTCAAATGGTACTCTGCTGTTCAAATACCTTCCCATATCACCACCTCACTCCTTTCTCAGGATTTCTTTTGTTTTATCTGTATAATATTTTTCAAAATTCGCTTCACTAGGTTCTCCCATTATCCAAGCTATATCAGAAACTAATGGTGGCTATCGTTTAAATAATGTTTCCGTATAAAAACTTGCTAATCTCCGCAAAAATTCCACCCCTGAATCTCCATCTTCTGGAGATACTTTTGTACCGACCTTATCCCAGTCAATATGATTTATTCTGTCTATTGCTTCTTCAAAATATACTTTAACTCTCCCTATTTATACCACAAATAGCATTTCATCCAGACTTTCTTAAAAAAAAGCACCGCCTCTCGATACGCAAAAATAAAAGGTGAATTAACAACCTCTTTTTCTTTTCCACCTCCTGCTCTTCTAAAAAATAAAGATTATCTGTTTTTATTATATAGCATCGCAAGACAAAGCACAAGAATTATTGGTGGATATTTTTTGATATTTCACAAAAATCACAGATAATTATAACAATTCTGAAAATTACACATTTGCAAACTCTATGAAACTCTTGAATTTGAAATAAAAAAATGGTATGATTAAGACACAAACAGAAGGGAAATAAGATATGGCAACTATATATGACGGTGCATTCCGTACAATTCTAAATGACTGCCGAAAGCTAATTATCCCCATAATCAATGAAATTTTTGGAGAAACCTATACAGGGGCAGAGGAAATCCGTTTTTTTCCCAACGAACATTTTTTGGCTCAACAAGACAACGCAGATAAAGAACGGATTACAGACACGAATTTTACAATTTTGGGAAAAACACCGAAGAAATATCACATTGAATGCGAAAGTAGTCTGCCGGATGGAAAAATCACAATAAGACTTTTTGAATATGATGCACAAATTGCGCTTGATGAAGGCGAGGTTACAGAGGAAACACTGACTGTGACATTTCCCAATACAGCGGTTCTGTATCTGCGGACTTACAAAAAAACACCAGATAAAATGAAATATATAATTGTCACACCGGGCGGAACCGTTCAATATGATGTGCCAATTATGAAAGTACAGACCTATTCACTGAATGATATTTTTGAAAAAGATCTGTTAATGCTAATTCCGTTTTATATTTTTTCACATGAAAAAAGTTTTCCAGAGTATAATAATAATGAGCAGAAATTGTTGGAATTGAAAGCTGAATACAAGAAAATTTTAGAAAAACTCGATGAACTGGAACAGCAGAAAGTGATCGGGGCATTTGACAAGCGAACCATCATAGAGATTTCTGGTGATGTGATTAAGGAAATTGCACAAAAATATGAAAATGTGCAGAGAGGTGTGGGTGATATGATGAGCGGAGCATTAATTGAAACGAGTGCAAGAAGATTAAAAAACGAAGCTGAAAATGAAACAAAAAGAAAAACAGCACTTAAATTGCTAAAAAGAGGGAAACAAACCGTTGAAGAAATCGCAGAGGATACCGGTCTTAGTGTTCCGGAAGTAAGACAGCTTGCAGGACTCCAAACTGTGTAAAATAACAAAAATTACCTTTTTTATAGCAACCACAAAAAAACTGCCCTGGCAGAAGATTAACCTCGCTGCCAGAGCGGTTGCTTTATTTATAGAAACCCAGTGTTTTACATCGCCGAATTCATATCGACCAACATTTTTTGAATATTTTCTTCATTTAATTCATGCGTTGTAGTTTCATTTACTTCTTTAAAAAGATATCCATTTTTCATCGCATTAAGCTGGCTGTCATACACAGACTTTGATACTTCATTTCTATTAATACTATATTTATCGTATGCATCAGAAAACTCTGCTGTTGGAACAATCATTCCATTATTAATTGTATAAAAACCCTCATCGCCTATCGTACTGCCGCTGCTCATGATTACGGACTTCATCCAGTTTCCCTGATGTACATAGGAAAAATCTCGTGCATAAAAATCCCTAAGCATACAAAAATCACCCTGATAATAGGTATATAAACAAGTATTTGTCCTGTAATTTAATCATTGGTGCTATATGTGCAAGACCTTAAAATCCGTTCTCCATCGGTGTAAGGATTGACCTCTCCAGTAAAGTCCAGTTCATACCAGTTATTTTTTACATACACACAATTCCATGCATGATTTATATTTTTATTTGAAATAACCAAACATGGAATATCGAGCAATACACAGATATCTTTCACTGCATTTGCGTAGTTGCCGCATACTCCTTTTCCGTACAAAATTAATGTGCGAGGATCATTATCAACTTCTCTTCCTTCATAGTACGCATTCTGAGCAAACCAGGTCTTAATATAACCCAACTGTTGTTCCTGATCTGCTGAATATTGCCTGGCTTCAAAGGTTACAAATTCACCTGCAAAAGAGGTAATTATTCCGCCCAGCATAGCAAATATGGCCGTACATACTATTATTTTACTGCTTTTTTCATTTTGAAACTCTCCTTGTAAAATAATGTAATAATTATTCAAAGAGTTGCTACACAATTTAGTGCAACAACTCTTATTATTTTTTTCAAGTTTCACATATTATATGGTTTCATCCAGTCTATTTTGTCTGCACAACTCCATCCACTGTCCAACAACCATTTGCATCCACGGTATATCCTTCAATTATGGTATTGGTCAGCAGTTTTCCACGGTATCCATCAGAATTCGGGTTAAAATAGTAACATCTCTGTACACCAAATTCATCCATAATCCACACCCAGCCCGTCATCATCCTGCCCAAAGTTCCATCCGAAAGCGGATTCAGGAAATAGCGGTTTCCGTCCACATCGGTAAACCAGCCAGTTACCATATTTCCATTGATATCAAAACGGAACCAGTCATAATTTTGCTGTCCTGCCACGGCATAAGGATTATATGCGGCTGTCCAGGTATTCACCTTGATATTCCCGGAAGTATCTGCAAAACGCCAGGAGCCATTAAGCATCAACCACTCACCTTTTTCTACATAAGAGGGAAGAGAAGATCCCGGGCCACCGGAACTGCTTCCGCCACTGACACGACCACCACCGCCTCCGGAACCACCAGAGCCGCCAGAACTACTTCCGCCGCCAGAGCCGCCAGAACTACTTCCGCCACCAGAACCACCAGAACCACCACTGGAACTACCTCCACTACTAGAGCCACCGCCTGATCCGCTTCCACTTCCCGATCCACTTCCGCTTCCGCTATTACTCGACTTTGTAGTTAATGACAGTGCGTCAGAAATTGCATCTTTATACCATGCACCTCCAGAGATCCTCGCAAAGAAGTAATAAGTTTTGTTGCTTTCCAGTCCTTCAAATTTCGTACTCGACTTCCAATTCCATACTTTGCTGCTATCATTTTCCGTCGTAAAACCGTATTCTAACTTTCCATCAGTACTACTTGCCTTTGGACTAACTTCAACTGTATTTAATTCAATACTGTTCTCTGTGATTTTTCCGGGTTCTGCTGTAAGAGGCATCAAACTTCTTTCAAGTTTTGTAAGTGTCGTTTTGTCTGCTTTAATGCCACTGCTAAAATCAGGTTCCTGTGCCGGAAAACTATAGAATGTCAAATCACTTCCATCAGATACATACCAGGTGATATTGCCATTTAATACTATAGGCTGGCAATCTGACAATGCTCCTTCAAACTGTTCAATTTTCTTATCTCCCAGTTGATTTCCTTCACCATCAAAAAATGCAACTTTAACTTTACCATTTGTTTCAAGATTCCATGATGTTGAAGTATTCAGCACCTCTTCCCACATTACAGCAAATAAGTTCTCTGAAATCTTAACTAATTGAGGAGTGGACGCACCACAGATATTTCCTTCTTCGTAATCAGTTATCTGCATATACTTTGGTTCACTGTCCAGTGCATTTTTATCCACTACAGAAAGGAATATATTTCTTGTTTCACTGGTAGCAAAATGTTCTCGATCTATTGTATTTCCAGCAATCAAATAGCTGCTGTCAGAGATTTCAAATCCCCCCAGACTAATGCCCGTATATTGATACGGTCTTGCTTCCGTATTTGCTTCTTCCGTAATAGGCAAAATCATAGTTGTTAAGGGATTATCCAGCACATCTTCTATTGCAGCAATTGTCATTACTACTCCTCTTGGATACTTGTCACCCTGATCTATGGTAATCATTTTATCATCTTCAAGCCTAACAAACTGATTAAATGAATGGGACGTATAACCTACAGCATCAACAGTAACAAGAAATCCTTGATATGTCCATACCATACCTTCCGTATCCAGAATTAATGTCATATTCGCCTGATGATTAAGCCCATCATTCTGCGATTTATACATTGTATGTCCAGTTCGTATATAAAGATATTTTTCTTTTTCTTCCATACGAAGATTACTGAAATGAAATGGCTCTAATGTATTTGCGCCGTAAAGACTAACTGATGATAAACGTTTCATATCCTTACTATATTTTACGACACGAACTACCTCCACATCATCACTTTCCGTTTTATTATCCTGACCAAATACAATATAAAATGCATCACTTCCGGCATAAAATCCACCAAATTTAGGAAGCTCCATTGGAATATTCCAGCTCTTTATAAACGTATAATCTGCTTTGTATTGCTCAATTACAACCTGATTCGCTGTATACTCTACTCGGTAGAATATTTCAGCTTCCCCTTCATATAGATAGGAATTTATTACCGTGCTGGAATATGAACGATAATCTTGCTTATGCTCATTATCTATACCAACAAAATTGATATTACCTGTAAGTTTAAGCGCTTCACCTGCCTCTTCCTTTTTGGAAAAAGTTATTTGTGTCCCCTTCGGAAAGCTCTTCTGTCCAAGGAACTCAACAGCCTTAGGGATAGTCACAGAAGTAATTCCTGTATTAGAAAAAGCAAAACGTTCAATACTGATGACACTCTCCGGAATAATAATATCCGTCAGCTTCGTACATCCTGCAAATGCAGATTCACCAATCTGAAGTACAGTTTCTGCTATCTTAACACTGGTAAGTTGATCACACATATAAAACAAATAGTCGCCAATTTTTGTTACTCCCTCTTCTATAATAACAGAATTAATCTTATAAGCAGTATGAGGGTTCCATGGTGCTTCGAAACTGTACAAATCTGGCATTGGTCCGGTTCCGCCAATCGTTAAATCCCCTTTTTTTGTTATTTTCCATTTAATGGAATCACTCTCACCAAGGCTTCCTTTACCTATTATTACTGAATCCGGCAGTTTACCACAATTATCAAATACTGTACTGTCAATATCCTTTATACTCTCCGGAATCATGATATCGGTTAAATTTGTATTATATGCAAATGCATAACTACCAATGCTTGTTACTCCTTCTGGAATCTGAACTTTTGTCATATTTGAAAATAGATAAAATGCATACTCGCCAATCCGTGTAATTCCCTTTCCGATAATTACTTCTTCAATATTTTCTCTTGAACCATACCATGGTGTTGTAGCAAACTTCCAATCTGGCATTTCTCCTTTACCGCTAATCGTAAGGGTTTTATTTTCAATTTTCCAGGTTATATCCTTTCCAATTGTTCCGCTTGTATCCGTATTTGCTCGTGCCTGTGACAAAAACGCTGTTCTGCGGTAATTGCATGTATTGATAAAATAAAATGCTCCCTGACTATTCGTAGTAAAAGTCACCCAATAGTCATCTCCATTATCTGATTTTACTATATCCGCAGGAATAATCTCAATCTTTCCGTTTTCTCTTTCATGAATAACAGAAACCTGTTTTGTAAACTCAAGCTGTTCTTTCTGAACGGATAATGTAAGGGTAATGGCTTTTTTCTGTTCAGCTTTTTTGTCTTCTTCTATTTCCAATTCCATTGCAAATACTTTTTCGCCATCAGCTTGTAATTTTTCCTTTAATAGCGCTTCGCCTGCCCATTCCATTAATTCTGCAATGTCTTGTTCTTTATTGACTTCGGAAGCAATTAACTTTCGTTCTTCCAGGCCAACTGCAATCATTTTGTACTTATCTTTTGCTTTTCCTTTTATCTGATTTGGAGCATACCACTCCGCTTTCAGTGTTGTATTCCCATAAATTTCTTTATAGTTGCCCACCTTAACAGGATATTTGCTGTCATAAGAATACCATCCTGCAAAATGGAGATCATCCGCATCACTGTTGTTCTCATTTGCCTGATTCTTCACGGTTTCCCAAACAGGCTTCTGATTTTTCGCTTCAACTTCCTCTGCTCCCAGTTTTAGATTGGTAAAATATCCCTGATCATCTTCCTCTAAATCAGAAAACGTCTGCACCCATTCTGTACGATCTGCATTGGATTTTGTTGCATTAGATTTTGTTGACTTTAAATCTTCATCCGAAATTCCTGCAAAATATCCATTATCTCCACTTTGAAAAGTTACCTTAATCGCCTTTTCTCTATGCGATGGTGTACCAAGCATTGCTGCTGGTGTGATATTTACTGCAGATACCACAACAGCCAGAGTAACAGCTACCTTTGCTTTCCAATGCGCTAAATTTGTATGTAATAAACGCACCGGCTTTTTTTGTTTTTCGCTTTTCATACTTTCTTTTTTCCTTCCTTTGTTTTATTTCATCTACGCCAGAGATACTCTCTGATCATACAAAAGATTTTATCCTCTTTTAACCAAAACCTCCCCTCTCCTTTTTCTTTAAACATACTCTGGCGCAGAAACAGAACTTTTCATCTGATTTATTTTGTCTGTACAACTCCATCTACTGCCCAACAACCGTTTTCATCCACGGTATATCCTTCAATTATAGTATTGGTCAGCAGCTTTCCACAATATCCATCAGAATTTGGGTTAAAATAGTAACATCTCTGTACACCAAATTCATCCATAATCCATACCCAGCCAGTCATCATCCTGCCCATGATTCCATCCGAAATTGGATTCAGGAAATATTTGTTTCCGTCCACATCGGTAAACCAGCCAGTCAGCATGTTTCCATTAATATCAAAACGGAACCAGTCATAATTTTGCTGTCCTGCAGTGGCATAAGGATTATATGCGGCTGTCCAGGTATTCACTTTAATATTCCCAGAAGTATCCGCAAAACGCCAAAAGCCGTTGAGCACTGTCCACTCACCTTTTTCCACGTAAGAGGGAAGCGAAGAGCCTGGGCCACCAGAACTGCCGCCTCCATTAGAACCAGAACTTCCATTATCACCAGACGTTCCCAGTAGCTTTTCTTCTACATGTAGCATATGTAACAAATACATCATCCCTATTTGGAAATGATAGCTGAATATTACTATCCTTAATCAAATTGTCATTTCTTGCCATTGTAAAACAAAAAAATACATAAGACAAGATGTGGCAGATTTTGTGGCAGATCTTTATTTTAGTTTTAGCTATTATATTGCTATTTTTTCAGCCTAACCCATCTGCTTCTTTAATACTCTTCTGCCCTGGCAGACTAAATATTCATCTTGCATGACTTTACTTCCTCTTTTTCCTTTAAATAAAATGTTTCCAGAGATAGAGCAAAAATAAAGCGTAAATAGGGTTAATTGTTTTGCTGCGAAAATTAATTACACAAAACTAGAAATTACGTATGAAGTTTAAAATAAAATGTTGCAAATCAAATTATAGATATGGGCATCCTAAAACCTAAAAGTATTGATGATTGCCAACATATAGCTGCTGTTGTACATGGATATGATTGTATAATACCTTAGAATTTCAAGCACATTGTTAATATAAAGACAACCCGTGGTATCAGCATCACTTAAAAATGTCCCCATTAAATCTTTTCCCCGCCGGGTATCCAAAAGCGGCATATCCAGTACAACGATATCAATCCCCTTTACCTTGGTAAGAATCCGCCATTGTTCCAAAATCTCCTCATAATTGCGCCCTAACCGATCGATGCTCTTTATGTACAGCAAATCATCCCTTTTCATCCGCTTTACCATGCGTTTATACGATGGTCGTTCAAAATCTTTGCCGGAATGTCTATCTACAAAGATGTTTTTTTCTGAAATCACCAACTCCTTCAGTGCAATCCATTGCCTGTCCTCATTCTGCTTCATGGCTGCTCACCCGGATATAGGCATAAACATTAGCCATAAATTCCCCTTTCCTGCCATAATCAAAAACAGACCTGTTTTCAATCATGACGACCTTTCATTTTGTGTTTTTTTATGATTTTTATTTTTTGTTTTTTGTCATTTTAATCGAATGCCGGCTTCACCAGAAACTGCGGCTAACGGCTGCTTGAATGTGCATTTGCCTGATTATTTTTGACACAGCAATACTCTGCTGCCGTCTGTGAAAATTTTGACACAGCAGCACCACTCTGCTGCCGTCTGTGAAAACAAAACTTTTCTGTCTGCACTGATGGGGAATCTGAAATGCTGCAAACGCATCTCTGTGAACAGTAATCACAATAGAAATGAAGATTAAAATTAGAATATTGAAATCAGAAGATTAAACTCGCTATCATACTGCTGCATGCTACAATCCGCTTGCCGCACCCGCTTTTACTTTTTATCTCTTTTTTTACTCATTTATCAGAAATTGCTAAAGTATTACCCCCCTGCAAAAACAGATACCCCCATATCTGATCCGAAGTATATCATAAAGTCCTCACCTTTTTAATGAATTTTATAAAAAATATATAAAATAAACTACTTTGCAAAAATATGTTCCTCCAAATACTTTCTCAGTAACGGACGGGAAACCTTACCGTTGGCATTTTCCGGCAGATAATCACAGAAAATCACCTTTTTAGGCTTTTTGTATCCGGCAATGTGCCGGCGGCACCAGGAAATCACCTCGTCCTCGCTAAGAGAAACATTTTCTTTCCGCACCACACAGGCTACCACGATTTCTCCCCAGCACGGCTCGGGCATTCCCAGAACACAGACCGCTTTCACCGTATCTGTCATCCCGGCAATACAGTCTTCCACTTCTTTAGGATACACGTTTTCCCCGCCGGATATAATCAGGTCATGTTTTCGCCCTGCCAGATATACATAACCGTCGCTGTCCACCCATCCCATATCCCCGGTCGGGTGATAGCCGTCCGCCGTATTGTGCTGCCCTTTCTTGGTATCCCATGTACACAAAAACGGACTTTTTACCTCAATTTCCCCGCAGCCCTGCTGCTTTCCCTCTTCTTTGTCGGTTTCCTGGCGAATCCTTATCTGAACTAACGGAAGGGGACGCCCGGCTGAGCGCAGAATTTTCCTGTCCTGTGCATGGTCTGCCGCACGCTGATGGTCTTCCGGCAGAAGAATTGCCATACAGCAGCTCTCGGTCGCCCCATACGCCTGTTCCATCTGACAATGAAACTGTTCCATTGCCTGAAGCACCACATGCTCGTTCATCGGCGAACCGCCGTAAACAATCTTTTTTACCGAGGAAAAATCAAACTTCTGCATCCTTTTATCCTGAAGCAGTCGGATAATTAAGGTGGGAATCATACTGACACGGCTGCTTTTTTCCCTCTCCATCACCTGTAAAAATTCCATAGCATCAAAATGGTCAAAAAACACGGTTGTACTTCCAATCAGCAGGCTGAGAATAATTGAGAAGCCCGACAAATGAAATAAATTTGCACTGGTCTGATAAATCTCCTCTGCTGTCCAGCGGGATTCCAAAGCATAGGTATACAAATACATCATCAGCCCGCTATGTGTGTGCCCTACCTCTTTCGGCGTACCTGTGCTTCCGCTGGTAAACAACTGCACCGCAATATCTTCCGGTGCAGCCCCGTTCCCCAAATCACATTTATCTTCATCTCTCCAGGCAGAATCCATCTCCTCCAGCAAAAGAACATTCTCTGCCCCGGCCTGCCGCATTAATTCCATGGATTTTTGATCACTGAGCAGTACCGCATCCGGGTACTTTGCCAAAAGTTTCTGTAATTCTTTTGCCGAATGCCGCCAGTTCACCGGACAGGCAATAAGCCCCGTCTGAAAACAGCCAAGAAATACAGCTATTTCTTCGATAGAATTTCTTGCCAGAATCAATACCCTTCTCTGCTTTTTTCCTTTTGCCTCCTTCCAAAGCCGTCGGCCCATCCGGCAGCTTATTTCCCAGAGATCATCAAAACTAATCCGCCTATTTACCTCAACCAAGGCAGTTTTTTTATGATATAGCTGAACTGAACGTTCAAATAATTTCCATAGGCTCATCATTTTTCCTTTATCACATCTTATCTGTCCTGATGGTTTTTCCCTTCCATATTGCTGATTTTATAGCGCAGAGTTCTGTCCGAAATACCCAGGTACTGTGCGGCCTTTTCTTTCCGTCCGTTAAATTTACTTAATGCTTCCAGAATCATTGCATCCTCCTGCTGCTTTAAATACTGCTTTAAATGATGCGGCACGGGCTTTGACTCATTATCGGATACCTGCACCGGGCTTACCTTATTGCTGCCCAATGGCATACAGGTCACTCTAAGGGGAAGGCACCGGGCATCCAAGCTGTCCCCGCAGAGGACAACTGCGCTTTCAATCGCATTTTCCAGTTCACGGATATTTCCCGGCCAGCCATAGTTCTCCACGGTCTGCCAAAAGGACGCACTAATCTTAGGCACAGGCTTTCCAAAGTTCTGACAAAACCGCTGAATAAACTGTTCGGTCAGACTGTGCAGATCCTCCCGGCGGTAGCGCAGCGGCGGCATTTCCAGCTGTATTACATTTAACCGATAGTATAAATCCCGGCGAAAAGTTCCTGCCTCCACACATTGCTCCAGATTAGCGTTCGTTGCTGCAATCACACGGGCCTCCATCACAATGCTTTCATTTCCGCCCACACGCTCAAAGCACCGCTCCTGCAAAACATTCAGCAGCTTCGACTGAAGATGAATGGGAATCAGGCCGATTTCATCCAGGAATATCGTTCCTGCACCGGCTGCCTCAAATTTTCCGGGCTTCATCCTAAGCGCCCCGGTAAACGCCCCCTTTTCATAGCCAAACAGCTCACTTTCAAAAAGATTTGGCGGTATCGCCGAACAATTGACATGAACAAAAGGCAGTCCTTTTCTTATGCTGGTAAAATGAATCTTTTTCGCCAGCATCGTCTTTCCCGTTCCGCTTTCACCGGTAATTAATACGGTTGTCTGGTAGTCCCTGACCTTTGCCACCACCTCTTCAATACGTTCAACTGGCCTTTCACTGTTCCAGCCCCCATCCTCCTCTTCTTCCCGGGAACGTTTTTCCTTCCATCCGGCTTCAGAGTTTAACAATTCCTGGATCTTACCGGTCAGCAGATTTAATTCACAGGGTTTTTCAATAAAATCATCAGCCCCGTTCTTCATGGCCTGAACCGCACTGGACACATCCGGTTCATCGCTCATCACCAAAATAAACAGCCCGGGACAAAGCTTCTTTAAATATAAAATTTGTTCCAGTTGGTTTGTTTTATCCAAATATAAGTCCATTAACAGCAAATCATAATGACCAATACTGCACTGATGAAGTAAATCGCGAACATTTGCCACAGCAGTTACCAAAAAGCCGCACTTTGATAATCCGGTGCAGAACATACGGTTGGCAATTTCCGAGTGATCAGCAATTAAAATCCGTTTCATCCAAACTTCCCCCTTGTCTGTAGCTGAATACGCTCAGCCCTTTATGATACAATACAGGGCAATATTACCATCCGAACCTGACATCCATCCTCCTGCCGTTTCATTTCCAAGGTTCCTCCATAGTCCAACGTAATTTTTTTTGCCATCAGCAAGGGTACATCGATCCAGTTATGTAAATTTTCACTGCCGCTTCTCACATAAAGCAGCTCTTCCTCTCCATCCTGCCCCCCTTCCTCTCCATCTTCCGCGATTTTCACCACAACTGCCATCTTTTTTTTATCGTAATAACTGCTCACATCAATGCTTCCTTTTTCTCTGATCGAAGAAAGAGAACTGAGCAAAAGATTAAAAAATAACTGGTGCAAATCCACATTTTTCATCTGTACCATGGGCATCTCTTCCTCAAGATGCGTTTTTATGATCAGTTTTTTCCTGCTCCTCTCCCGGTAGAGGGCAGAAACACAGTTTTGCAGTACATGGTGAATGCGTATCTGAGCGCAGGAAGTTTCCTCCGTCAGGTTGCAGAAGGAGATCAGCTGGTCATTAATCCGGCTGATATGTCCGGCTTCGGTTTGAATAAAATTAAGCAGCTCCCGCATCTCTTCCGTCAGGTTTGGTTCATCTAAAAGCAGACTGGCGCAGCCCTGAATATTCATCAGCGGTGTGCGCATATCCTTTGACATCTCAAAGGTTGCATCCCCCAAAATCTGAAAATTCTGCCTCTGTGCCGCCCGTCTCCGATGGATGAATTTCTGTGTAATATCCGTGGCAACGATAACCACACAGCCCACCTTCCCCTTGCTGCTTTTTAACGGGGTCAAAATAAACTTATAAATGGAACAGCCCAGTTCATTCTCCATTCCATTTAACAGCACACGGGGAAGAATCTGTTTTTCCTTCATCAAAAGCACCTTATCCACGGCCTTAATTACAGGAAGCAGTTTCCTCGATCCGGTGGTTAAATTATCGCCGAATAATTCCTGTGCATTGTCATTCGCCGAAAGAATCGTATAATCCGCATCAACCACGGCAATACAGCCCTCCGTGCTCTCTAGAATTCCCGAGAGATAATTCTTTTCCTGTACCAGTTCATTTTCCAGTAACATCCTCTGCTGTCCTGTGGTGCTGTACAGTTCGTACCACCGGATATCCCGTTCATCAAATGGCCCATCCACCTTACAATGCAGAAAAAATACCTGGTTTCCCTTTTCCGTCAGCCGAATAGTATAGATAAAAAAATACCGGCCTTCAAATTCATAGCAATAGGTCTTTTGCTGCTGCAGGCTGTCCCACCGGATGCAATGCTCCACAAAGCGGAGGGGGAGTTCATTGCCAATCCCATGAATATCATTATAGGTATCCAGGCAGATCCTGCCGCCCGGCGAGAGCAGCAAAATCCCGTACCAGTCGCTACCCAGCAGATCAACAATTCCATTTTCCTGATAGCGCAGAACCGTTTTCTCTGCATTGCAACTTTCGTCGTTAATTAACATGGTATTCTCCCCCTCTTTTTTTGCAGGTTAATGGTAAATCTCCATATTTACAATTTCTTCTATCCTATCGGATATTTCCTTTTTTGTCAAACTTTCATTACTTTACAATTCCCTGTTTTCTCATTTCCCCGACCTGCGCCCCGGTATAGCCAACCTGAGAAAGAACCTCATCCGTATCCCTTCCCACTGCTCCGGTCTTTTCATAGCGCGATGCCGTATCGTAAGCCGAAAACTCTACCGGAACCGCAGGCATTGCCACCGTCTTTCCGCTGGGGAAGGTAACGGGCTGGACGAATCCGTTCGCCACTGCCTGCTCATCCTCTGCCAGCTCGCTGATATGTCCGATTTTTCCTATAACAATATTTAATTCCCCAATCAGCTTCACCCACTCATCCCTTGGTTTTGTCTTAAAGTATCCCCGCAAAACAGGCATAAATTCATCCATGTGCTGCTGAACCGCTGTGATCGTATTAAACCGCTCATCTTCCAGCATATCGTCCCGCCCAAAAAGATGGAAAATCTTCCGGTAAGCGTCGGCATAATCCACAACCCCAATCATCAGCCATTCCCCGTCGGCACACTCATACTGCCAGCCAAACGGGTTCGCCGGGTGATCCTTATCCTTTGGAAACTGGTTGCCATATTGCGTGGAAACCACAGCCGCATTATTATACCAAATCGAACTTCCCATCAGGGAGGAAGAAACAAAAGTTCCCTTTCCGGTTTCCCGCTTGCCAATCAGCGCTGCCAGAACACCTGCACAGAGAATCGAACCCGTCATGGCATCCCCCGCTCCCGTCGGGGCCAGGAACGGAAAATTCCCTTTCGTCCCCCAATCCAGCATCGCCCCGGACCTTGCCCAAAAAGCCACGGAATCAAAACCTGGCTTCGCCGCATCCGGCCCCTTATACCCATAACCGGTAAAGTGCACATAAATCAGTTCCGGATACCGCTTAGAAAGCTGCTGATAATCAAAACCCAGCTTTGTCAACGCCGGCATCCGCATATTGCTGATAAAAATTTCCGCTGTGCCAATCAGCTTAATTAAAGCTTCTTTTCCCTGTTCCTCCTTTAAATTTAAGGCAACAAATTTTTTATTGGCATTCGGTACCATAAAAAACGGATTTTCCTCATCGGTAATCGGGCATTTCTGGTTCCGTCCCACAATCCTCCAGGCATCCCCGGCAATACTTTCCACCTTAACTACTTCGGCTCCCCAGTCTGCCAGCATGCGGGTTACACTGGGAACTGCAAAATGTGTCCCTAATTCTATCACCTTCAGCCCTTCCAGGGGCAGTTTTCGTTCTTCCATGCTTCTCTCCTCCTTCTTCTAATTCCTTTAAACCTCCGCCGATGAACATACGACATAACAACTTACTGCGGAACATACCCCAGTGCCTCAATCTGCTTTTTACTGCTCACATTTGACGCGGCGTACAATAAGCCTACAACCACCATCAGCACCGCAAACATAATCCAGGCCAGACGATATGTACCCGTCATATCAAAAATAAATGCTGCCACCGTCGGCCCGATAATCTGCCCGACATTTCCCGCCATATTCATCCATCCGTTCATCACTCCAAATTCTTTATCGCCGAAGTTGCGGACGGTAATCAGCGCCGGGATAACCGATGGAATCGAACCGCCAATCATATAAAACAGAGCCATCCCCTTAGAAAAGCCAATATTGGTCGCCGACATTGCCATACAGATAAATACCGCCGCATAAAACAATGGCGCGATTACCGCTGTACGCTTGATGTGGATAATATCGGAAATCGCCCCCAGGATAAATTTCCCCAGGACAAGCGTTCCTAATGCACCGGAATAAATTAAAGCCGCCTGTGCCTTATCTCCGGTAATATCCGTAAAATATGCCACGCACTGCGAAGAAAATGCCGAAGCCCCAATCATCGTTACACATGCGGCAATCCACTGAAACCACCACCGGCTTGTTTTTAATGCCTGTTTTCCGGTGATCCCGGTTTTCTGGGTGGAAACGCCGCCCGCTGCCGCTACTTCCTCCGGCGAAGGGTCGCCAACCCTGGTTTCAAATCCCTTATCGCTTGGCATACTGACGACCAAAAGCAGGGCAACGGGAATCATAATCGCATTCACTCCCGCCATGGCAAGGTAGGCCGTGCGCCAGCCGTTATTGGCAATAACGTTGCTGATCACATTGACCCATACCAGCGCGCCGGCACCGCTTCCCAGCATACCGATGGACATCGCCGTTCCTTTAATCTTCGGTCCGAACCAGTTGCTTACCATAATGCTTACCGGAAGATTGGTCGCACCCGCCCAGCCAAAGCCCTGTATTGCGGAAAGCAGATAAAACTGCCACAGGGAATGGGAACGGGACATACCCAGATAACACAGACAGGTCAGGATAATACAGCCGGTCAGCACATATTTAACCGGATATTTCTTATAAATCTTCCCGATAAATGCCGACCCAATCAGCATGGTAATCGTAAGAACCGTATTGGTCTGCGTGTAGGCGGTTCTTGTCACCCCAAGTTCTTCACAGATCGGGGTGTAAAATAACGATGTACAATTTGCCTTTACCACATAGCAGATAAACATGGTCATAAATCCACACAGCAGCATTACCCATCCATAGTAAAAACGTCCGTCGATGGTAAATACATTCTTCTTTCCCATAGAATTTCCCTCTTATCTTCCTTTAAACTCCGGTTTTCTTTTTTCGCAGAATGCATCCACGGCAGCCTTATGATCTTCCGTTCTGCTGCAGATATACTGTGCTTCTACTTCTTCCTGCATGCAGGCATTTAACTCCCGCATGGTGCAGCTGTTGATCATTTTCTTAATCTGGGCATAGGCCACGCCCGGTCCATGGGAATATTTATCAATATATTTCCGCACGGTTTCTTCCAGATTTTCCCTGGGAACGGCTGCGGTAATCATTCCCCACTGCGCAGCATCCGCTCCTCTGAAACGCCGCCCGCTCATTAACAGTTCCGTCGCCCTTGTGCGCCCTATAGATTTGGTCAGCATGTGGGTAATTCCGCAGTCCGGGACAAAACCAATGTTGACAAAGGCAAAGACCATCTTGGCATCTTCCGCCGCTATCGAAAAATCACAGCACATCGCTATGCTCATCCCTGCCCCGGCCACAGCGCCCTCAATCCAGGCAATCGTCGGCTTGGCAATCGTGCGCAGGCGCATCATAAACTCGCCTCCGGCACGTATGCCCTCTCTGGCGGTATTGATTCCCTTATCTAAACGCTCCTTCATCGCCTTAACATTGCCGCCGGCAGAAAAATTCCCTCCGGCCCCGCGCAGAACAATCACACGGATCTCTTCGTCCTGTTCACATAGCCGCAGGGCGTCGCAAAGATAATCCATGGTCGTCACGGTCACCGGGTTCATATTTGCCGGATCATTTAAGGTAATAAAAGCCGCACCTTCCTCACGCTCAAGCAAAACACCTTCATACGCTTTCCACAACATTCTTTTTTCTCCTTTTCTTTGTTCTTCCTTTATTATTTTTCTATTCTCTCACTTCTTTTTCCTGCTATGCTTTCTTTTTCGGAGCCAGTACACCGCCGATAACCATTCGCTGAATTTCATTTGTTCCTTCAAACAGCGAGTAAATTCTTGCATCGCGCAGAAGCTTTTCCACCGGATATTCCCGGCTGTAACCGTAACCGCCAAAAATCTGCACTGCTTCATTCGCCACCTCAAATGCCGCCTCGGATACATAGGTTTTTGTGATGGAACCAATCAGGCTGTCATAAATTCCCTGATCGATTAACATGGCATTGTACAAAAGCTGGGCCCTTGCCGTCTGAATCTTAATTTCCATATCCGCCAGTTTAAATTTAATTGCCTGTCTGCTGGCAATAGGCTTTCCAAAGGTAATTCTCTGCTGCGCATAATCTATCGCCAAATCCAGAGCCCGCTGTGCCAGACCAATCCCCGCTGCCATTCCGGTGGGACGGGTTCTTGCCAGAAGCTTTTGGCTGATGGCAAAACCGGCATTTTCTTCGCCAATCAATGCCGAAGCCGGTATCCGCACGTCTTCAAAGATGACATCCGTTGTATTGGAAGTTCGGATGCCCAGCTTATTTTCTTCCTTTCCCACACTGACCCCGGGCGTATTCCGGTCCACAATAAATAAGGAAATTCCGCCATTTCTCAGTTCCGGAGCCGTCGCAGCCGCCACAGTAAAAATATCGGCGATGCCTCCATTGGTAATAAAGCACTTGGTTCCGTTTAAAATATAGGAATCGCCGTCACGGACTGCTTTACATTTGGTATTGCCCATATCGGAACCGGACTGCGGTTCGGTCAGGCACATCGCAGATATCTGTCCCTGGGCAAGTCTTTCCCCATAGGCTTTTTTCTGTTCCTCGGTGCCTGCTAATAAAACCGGCTTAATCCCAAAGGTCGAGGCTGAAAACGAAGAAGCAAAACCGGCATCCACATATCCCATGGCTTCACGGATCAGGCAAACGGACACCGCGTCCAGTCCAAGGCCGCCGTATTCTTCAGGAATATCCATGGCAAATAGTCCAAGTTCACCCATTTTTTTATGGATTTCCATAGGATACTCCCCTTTTTGGTCATATTCCGGCACCAGCGGCAGATACTCCTTCATTAAAAACTCCTTAACTAACTCCACCATGCCGCGCTGATCCTCTGTCATTAAACGATACTCACTCATACACTTCATTCTCCTTTCCTGTTGCTGCCATGTAAGGTACAGGTATTTTTTTCCTGTCCATGGCTTATATTTTATTTATTAGCATATTTCATGCCATTTTTTCTTTTTATCAAAACAAGCGCATTTTCAGCGGATGTCCGCATAAATCACACGCCTGATTCATGCCTTATCCCGATGCCATACGGCAATTTTTTTCCACCCAAAGACAAAAAAACCGGCAAAAATCTGCCGCTTTTCTTCACCTTATCGACAGCTTGCAAACGCAAATTCCCGCCGATATGCTTTTGGATGCAGAATTATTTTTTTGGCATGATATTTGCTTATGTATTCAGTATTCCCAAATCAAAAAATAAGGAGATGTGCGAATGAATATTTTAGTATGCGTAAAACAGGTGCCGGATACAACCGAAATTAAAATCGATCCGGTCACCAACACCTTAATCCGAAGCGGCGTTCCCAGCATTGTCAACCCTTTTGACGGCTATGCCTTAGAAGCTGCTGCCCGTATCAGAGATAATCACCCAGATACAAAAATTATTGTTTTAAGTATGGGGCCGGAACAGGCAAAGGCAGCGTTAAAAGAATGTCTTGCTGTCGCTGCTGATAAAGCCTATCTGGTCAGCGGACGTTCCTTTGGCGGATCGGATACCCTGGCAACCAGCTATATTCTTTCCTGCGCCATTCAAAAAGTGGAAGAAAAAGAGGGGAAATTCGATGCCATTTTCTGCGGAAAACAGGCCATTGACGGTGATACTGCCCAGGTAGGACCGGAAATTGCCGAACACCTCGGACTTCCTCAGATTACTTATGCCCTGGAAACTAAATTAACGGAGAATGGATTAGAAGTTATCAAAGAAGGTGAAGATGAAAACCAAAGACTTTCGATTTCTCTTCCCTGTCTTATCACCTTCACCAAACCTGCATTTGACCCCCGCTATCCCACGCTTAAACGTAAGCTGGCAGCGAACCGGGCAGAAATTCCGGTATTAAGCGAGGAAGATTTCCCTGAAATCGATAAAAGCCGCATTGGTTTAAAGGGTTCTCCCACACGGGTAAAAAGCACCTTTGTTCCCCCCAAAAAACAGGGCGGTGTCAAAATACAGGAAGAATCGGACAAGGCTTCTGCACAAAGACTGTTTTCTCTTCTTTCAGAAGCACACATCATAGAGTAGGAGGAAGCTATGACAGCAAAGACAAATGATTTATGGGTATTGATTGAGGTACAGGAGGATGGAAGCCCCAAAAAAGTCGGCCTGGAGCTGTTAAATCCGGGACGCAGGCTGGCAGATAAGCAAAAGGGCGCTCTGGTGGGCATTATTCTTGGGAAAAACACGAAAGAAGCTGTAAGAGAAGCCGGAAATTACGGCGCAGATCAAGTAATTGTGATTGAAGATGAAGCCTTTTGGCCCTACAGCACGGATGCCTACACTGCAGCCCTTGACTATCTGGTGAAAAAATATGCTCCTTCCACCTTAATGATTGGCGCTACCCCCAACGGACGAGATCTTGGCCCGCGCCTTTCCTGCCGCTTAAAAACCGGCTTAACTGCCGACTGTACGGCACTGGATATCGATGAAGAAACCGGTCATGTAGCCTGGACGCGGCCTGCCTTTGGCGGAAATTTAATGGCCACGATTATGTGCCCGGATTCCCGCCCGCAGATTGGAACCATACGTCCGGGCGTATTTAAAAAGCCGGCACCGTCAGGAAAAACCGTTCAAATTATCATCCATGAACAGTTTAAGAGCGATCCTGCTTCTGTCCGCACCCGTCTTATCGAAACCATCCGGGAAACTGCCAGAGAAGTGGTTGATTTGGAAAATGCAGAAATTATCGTTTCCGGCGGGCGGGGTGTCAAAAGTGCAGAAGGCTTTGCCCTGATTCAGGAACTTGCCGATACCTTAGGGGGCACGGTGGGCGCTTCCCGCGCTGCTGTAGATGCCGGCTGGATCAGCCACAGTCACCAGGTCGGGCAGACCGGAAAAACCGTAGGGCCAAGACTCTACATTGCCTGCGGTATCTCCGGCGCTATCCAGCATTTAGCGGGAATGAGCGGTTCAGATGTGATCGTTGCCATCAATAAAGATGCTGACGCACCCATTTTTGATATTGCCGACTATGGGATTGTGGGAAATCTTTTTGAAGTGCTTCCTGCCCTGACGAAAGAAATCAGAGCAGCAAGGAAAAGCTGAATGAATAAAAGGAAATACTAATCAAAAGAAAATTTCGTAAAGTTTAACAAGTACTGACGAACAGGAGGAAATAATCAATGGCAACCGGCATCATCGGACTTCTTATTTTAACGCTGTGTATCCTTCTCTTTATTACAGAATGGCTGCCCGCGGTCGTTACCGGCGCTTTAGGCTGCCTGATGATGGTTTTATTTCAGGTCTGCACTCTTGAAGAGGCTTTTTCCGGGTTTTCCAACAGCATTATTTACCTGTTATTTGGTGCGCTGATCATCGGAAATGCCATGTTTGAAACAGGGGCTGCGGCCCGGATTGGACATCAGGTAGTGATTTGGTCAAAGGATAATGAGCGGCGGTTCCTGCTGATTTCCGGTTTTGCTGCCGGTCTGCTTGCCATGTTCCTTGCCAATACCGCCGTTATCGCTGCCTTTCTGCCCATCATTGACGGCGCATGCAGTTCTTCCTGCCGAATGAAAAGAAAAAACCTCACCTTAAACCTTGCAATTTGTACCATGCTTGGAGGAAGCTGCACCTTAATTGGCTGTACCCCGCAGTTAACGGCAAACGCCCTGCTGTTTGAAACCACAGGAACCAGCCTTTCTATGTTTACTATGTTTGCCCCCGGTTTCCTTATGCTGCTTCTTTATCTGCTTTCCACGCAGCTTTTTGGCTATCGTCTGGGTGAACATATCTGGGGCAGGCGCTTAGAAGAACATTTTCTTCTGGAAACACCATCCAGTATAACGGGAAAGCCCTTATGTTCTCCAAACGATAAAAAACACAGGATGATCCTTGGGATCATCCTGGCTGCAATGTTATTCTTTTATCTAACCGAATGGCTTTCCACCGCTATGACTGCCATGTGTGCCGCCATGCTCTGCATCCTCACCGGCTGTACCAATGTCAAAACGATCCGCAATACCATGGACTGGGAATCTGTCCTCTTTCTTGCCTTCTGCCTTGGACTGGCTAACGCGCTGAACGCCGGCGGGTCCGGTGAACTTATGACGGGCTTTATTTCCTCCATGCTGGGAAACCATCCATCCGATTTTCTGGTTTATGCCGTCCTCTGCCTGCTGACCCTGGCAGTCAGCAACTTTATTACCAACTCAACGGCAATCCTGATTGTCCTTCCCATTGGCCTTTCCATCAGCACAGCCCTGGGCATTAATCCTCTGACCATGTGCCTTGGCATTTACTTTTCCGCAAGCCTGGCCTGCTCAACCCCCCTGGCTGCCGCTCAGATCAGTATGACGCTGGTTGCCGGCTATCGCTTTACCGACTACGTAAAATACACCCTGCCCCATACCCTGCTGTTTTATCTGTGTATTTTATTTATCGTTCCTGCATTTTTTCCTTTATAAACGCCTACTCCAGCGCCGCCTTGAACTCCGTCCAAAGTTCCTCATGCAGCTCGGTTGCCTCCGGCCCTACATCCTGGATAAATTCTCCGTTAGGCACATCGTCCGTGCTGATAATTAAACTTTTCTGAAACTCTTCCGGCAGGAATTCATAGGATGCCTTGTTCGGGCACAGGTAATAGGTCTGCTGTGAAATCTGCGCCCCGACTTCCCCGTCCAGAATAAAGTTTAAAAAGGCATGGGCATTATCGCTGTTTGGTGCCTGCGACGGAATAAACGCGGCATCCACGCCAAAGCCAAGTCCCTCCTTGGGGTAAACCACCTGCAGATCCGGGTTTTGGCTCAGGGCCAGAACCACCTGCGAAGTAAAGAGAAATGCTGCGCTTACTTCACCGCTGAGGAGAAAGTCCTGGGTCTGGTTCTGGCTTAGCACCCGCACATTGGGCGCTAATTCCATCAGCTTATCCCCAGCGGCCCGGATAACGTCCAAATCCTCGGTATTAAAGGATTCCCCCATGGTCTTTAAGGTCATCCCCATCACCACCCGCTCGCTGTCCATCAAAGCCAAACTGTCCTGAAGCGAGGAATCCCAAAGGGAATCATAGCCGGTTATCTCTGCAGTGACCACGGAAGGGTCATAGACAATCAGGGGAATCCCCGGCCCGTAGGGAACCGTCAGTGTATTTTCCGGGTCATAAAAGAAGTTTTGGAAGATAGGGTCGATATTTGCAAAATTCGGCACCTTCTCCTTATCAATCTCCTTTACCAGCCCCTCATCCGCTGCAATTTTAATGATATAATCCGAGGCAATAATAATATCATACTCTCCGCCGCCGCTGGTTTCTAACTTGGCAAGCATTTCCTCATTCGCCTCAAAGTTCGTGTAATTTACCCGGATTCCGGTTTCCTCCTCAAAACGGTCAATGATATCCTGCGGTACATACTCTGCCCAGGTGTAAATATTCAGTTCACCCGGATCTCCGTCCTCTTTTCCTTTATCATCCGCCATTGCTTCTGCCTGATCTGCCGGGGCATTGTCCGATGCGGACTCTTTTGTTTGGTCTGCCTGCGCCGATGTAGCCTGCGTATCCGCGTTGTCGCCGCTGCTCTTTGCACAGCCCTGCAGGCTGGCTGCTGCCACTGCTGCCGCCATCAGTAAAGCCGCTAACTGTCTTGATTTTTTCATCATCTCTCCTCCATTTCCGTCTTAAACACCCCTGAAAACCGCTGGGTATCTGCCATAGGTCAATTCAAAGGGTATCTTAGTGTGTTGTCTGCCTTATCCTCAGACAGCACACCCATCCCATGCTGCCGTCTGTTCTGCTGACAGATAATTCCTGAAATTTAAGCGGCATGTATCTTTCACTTTATCAAAAAAACCTGTCATTGTCCAGCCCATCCTGCAAATTTCTTTTACACTCAAAATTTCATTTACACTTGTGTGCCGCATGGATCATATCCAGACAGTACTAGCCCTTTCTTTGTACACTCCCCAGCCACTGCGACAAGACCACTAAAACAAAGGTCGCCGCCAGCATCAGGGTACACAGGGCGTTAATCTCCGGCGTCACCCCGGATTTTAACTGTGTATAAATCCGAATCGGCAGGGTATTCGTCCTTGCCCCGGTAACAAAAATACTGATTACCACATCATCCAGCGACATCGCAAAGGCTAAAAGCATGCCGGAAATCACTGCCGGTGTTATCAAAGGAAGAGTAATGGTAAAAAATGCCTTAACTTCCGTTGCCCCAAGGTCCTTCGCCGCCTCAGCCAGGGATTTATCGATGCCCACCAGGCTGGACTTTACCATCATAAACACATAGGGCACGCAAAACGTCGTATGCCCCAGCACCAGGGTAAGCATCCCGAAAGGCAGGCTCAGCATAGCAAAAAAGGCCATAAACACCATGCCCAGGATAATCTCCGGGATCATAATGGGAACCATGGAAATATACTCAATCACGCCCTTGCTTTTTCCGCCGATCCTTGCCATCCCCACGGCTCCCAGCGTTCCGATAATCCCTGCCGCACCGCTGCTTAAGCAGGCGAGAACAATACTGTTTTTCAGCGCTTCCAGCAGGGAACGGTTTTTCGCCAGCTTCCTGTACCAGTCCAGCGTCCAGCCTGCCCATATCGTCGTATGTTTTGAAACGTTAAACGAATACACGATAACCACGACAATCGGCACATACATCAAAATCAGCAGAATTGCCTGATAAATCACAGAAAAATGTATCTTCCTCTTTTTCATAGCAATCCCTCCAGTTCCCTCACTCCTGCAGCCTTTCGGTAAATCCAAATCATCATCGAAGTAAAGAGCATCAGCACCACAGAAAGCGCCGCAGCAAACGGCCAATCTCTTCCGCTTTGCAGCTGGTTTTGAATCAGATTGCCCACCAGCATAACCTTACCGCCGCCTAGGATATCCGCAATAAAGAATAATCCCATCGAGGGGATAAATACTAAAACCACTCCCGATAAAATTCCGGGCAAGGTCATTTTCAGGGTAATGGTTAAAAAAGCCCTCCATTTTGTCGCCCCCAAATCCCTTGCAGCCTCCACCAGGCTCCAATCCATCTTATCGGTACTGGAATACACCGAAAGAATCATAAAGGGCAGAAGGGAATATACCATGCCCACCAGCACAGCGGGATAGGAATATAGCAGCTTTAAGGGCGATGCCGTGATTCCCAGCCCCATCAGCACCTTGTCCAGAATCCCCTTGCTGCGGAAAATAATAATCCACCCATACATCCGCATCAGGGCGCTGGTCCAAAAGGGAATCACCACAAGAAGCATCATTCTTCCCTTGGCCTTTTTGGACAGCCTCGCCATAAAATACCCGAAAGGATAACCGATAAGCAGCGTACTGACGGTCGTCAGCACCGCCAACTGAAACGATTCCTTAAAGGTATTCAGATACACCGGCTTGCCTATTCGCAAGTAATTATCCAGGGTAAATTCATTCACCACTCCCCAGGTCTGCGCCCGGGTCATAAAGCTTAACACCAGCAGATACACAAGCGGCAGGGCGACAAAGAAAATGGTAAACGCATACAGCGGCGCTACCGTAATCCACCACCGGTTTCTTTTTTTCTTAGCCATTCTGCCCCTCCTGCTTTTTTATCCTGTTTCCTGCCACGCTGTGTTTTTCCTTCCTTTTATCGGACTTATCGCGATTTTCTGTCGGACTGTCCGGCTCATCACACGCAAGATCCACGATAATTCCATGCTCCGGTGCCCAGCTTGCTGTCACCAGATCGCCGGGAACTAAGGAGGAATCCATGCCCTGACGGCTGGCTATCAGTTCCCCTAACTTCCCGCCGTCTAAACTAATTCGCAGCAGTCCTCCGGCAAAATTCTTCTCCATCACCGGAAGGCGCAGACCCGGCCCCACTTCTTTTTGCAAAAGAAGGTTTTCACTTCGCACCGCCACGGTAACCGTCTGTCCGGGCTTAAGAAACCTCTCCTGATCCCCGGTAAGGGCAGCGCACACCTCTGTCGTCAGCGGCCTGGCCCACGAAGAAGAATTATCCCCCATCTCGGCGTCAATATAAGCAATATTTTCCCACACCTTTACCAGCCTGCCGCTAATCATATTTGCCGTACCCACAAACCTGGCGACATAGCTGGTCTTGGGGTGATAATAAACCTCATTGGGAGTTCCCACCTGCTCAAACCGCCCATTATCCATCACCACAATCCGGTCAGACATATTCAGGGCCTCTTCCTGGTCGTGGGTAATGTAAATAAAGGTAATCCCCAAACGCTTTTGTATCCTCTTTAATTCCACCTGCATCTGCCGCCGAAGCTGCAAATCCAGCGCTCCTAACGGCTCATCCAGCAAAAGCACCTGAGGATTATTCACCACGGCCCGGGCAATAGCCACCCTCTGCTTCTGTCCCCCGGAGAGTTCGGAGGGCATACGTTTTCCATAACCGGAAAGCTGCACCAGTTCAAGCATCTCCTCCACCCTCGCGGCAATTTCTTTTTTAGGAACCTTTTTAAGTTTTAACCCATAAGCAATATTTGAAAATACATCCATATGGGGAAAAAGGGCATAATTTTGAAATACCGTATTCACATCGCGCTGATTTGGCTCCAGACCCGTAACATCCTTCCCATTCAGCCGCACACTCCCCGCATCCGGAGTTTCCAGTCCGGCGATTATCCTGAGCGTCGTCGTCTTCCCGCAGCCGGACGCGCCGAGAAAGGTAATAAATTCCCCCTGTTTTATCGAAAGGCTGATCCCCTTAAGCACCTGGGTACTGCCAAAGCTTTTTGTAATATGTTCTAATTCCAGGATAACCTTCTGTTCACTGGAAAACACAGGATAAAGTACATTCTCTGCCACAATACACCTCCTTATTTGGTTGCACTCTGCAATCTGCAATATACTTAGCATTGTATCATAAAACCAAAACTATGCAACACTTTACTTTCTTTCTTTTATTTGCTATGATAACAAAAAACATAACCATAATCATCACTTCATGGTTATCCAACTACATTCTACAGCTAATGGAGATGACGTATGAAAAAAGAAAAAGACAGCTTAAAATCCATCGTTTACCAGCAGACCCTTGACGGTATAATTAAGGGAGAGTATAAGGCCAACCAGATTATTAATGAACAGGAACTGGTAGGAAAATTCGGATTTAGTAAATCTCCGGTACGCGAAGCCCTGATTTCCCTGTGTAATGAAGGCGTTCTCCGCAATATTCCCCGCTATGGCTACGAGGTCATCCGTTTAACCGGCAAGGACGTCAATGAAATTCTCCGCTTCCGCTTTTTCCTGGAAGGCGGACTTCTGCGGGACTGTTACACCTTCATTGCCCAGGATCAAATGGATGAGCTTTACCGTCTGGACGATCTGTGCAATGCCTCCGTCGATGATATGTGGGTACATTGGGATCATAATATGCACTTCCACCTCTATCTATTATCCCGTTCCGGCAATACTTACGCCTATCAGCAGCTGGAAAAATCGATGGGAATATTAAAACGGGCCTATGCACAGTTTTACTGGGATAAATGGGATGCCGAATATAATCCCATCGATATGCGCTACCACCGGGATATTCTGGCCTGCATTAAAAACCGGGATATTGACGGCGCTATTCAAAAGCTGGAGCTGGATCTTCAGGAATTTCGCAGTAATTAAGCCATAGGAAAAAGCTTGCAGCGACACAGCAAGACCTGGAGCGTGTTTAAACGTTCATTCCCGCTATCTGGCAGAAAGCAATGTTCAAACATCCCTCCAGGTCCTTATCGTCACTATCCCTTATGTCCCGTTTTCTTTAATTTTGCTGCGCCTGTTTACTTTCCTCATATTTTTCCCGAACAGCAATCGCTAACTGATCCGCACAGGAAGTATTTTTTCTTCCACAGGTATTTCCCCTTAATATCGATTCAAGCTTATCTACGGTCATCCCGTCAACCAGCTTGCTGATCGCCTTTAAATTGCCGTCGCATCCTCTTACAAACTCAACATTCGTCACTACATCCCCTTCTAAGTCAAAGGAAAGGGAGGTGGAACAAACCTGCTGTGGTTTTACTGTATATCGCATGAACATCCCTCCTGCTTAAATTTTTAATGTATTATCCTGCATTATAATCTATTTTTTCAGATAACACAACAATAATTTTTACACCTCATCCACGCACCTCATCCACATTAACGCGGTCAATCATAATATTTAAAATTTCTGTATCCGTAATCTTCATGCCAACTCTGCCGATATAGCCCACACTTTTTATGGTTCCCTCAACATCTTCCTGGACAATGCCTTCTCCGGGCCGGAAACTGTGATGCTTTCTTGCCATAAACTGCGCTAAAATCGCAGCATCCACCGCAGAGGCAATCTTTGCCGCACAGGAAGCTTTGGCACCGTCGCAGACAATTCCGCCGACATTGCCGATGGTATTGGTGATGGTTAAGCCAATTTCCTCCTCGCTTCCCCCATAAAGATAAGTAATCGCAGCTCCGGCACCGCAGGCGGCGCTTACCGCACCGCAGTAGGCAGAAAGACTTCCTATGTATTTCTTTTGATGAATGGCAATAAGGTTAGCCACTACTAACGCACGGTAGAGTTTCTCTTCAGAAACTTTAAGCTCTTTGGCAAATTCAATCACGGGCAGGGATACGGTCATTCCCTGGTTTCCGCTGCCGGAATTAATGACCACCGGCATCGAACAGCCGCCCATCCTGGCATCCGAACCGGCAGCCGCCCTCGCCCTTGCCCGGGTTTTTACATCGTTCCCGTAAAACTCCAGAAGCGTCCGGCCAACCTCCGCCCCATAATGGTGATTCATCCCTTCATCGGAAATGGCGGAATTTAACGCGATTTGATTGCCAATCGCTTCCCGGACATCCTCGATATCAACCTCTTTGGCAAAAGTTAAAATATCCTTTACCTTCAGCAGGGACTTATCCGCATAATCCGGCGACTCCTCACTCACCTGATGCTCAAATAATACCTCGCCGTCCTTCACGATCCGGGTAATCAGCGTATGGCGGTTAATAATGGTAACTTCCGCAAAATGCTCCCCTTTTTCCACCCTGGCAACAATATAAAGGTTTTCCACACCCTCCTGCAATTTACACTGGCAAAAGCCCTCCGCCACCAGTGCCTTTGTCCGCTCAATATCCTCTTTTGTGATATTTTCCAAAACTTCCAGTTCTCGCTCGGCGTTTCCTCCGACAATTCCCAAGGTAGCCGCCACATCAATTCCCCGCAGCCCGCCGGAATTGGGCACCGTAACTCCCATAACATTTTTAATGATATTCCCGCTGCAGCACATCTCCACACGGTCGGGAAATTCCCCCAAAACCGCCCTGGCCTTTGCTGCCCCGTAGGCGATGGCAATCGGCTCCGTACAGCCCAGTGCGGGAACAAGTTCATTGTTTAAAATTTTAACATAATTCTGATACAAACTGCTTTCCATTTTTATCTTTTCCTCCTTGGCATTTCCAGGTTTTCTCTAATATGACTAATAATACTACCAATAATATATCATTGGTAATATCAAAAGTCAATACAAGAAAACAAAAGAAAAAAGAGTTACTGTTCACATAGGTCTGCGCACTTGCTGCGCTGACCGTAGGTTAAACTGGGCCAGTGAGCAAAAATCCCATCGACGAAGGCGATTTTCATGGATTTTTGCCTGTTGCTGTGAACGTGTGAACAGTAACAAAAAAAGAACCGCAAAAGCCTTCGCCTACTGCCGGCTTTCAGGTTCCTTTTTCCCTTACTTTCCTTTATTTTTCCTCTGTTTCATAACGATTTGACTGCAGAATTAAGATAAGAATGCGTTTCACACAAAGCTTTAACGCATCCACAGACAGGGTGCCTTCCTCAAGTTCCCTCTGCAGATTCTCGTAATCCTTCAGGCTTCCGGGCATAATCAAATCATTTCCTGCCCGCACGCAGCCCGCAGCCGTACAGCTCTCATCTACCTCCGTCGTCGTCCAGTCCGTCATAATTACGCCCTGAAAACCCCATTCCTCCCTTGCTAACCGGGTACAAAGGTCATGGCTGTTCGCCGCATGTACCCCATTAATCAGGTTATAGCTGGTCATCATTGCCAATGGCCGGGACTCTTTAACAGCAATTTCAAATCCCCTGGCATACAGTTCCCGAAAGGCTCTTTCTGAGAGAATACTATTCGAATTCATCCGGTTATTCTCCTGGTTATTGCAGGCAAAATGTTTAATCGTCGTCCCGCACCCGCTATGACTTTGTACCCCCCGGGTAATGGCAGCCGCCATTTTCCCGCTGATGAGCGGGTCCTCCGAAAAATACTCAAAATTCCGCCCGCAAAGCGGATTGCGGTGCAGATTCATTCCGGGTGCAAGCCAGAGCGTCACATCAAACCGCTCCATCTCCTCCCCAATCATTGCCCCAACTTCCTCTAACAGCCCCACATCCCAGCTCTGTGCCAGCAAAGTACCCACAGGAACCGCCGTGCAATACTGGAAATACCTTTTCTCCCCTTCACCGGGTTCTGCCTGCGGCGGGCAAAAGAACTCCCGCTCTATACTGGCCTCAAAGGGAAGCGGAAGAATCCTGCCGTCCTTCACCAGATAGCTTGGATTTAAGCGAAGTCCGGCAGGCCCGTCCGCCAGACTGATGGTCGCAACACCTTCCGCACAGGCACTTGAACTTGTTTCTCCCGCCGACCCAGGAACCCTGGTTCCGGCAGAACCTAAATTAGAATTAACCGCAATGTTGGATTCACCGCAAACCATCTTAATCATCTGCTGAACCGAAAGCCTTGAAAGAATCTCTTCGGCCTCCTTTTCCAGCTCTTTTAGCTTCTGTCCTTCTTTTCTTCTTTCCTCTGTGCACTGCTCCTTTACCATCCCGTCTTTAAGCCTTTCCTCCCTTTCGGCCAAAGCTTCGGAAAGCGCCAGAACCGGAAGAGCGCCCTCTCTTCCCTGACTTACCCAATCCTGATAACATCTGTGCAGCATTTCCTTGGGAGGAAGTTTTTCCAGAAACACCTCTGCCAGATTCGGGCATAATGACACGGTTTTCTTCCAAACGGTCTGCTTATTCAGCAATAGCATTGCTCTCAGCTTCGCCTCTGCCAGCGATCCGCCAATCCACAGCCCATAATAGCCTTCCTCCAGTATCCAGCCCGGCAGTTCTTCGTCGTAGGAAGCCATACTCTCCACAGGAATATCAATGATTAACTTTTCACTTTCCCCAGGTGCCAGATCCCTGGTCTTTTTAAAACCGCAAAGTCTGCGGTACTCCTTATCCAGCCTTCCCTCCGGCAGAGATACATAAACCTGTACAACCTCTCTGCCCGTATATCGGCTGCCCGTATTCGTAACCAAAACTTCGACCGCAATCTGTACATCTGCCTGCCCGTCCCCCGGAACCAGGAAAACCCTTTTCTGTTCAATTGCAAAATCCGTGTACGACAGCCCATAGCCAAAGGAGTAGCGCACAGGAATCTGAAAAGTATCAAAGTATCGATACCCCATATAAATCCCTTCCCCGTAAATCTCCTCGGTTATTTTGCTATCGCCGCTGCCGTTTCCGGCCTTCTGCCCGTCTGCCGCCGAACTGCTGCCCTCTTTCTGCCCGCGTTCCTCCCTGTGCTGCGCCAGCATTTCGGCATTGGGGTAATCCCAGTAATCCAAGGCCCAGGTATCCGTCAGCTTTCCGCTGGGCGTTACCTTGCCGCTGACAATATCACAAAAGCCATGTCCGCCCTCCATCCCCGGCTGCACCAGCTGAATCAGGCCATAAATATTTTCATGCTGCTCCATAAAGGATAAATCCACCAGTCCGCCGGTATTAATCACCACAATCACTTTTTCATACGATGTGCAGACAGCATTAAGCAGTTTTTCCTCTTCTTCGCTCAGCAGATAATCGCCCTCCCTGCAAATCCGGTCGGCGTTTTCTCCTGCAATACGGCTGAGCACATAAATTGCCGTTTCCCCCTTTACCTCGCCAATCCCGGGGCCTGCCGGAAGATAAAACGGTGTTGTCGAATATGCAGTAAAAAAATCCAGGGATTTTTCGGGATTTTCCTCTATCTTCCGCAGAATAGCTTCCTTCCAGCAAAGCCTGGCCTCCTGATACATCTGATCATAGGCGGCAATCCACGCTTCATTTGTAATCACATAACCGCCATTCTTCATTCCCTGGTAAATGGTCACGCACTCACGCTCGTTTACGTCCCCGGAGCCTGTTCCTCCCTTAACTGTCTGCGAAACCCCCGCACCATATAAGGCAACCTCGCTTCCCGCAGGCAGAGGAAGAACCTGTTTCTCATTCTTTAATACTACGATCCCTTCTGCCGCTGCCCTGCGTGCAAGTTCCCGGTGCAGCCCCTCATAGACCTGCTGCTCGGGATTTGCTGTTCCTGTAAACCACTGTGGTTTTATCCTTTTCATTCTTCCATTTCTCCTCTTTTTTAAACTATATTTAAACTTTCTGTCTGGTAATTTCTGAGTCCACAGCCGCCGATGAAAACCACAGTGCATAAGCTCACTGCCAAAATTCTCTTTTTCATCTTATCCTGTCCTTCCCACGCATCAGCATGTGCTCAAACCTCTGTTTTAATCCCAGATACTTTCCACATCCCAGTCTGTCACCATTCCCGTGGCTGCATCAATTTTAAACTCATATTCAAGGGAATTAACATAAAACTTTCCTTCATAAACCAGCTTCCCGTCATCAAATGTCCGGTGCACCCGCCCCCAGGTTACCTGTTCATCTTCCGCATCTGCCTGTTTCAGCACGGTTGCCTTCACATCTGCCAGACGGAAAATGCCTTTTTCCTCATTCTTCTTTCCTGTGCTGCCCTCTGCCTGCTCTAAGCGCCTTGCCGCATCCTGGCGGGCATACGCGCTGTTGGACTCAAACTCCCAGGCAATCACCTCTCCGTTCGTTCCGTCAATATCATATTCATATTCCTGGTAGCCATCGGTATAAAATCCCAGTTCGTAAACGAATCTCCCATCATCAAAATCCTTCTTCTGCTTAATCCATATCACCTTATCTGCTGCCGCCCCGGCGTGATTTAAAGCCAGTTCCTGGGCTTTTTCGACAGTAATATCTTTGCCGGAATTTCCTCCCTGAACCGCATACGCCTTCTTCTCGTAGCTGATGCCCAAGATCTCTCCTGTATCCATCAAAATCTCATAATCATACTCCTCATTTGCCTTTGTGATCAATTCCACTTCATAAATTAATCTGCCGTCATCTTCATCCTGATCCGCATGCAAAAAAACAACATTCTCCGCCTTAACTCCTGCGCTGTCTAAGGCAATCGACTTTGCCTTCTCCTCATTTACCGGGGCGGCAGACACAGAAAAAGCAGATATTACCGCCAACATCCCGGCGGCCATTACCGTTGCCCAACATGATAACTTCCTCTTCATCTCTAACCTCCTGTTCCGGGGCACAAAAATGGTATCTTTCCGCCTTCTGTACACCCTCTGTTAAAATAATAATCGTATTCAAACTATAGTATAACAAAATAAAAAAGGAAACAATCATGCCTAATAGTTTTAACGAATTGAAAAATTGAGTATGGGTCAACAAAAAAGAGTCTCGTACCATTTTAAAGCGGCTGATTTGATAATTTGAAAAAATATACACTAAATACGTACTAATGAGCGTACACTCAAAGAAAACAATCCCCATTAATAAAAACTGAAGAATGGAATCCTCCGTTAATCCTCGATGAGAAACAATTAAATAAGTTAAACTTAAAAACCATAAAAGGGCCAGAAAAAGAGTCAACCAAATGGACCTCAAAAAATCTGCTTGATAACACTCTAAAAAATCATTAACGAGTTGGCACTCTTCTTTTAACGCCTTTTTTCTCCCAACAAAAAATAATGCTTTCGTTGAAGCTGCAATCGTAAAAATAGGTAAACAACCAATTAACCATAAAATTGAAACAACCGCAAGATCACAAATTTCATCTATCACTTTAAAGACAAAATAACAATCCGGTTCCTTTTTCATTAAAAATCCCTACCTTTAATTCAAATATTATTCAATCATCCACAAATCTTTTACCATTATATTATAAAATATAACATTTTTATCTTTTTTT
>ERZ808037.457-NODE-457-length-38051-cov-31.931321_pt1 | contig 38051 bp, 22 predicted proteins | sample MGYA00380190_ERZ808037 | MGnify/ENA primary metagenome ERZ808037 (study PRJEB31490, sample SAMN06133399) | mouse gut metagenome | isolation source: J9 | host: mice | place: China: Chengdu | collected 2015-05 ...
TGTCAATGTTCTCTATGATTCAAGTGAACCGAATTTATTTAATTTTTAACCCTGTCCTTTTTTAGTGGACAGTAGTGATTGGTTTATATTCGACAAATGCTTCTATGGCCTCATAGTCAGCAAAACCTAATCTATGATACAGTGCAGCAGTAGCGCGATTACGTTCTTCGGCGCGTTGCCAAAACAATCGGCTATCATTGCCAAGGAAAGGTGCAAATTCCATCTGTGAAGAATGTTTCAGAATGGCGTTTCTTTTACGCCTTAATTCTTCAGGACTAATTGGTACTGCCATTTGTATATTTTCGATATCCCATTCAGCCCAAGCTCCACGATACATCCATATACGACAATCTTCAAGCCATCGAGCGTTGTTCTGTTTTGCCTCGTTGATTGCAGCCAGAACCACATCAGTGCATTTGCGGTGAGTGCCATGAGGGTCTGCGAGGTCACCCGCTACATAAATCTGATGCGGTCTGATTTTATCAAGGAGCTGACTAACGATTTCGACATCAGTGTCTCCCACTGGAAGTTTCTCAATTTTTCCGCTTTCATAGAAAGGCAGATCGAGGAAGTGGATATTAGACTTGGGTATGCCATTGTAGGCACATGCGGTTCTTGCTTCGACTCGTCTGATTAAACCTTTTATGTTGAGAATATCGCGAGAGTCCAAGTCGCCATCTTTTTTATGTGATATGAATTCTTTTACTTCCGCGTATTTTTGGGAGATGAAATCGTCATTATCGACAGAAAACATTCTCCTAAAACCATTGATAAAGTGCATATATTTGGTGACGTCCTCGTCATTGACTGCTATGTTGCCTGAGGTCTCATATGCAATATGCAGATCGTGTCCATGCTTCACGAGCCGATTGATTGTGCCACCCATAGAAATTACATCATCATCCGGATGCGGTGAGAACACGATAATCCTTTTCGGGAAAGGAAAGGCTCTTTCGGGGCGATCGGTATCGTCAGCATTCGGTTTGCCTCCGGGCCATCCTGTAATGGTATGTTGAAGGTCGTTGAATACCCGGATGTTGACATCATAGGCTGAACCATAGATGTTGAGAAGTTGCGTCAGTGAATTGTCTTGATAATCTTTGTCGGTCAACTTTAGTATCGACTTACCAGTTTTCTCCGACAACCATGTCAGAGCCGAGCGCAACAATCCAGTATTCCAATCAATTTTGCCATTAAGCCAAGGATTTTCACCATGAACGGGCTCAATACTAATTTGTGATGATAGATTCAGATTCATAACTGTTCAATACTCTAATTTGATGGAGAATAAAATTTGAGTGTATGAGAGTTGAGTAGATCGTTATGGGTAATCCTATGATCTACTGCTTGCTTATCAATCATTATTCGATTTTTATTAGCAATAATCTTTTCGATAATGATTGCATCGTTGTCATAAAAATCTCTGTTAAGAGTTATTGTAATCTTATCAAATGCAGGTGTAGTGAGCGTATATTCGGGAACCCCCGGAATGTCAGGATAGAGACCCATCATTGAGAATACAACCCATGCCGACATGGTGCCTGTATCATCATTGCCGGGTATCCCGTCTGCTTTGGCGGTAAAATGCTTTGCCAAAAGCTCACTGACAATCTTTGATGTACGCCATTCTTCGCCTTTGAATCGGGAAAAAAGATAAGGATAAGCTATGTCAGGCTCATTTGCCGGGTCGTAAAGGCTATCATCAAACACTGTCTGCAACTTGTTGATGAACTTGCGCTTGCCACCCATGACTTTCACAAGACCATCTATATCATGAGGCACATAGAATGTATAGTTCCATGCGCTGCCTTCATGGAAGCCGGGAACAGGCTCGAAATTCTCGCCCTGACGCGGATTGAACGGCGACAGGAAGCTGCCGTCGGCATTGAGCGGCCGCAGAGTTCCGCTTTCTGTCGAATAATATTGACGCCATCCCGATGCTCTTTTACCCAGCTCTTTGGCAAAACCGGCATCGCCGCGACTTTCGGCAAGCCAGGCAAGCGCATTATCTGCGACATAATATTCGAGGGCGTGACTAACCGAATTGTCACCGGAATTATCCCCTGCATAATAGCCCAGCGGGATATAGCCTTTCTCAAGATAAGGGTCTATATCGGGACGCATAAGATTATCCTTACCCGGAGTTGTTGCTGATTTCTTCATGGCCGCATAGGCTGACTCCATATCAAAATCTGTCAGACCTTTGCGCCATGTGTCGATAATCACAGGGATTGCCGGGTCTCCCTCCATAGTAAAAGTCTCGCGTCCGAACAACTCCCATTTGGGCAACCAACCCCACTCCTTGTACATATCGACCATTGAACGAACCATGTCGATTTGTTTTTCCGGATATATCAGCGTCATCAGCTGGTGAAGATTTCGGTATGTATCCCAAAGTGAGAATACCGTATAACGGTTGCGGAGAGTTGTCAGAATTTCGTTACTCTCCATCGCCGGGTATTGGCCGTTGACATCCTGAAGAATACTCGGATGTATAAGAGTGTGATATAGCGCTGTATAAAACACTGTTTTCTGGTCATCGGTTCCACCCTCAATCATTACACGGCTGAGATGGTCATTCCATTGCTTTCTCGCAGATGAATGAATGTCATCAAAGCTGACTCCGGCAGGCTGTTCGGTGTTAAGATTGAGCATGGCATTTTCTTCACTGACGAAAGATACACCTACCGACACTTCGATGACCTCTTCGGATGCGGTGTCGTAAGAATACCATACGCCGATATCGTCGCCGGACATTGTTTTCCCGAAATCCGGATATATCTTATATTTCGCATCATCTACATCCCATTCGGCTTCGACGCCTTTCTTCGGACGCTGGAACTTCCAGAAGCCTTGATCTGACGGCTTCTTGCTCACTCGCATGGCAAAGTATAATGGGAACACCGCATTAGGGTTATAGCAGAATGTACCCATTAACTTACACCCGGCAATTTCAGTATCCGAGATACGATGAACCGTAGCACCGCTTTCGTTGGTAAGACCTTCGCCAAGGTTAAGAAGAATGTTTCCCTTACCTTCAGGAAATATGAAACGGATTCGACCGGTACGGGCAGTCGCTGTCGCTTCAGCTCTGATGCCATACTTATCCAGCTTAAGACCATATAATCCGGGAGAGGCATGTTCATCAGAGTAAGTTGTGCCGTAATTATGATAGTCTACATCGAGGTCTCCGGTAGTTGCCATCACCAAGAGCGAACTTAGCTCCGGGCAACCTACACCGCTGAGATTTACATGTGAGAAACCGGTGAAATAGGAATTGGTGTTGTCGTAAGGAGCAGACCACCAGCGATTATCTTTATCATAGCGGTTGATATCCGAACCCATTACGTTAAACGGGGCTACAGACATCAGTCCGTTAGGCGTTACCGCCCCCGGATTGGTAGTTCCAAAATTAGTGGTGCCAATAAATGGATTCACCCAATCTACCGGATCTTTTGCATTTAGACTGAACCAGACAAGGCAGACAGACACCCCTAATGACAACATCTTTTTCATAATGAATTACGCTTTATGAATTCGATTATTTCTGAGAGGTGTCCGAACGCCATGCAAACAGTTGTATCAGCAGCACCATAGTAAACTGCCACGCGGTCGCCGTCGGTGAGTGCAGCACAAGGGAACACCACATTGGGAACATCGCCGGCAAGTTCGTAGGGTGCGGCAGGAGCCAGAAGATATGGTTTTGTGCGATACAGCACATGAGAAGGATCCTCGCGGTCGAGCAGCACGGCTCCCATTGAATACCTGAAACCGTTGCAGGTATTGATTACTCCGTGGAAGAACATGAGCCAGCCTTCATCCGTAAGAATAGGAACCGAACCGGCGCCAACCTTTGTACACTGCCATGCGCTTTGGTCGAAAGGAGCCGGACTCATCACATGACGATGCTCTCCCCAGAATTTCATGTCGGGACTGTAGCTCAACCAGATGTCGCCGAAAGGAGTATGCCCGTTATCGCTGGGACGGCTCAGCATGGCATATTTGCCATTGATTTTTTCAGGAAACAGCACACCGTTGCGGTTGAACGGAAGAAACGCATTCTCGCACTGGTAGAACTCTTTAAAGTCGAAGGTGTAACCGATGCCGATTGTGGGGCCGTGGTAACCGTTGCACCACGTAATCCAGTATCTGTCGCCGATGAACGCTACTCGCGGGTCATATTTATAGTCCGAATCTATCATGTCGGTATTGCCAGCCTTGAACACGATAGGCTCATGTTTGATTTCCCAGTTTACACCATCGGCACTGAATCCGGCGAATATATTCATCTGGACAGCTTTGTTGTCGCAGCGGAATACGCCTGCGAATCCATCACCGAACGGAACGACGGCACTGTTAAAGATACTGTTGGAAGTCGGTATCTGATATCTGTTAATTATCGGGTTACGGCTGAAACGCCACATTACATCCGTACAACCGGCAGGACGCTCCTCCCACGGAATATTATTAAGATTCTGATTCATTATATCTTTATTTTTAAATGTGAATACTCATGCAACACCTTCACCCTCAGTCAAGGCTTCATTCAAACTACCTTCTATCTTACCTTTATCGTTATCATATGTGAATGGAATAAATCGGGTTATTGTAAGCGGAATGAATATCATAATCAGCACAAGAGTAAAGAAATGGCTGAAGCCGCCGACTTCATCACACAACCACCCGCTGAACATGCCCGGAAGCATCACGCCCAGATTCATAATTCCCGAAGCAAAAGCATAATGTGCCATCTGATGCTTTCCAGGAGCGACCTGTTGCATCATGAACAAAGTCAATCCGACAAATCCAAAGCCATATCCAAAATACTCCATGATTATACCGGATGCGATAAGCCATTCGGTAGAAGGCTGGTATAGCGCAAAATATGTATAGACCGCGAAGGGCAGATTAAAAACAAGGGCCAACGAGAACAAGGTTCTCTTCAATCCGAAACGTGAAATGTAATAGCCGCCGAGTATCGAACCTATGACAAAAGCAGCTGCGCCGAAAGTTCCGTAGTATAAACCAATCGCCTTATCAGAAAGACCGAGACCTCCTTCTGCAATACTCGTTTTAAGAAATATGGGGACTATCTTCATTACAAACCCTTCGGCAAAACGGTACAGAATTATAAAAGCGATGTAATACCAGATATGGCGCTTGGTAAAAAAGTCTTTTATCACTTCTTTTAAGTCGGTTGCCACTTGCTTCACAGAGATATTGCTATCGGAATGACATTCATTCATCGGTATCATACAGGCATTGTACATCGAGAGTACAACCATCAGAATCGCGACAGTGCCGAGAACAGTCATCCACGCGCCTTTTGCGCCTATACCAAGTTCTCCCAATGTGCCGGCAAGCCAAACCAACAAGCCTGTACCAACAATTTTGGCTATATTGTAAAAGGCACCTTGCCAACCAATATATTTCGACTGTTGGGAATTATCCAATTCGCTCATATACACGCCATCACCTGCTATATCATGTGTTGCGCCACTGAAAGCGATTAATGCCAGTCCGCAAATCGATGCCATGAAAAAATCGGATAAAGTGAGACACAGAGCCACTATGCCGAACATTATGCCGGTAAACAATTCCGTCGTCACGACATAGAATTTCTTGGTCTTGTAGATTTCCATGAACGGACTCCATAACGGCTTCAATGTCCAGGGCAACATAATCAATGATGTCCAGAAAGTGATGGCCGCATTGGATATCTCAAGACCCTTATACATCAGTACGACTACCATATTCAATACTACAAACGGCAGTCCGGCAGCAAAATAAACCGAGGGTACCCAGGCAATCGGGCTATTACTTAATTTCATCACAAGAGAAGGAATAGGGATAAGAGTCCTTGTTTATCTGTTTTGACATATTCGGTGCCGAGACCATGTCAAAATCAATCTGTCCGCCGTCAAGAAGCATACCATGAGTGATATAGTTCCGGTTATAATCAGTCCCGTTCACCATGAGACCGGCGATGTAAGGAGTATCGTTAGTATTATTATCAGCATTGAGGATAAGCGAACGGCCGTTTTCAAATTTCAAAACAGCCTTTCGGAACAACGGGCTTCCCAAAGCATATTGGTCGGATGCAGGAGTCACGGGATAGAATCCCAAAGCGGAAAACACATACCATGCCGAAGTCTGTCCGTTATCCTCATCACCGCAATATCCGTCGGGAGTCGCTGAGTACATCCTGTCCATCACCTCGCGGACATGATACTGCGTTTTCCATGGCTGGTCAGTCCAGTCATAAAGATAAATCATGTGCTGTATCGGCTGATTGCCATGTGCATAATTGCCCATGTTCATCACGGTCATTTCGCGTATTTCATGAATAGGGAAACCATAATAGCTGTCATCATATACAGGCGGAACGGAAAACACGGAGTCAAGCATCGCTACAAAGCGCTTTTCACCACCCATCAGTTGCTTGAGACCTTCAGGATCGTGGAAAACCGACCATGTATAGTGCCACGCATTGCCCTCTGTAAAGGCATCTCCCCATTTCAAGGGCGAAAACGGTTCGGCAAAGGAGCCGTCGGCATTGCGCCCGCGCATCAACGAATACTCTTTGTCAAAGAGATTCTGATAATTCATAGCACGAAGAGCATATATCTCCAGTTCTGATTCGGATTTGCCTAATGATTTGCCAAGCTGATAAATACACCAGTCATCATATGCATATTCCAAAGTCCGCGCAGCGTTTTCGTTTATATCCACATCATACGGCACATAGCCGAGGGTATTGTAATATTCATGCCCGATTCGACCGGTGGACTTCACATCAGGATGAACATTATTTGCGCCATGTACCAGCCCTTTCCATAGGGTTTCCGGATCGGATACCTTTATCCCTTTTATCCAGGCATCTGCAAGAACCGAAGCTGAATTGTTGCCGACCATACATTCACGGTGGCCCGGACTGCACCATTCCGGAAAGAAGCCGCTTTCGCGGTAAGCATTGAGAAACCCTTCCTGCATCTCAAGACTCACTGACGGATAGAACAGATTGAGCAATGGGAAAAGGCAGCGGAAAGTATCCCATACTCCCGTATCTGTGTACATGTATCCATTTAATACTTCTCCGTTATATGGGCTGTAATGAACCGGAGTACCCGAAGAATCTATCTCATAGAATTTACGGGGGAACAGAGTTGAACGATACAGACACGAATAAAACTTTCGTTTGTTATCCAGATTCTTATCTTCAATGACTATGCGGCCTAATACATCATTCCACGCATCACGACCTTCTGCCACCAGATTATCAAAATCTTTGCCTTTCGCCTCTTTAAGATTGAGTAATGCCTGATCTGGTGAGATGAATGATGATGCAGCAATAGCATTGACGGTTTCGCCACGATGTGTTTTGAATCCTACTATCGTAATTGAATCCATATTCTCGGCGTATTCGATCGGCCGGTCAAACTCAACAACAAAATAATTTGCAAAGTTATCGGGAACGCCGCCATGATTATGCGTCGAGATACCTGTTATGCGATTATTGTCAATCTTTATATCCTTGCCATTTCGATATGCGTCGATAACAAAGTAGTTCATACCATCAGGCACTGTAAAGCGGAATGAGGCAGCTCGCTCGGTGGGCGTCAATTCTACTTTAACATCGTAGTCGGCAAGATATACCGAGTAATATTGTGGATTACACTCTTCACCTTTGTGCGAAAACCAGCTACGACGCTCATCTTCATCGGATACCTTTTTATTGCCTGTCGGCATGATGGAGAAACAGCCATAATCGTTTATCCACGGACTTGGCTGGTGCGTCTGCTTAAATCCGCAAATCGTATGCGCATCATAGGAGTATTGCCATCCGTCGCCATTTTTACCTGTCTGAGGAGTCCAGAAGTTCATTCCCCACGGTCGGGCTATCGCAGGATATGTATTGCCGGCTGACAATTCAAAACTCGATTGTGTTCCCATCAGCGGATTGACATATTGCGTATAGTCATGTACGGCACAATATCCCGTGATTGATATAATCAGAGAGCAGATAGATATGATTGGTCGTTTCATATTATTTATTGAATTTGTGGTCGGATGGAAGTCATTTCATATTCGAATACGGCACCATTTTGTATGTCGCTATGACTAAAGAATGGTTCTGTCAATTGCTTGCCATTAAGTTTGACTGACTTGATATATTTGTTCTCTTTTGAAAAATTCTTAACTTCAATGAAAATTGAACTGCCATTGGGAAGATGTATCAATGCTTTAGGGAACCACGGTCTTCCGATGGAATACACCGGTTTTCCGGGGCATACCTGATAGAAGCCCAAGGCATTAAGTATATACCAGGCTGACATTTGCCCGCAATCTTCGTTTCCCGACAATCCATCAATATCGTTGCGATATTGCTCTTTCAAAACTTTGTCTACCAGTTCCTGTGTCTGCCATGGACGGCCGGCATAGTTGTAGAGATGGATTATATGGTGTGACGGCTCGTTGCCATGCGCATACTGCCCAATTAACCCCGAAATATCTGCTGAAACGAGTTCGCCTTCTAACGCAGAATTTGCAGTAAACAGCGAATCGAGCTTTTCCGCGAACTTATCACGGCCACCCATGAGGTCAATCAGTCCGTCAACGTCATGCGGAACGAACCATGTCCACTGCCAAGCAGTACCTTCGCAGTAATCGTCCTCGCGATGATTCGACGAACGCGGGCTGAATGGTTCGTGCCATCTGCCGGATTCGTCTTTCCCACGCATAAACCGGGTTACAGGGTCAAAATATTGCTTGTAAGCTAATCCTTTGATTTTGTAGCTTTCTGCGGTCAGACTGTCGCCGGCTGCATTTGCCAGTTGTGAGATACACCAGTCATCATAGGCATATTCGAGCCCTTTTGCTACTGATTCGTACTCCTTATCCCAAGGGATGAAGCCTAAAGAGTTCTTATACTTTTTTGATTTAGGCATCAAGGCGACCTTTACAAGTTCAGGTGTAACGATACCGGTTGTATCCCACACCGATGTGCGCAATCCTGCCTTGAGAGCCTTATTGACATCAAAATCGGCAATGCCTTTGTTGACGGCATCAGCCATTAGAGATACTGCATGGTAACCGGTCATTGTGGCTGTATAATTCCCGGCAAGTTCCCACATCGGCAGCAGGCCGCCTTCCTCATGCTTGAGTAGCAAAGAATTGATAAAATCATTATTGAGTTTGGGGTCAATGATTGTGAGCAAGGGGTGAAGCGCACGGTGTGTGTCCCAAAGCGAGAATACGGTATACACAGGCTTATCGGGATTGCCTTGGTGCGTCTTCCTATCCATGCCGAGATAGCGACCATCGACATCCATAAATAGGTTGGGACTGATAGCAGCATGATACATAGCCGTGTAGAATATCGTTTTGTCTGCATCATCATCATCCACTATTTCAATTGTTGAAAGGTAACTATTCCACTTGTCGTGGGCAGCATTTCTGATTTTGTCGAAATCCCATGATGATATCTCAGCCCGAACGTTTTTCTCTGCACCCTCCCAATCTACTGCCGACACTCCGACTTTAACAAATAACTCCTCATTATCAGCAATATCGGAAAATCTGAGCAAAGCTTTACAACGAACGAAATCGTGCCCGTTGCTGTCGATGATTGTGTCGTTTATAATTTTGCAAGTAAATGGTTTCGAGAACTGCGCATACATTGAAAGCTGTTGGTCGAACGCCCAATATTTGGTCATTTTGTATGCCCGTACCGCACTGTCGCCCAACACTTCAATCCTCATATCCAGATTTGTCTGATTCTGAATGGAGTAGTCTAAGTCAAGAATCAAACCGGCATCTTTCCCTTTGGTATATGTAAATCTATATAGTGCAGCACGTTCGGTGGCTGTCACCTCTGCCTTTATCCCGTATCGCTTCAGAAATGTCGAGTAGTAACCGGGCATGGCGGTTTCATCTGCATGCGAAAAGGATGATGCAAAGGGGCGGTTTTGCACAGTGTCTATTTGATTGTCAATAATTTGATTGCCGCAGGTCGGCATAAGCAGAAAGTCGCCGTAATCGGCGCATCCCGTGCCGCTCAAGTGGGTTTGAGTGAACCCGTTAAGCATTGAATCACTATAATGATAACCCGAACAAGCATCCCAACCGTCAATTCTGGTGTCGGGACTTGGCTGGATCATGCCATGTGGCACAACTGCTCCGGGAAAAGTATGACCGTGACCCCCTGTTCCGATAAATGGGTTTACATACGCCGTATAATCCGTTTTATTCTCTGCTGTCACGCAAGCTCCAAAAGCGAACGCACAGCCCAATATTGCGAGTATATTTTTCATGGTTTTATCGTTCTGCCATTTACTATATCTGAATGCTTTATTTTTCTGGAAGTGTTGTTGTTTAAATCCTTTCTGCACACGTTGAATGTATTGCCATTATCGAGATGAATCTTTGCAGACTCAAACATCGGGCAACCGATTTCATATTCCCCCGATACCGGGTCAAGTGGATAGAAACCAAGTGAACTGAGAACATACCATGCCGACATCTGTCCGCAGTCCTCGTTACCGCATAATCCATCCGGTGCATTTTTGTAAAGGGTTGTCATTATCTGCCGAAGATATTCTCGTCCTTTTTCCGGATGATTCGTGTAATTGTAGAGATATGCGACATGATGCGACGGTTCATTGCCATGAGCATACTGTCCTATCATACCGGTACTGAAAAGCGGGAGTGAAGCGCTGTCGGCTTTCTCGCAGAAAAAGAGGTCTAACTTTTTCTCCAAAGCTGTTTTGCCGCCGAGCAATTCGATCAGACCAGGAATATCATGCTGGACAGACCAGAGATACTGCCATGCGTTGCTTTCGCAGATATCTTCGGTATACTGCTGAGGGTCAAACGTATCGGCAAAAGAACCGTCACTCCGCTTCGGCTGCATGAAACCGGTCTCCGAATTGTACACGTTTAGATAGTTTTGAGCCCGTTGGGTGAATTCTCTGTAAATAGAATCGTCCCCTAGATACTCTGCCAACCGCGCAATGCATGCATCATCATAGGCATACTCCAGTGTCTTTGACAATGACCAGATAGAATCTTTGTCAAACGGTACATAACCAAGTCGCCTGTATTCTCCGATTGAGCGATAATCATCTTTACGGGCCGTCCTGATACATTCTCCCAAAGCCGCTTCCGCATCAATACCAGGTAGTTTTTTAAGAATAGCATCTACGATAATAGGAACAGAGTGATAGCCAATCATCATGTCGGTTTCCGAAGCCCACATGTTCCATACAGGCAGACGTCCGTTCTGAATGCCGAAATCTATGAGAGACTGAGCCATATCGGCCGCCGCTGTAGGCTCTAATATGGTAAATAAAGGATGTGCAGCCCTATAAGTATCCCATGTCGAAAATGTGCTGTAGTGCTTATGCCCTTCGGCACATTGATGTACGACTCCATCCGGTCCACGATAACGGCCGTCTACGTCACTGAATACGACCGGAGCCAATAGGCTGTGATACAATGCTGTATAGAATACGGTCTTCTCATCAATGTCCCCGGTGGATATCTCTATCTTCTTCAGAGCCTTATTCCAGGCAGACTTCGCATCGGCAAGATAGCGTTCGAAGCTGTCATGCGGAGCTTCCGCCACAATATTACTGTGCGCGCCACGTGCATCTGTTCCTGAAATTGCTGTCACGACGACCAGTTTCTCACCGGCATGTGTATCGAATGAGAATGTGACCACATGACCGCCAACAGTATCTGTCTCAACCTCGGCGAACGGTTTCGAAAACCTCGTCTCAAACCATATTTTTTGATTCCGTGCCCAGCCGTCGCTGAAGCGAGATCCTCTGATCGTTACAGAATCAACTATTTCTACATCAGTTACTTTTGTTGCGTCCCAGTTAGTAGCTTTGGCAAGGTTGAGTATGACTTTACCTTCTTTTCCGGGCCATGTGTAGCGTTGTATTCCGCAATGTTCAGTTGCCGTAAGCTCTACATCAATGTCATAGTCGGCTAACGTCACCTTATAATAACCGGCACAGGCTGATTCGGAGTCGTGATAGAATTTCGAGTGCACGCCTAACGGTTTATCGGCTATCTTTACAGGTTCTACCACCGGCATAAATGAGATGTCGTAAAGATCACCGGCACCAGTTCCACTGAGATGCGTGTGGCTGAAACCTGCTATTGTACTGTCTGGATAAAAATAACCGGCAATTCTATCCCAGCCGGGTAATCCGTTATCAGGACTTAATTGCACCAATCCATGTGGCATTTGCACACCGGGATATGTATTGCCAGTGTAATCTGTCCCTATAAAAGGATTGACATATTTTGTGAAATCTTCGATTTCTGCAGCTTGTGAACTAAACAACGCTGCAGAGTACATTCCTACATATAAGAATAGATTAATAATGTATCTGTGTTTAATTATCATTTAGATTGGTTTATTTAAGGCTTGATGAAACATCCTTTTATGGTAATAGCACCTGTAACTACATTTTTACTTATCCTAACCTAATTTTCTGAACTATTTCTTCAGGAATATTTGGTTGCGCCAAATAAAACACGTACCTTTGTGGACAAATTTATAGTTGAAGCGTAAATTTGTCCACAAACGTATTTAGATGTCATTTCTAATGGAATATATCAATCGTGCTTTGGGTACGACATTGCAGGTAACCCATGAGATTTTCCCCGTTGTCACTTTAACAGGCCCTCGACAATCAGGAAAAACTACCTTATGCCGTCATCTGTATCCAGATATGCCATATATCAATTTTGAAAATGTGCAGACCGGTCTCTTGTTTAATGACAATCCGGTAGGGTTTATTGATAGTTTCAGTAATGGAGCTATAATAGATGAGGCTCAGATAGAGCCGACTGTATTCAGAGCATTGCAAACCGTCGTAGATGAAGACAGACATGTTGGACGTCGAAGGAAGTTCATTATTACAGGAAGCAGTAATTTTTCGATAATGGCCAATAGTTCCGAATCTATGGCGGGTCGGACTGCACCACTGACACTATTACCTCTTTCTGTGAATGAGATTTTACAGAATCGTAAGTATGACATTTCTACGAATGAATTAATGTATCTTGGTGGCTATCCACAGATATGGACTTCTCCAATCTCGGCCGCTGAAATAATATTACAGAGCTACATTGATACCTATGTTGAGCGCGATTTGCGTCAATTGATGAATATTAAGGATCTAAACAAGTTCATAAAATTTCTTGGACTATGCGCCGGTCGTGTAGGTACTGAATTAAACCGCTCGTCACTCGCTGTTGAAACAGGCGTTACTGTCGCAACAATTGATTCATGGTTGAGTGTTTTGGAGGCCTCCTATGTTATATGGATGCTGCCACCGTGGAGTACCAACATAAACAAGCGTTTGACTAAATCATCAAAATTATACTTCTGTGATACGGGGTTACTATGTTATTTGCTCGGAATAAAGGAGGCGAAGCAATTGGATAATTATCCTCTGAGAGGAGCCATTTTTGAAAACATGGTAGTAAACAATTTCCTTAAAGCAGCTTATAATGCCGGTAAAAAGCCTCGTTTGAGCTTTTTCCGGGATAAGACCGGAAGGGAGATAGACGTAATCGTGGAGAGTACAGATGGTATCAGTGCTTTTGAAATTAAGGCATCTTCCGGATTCAATCCCGATTATTACAAGCATATTCGGTACTTTGAAAAAACTTTCCCTCAAAAAGTACTTTACGCTACAATAATATATGATGGCGAAACAACAAGTGAAGTGCCCACATCTGGATTATACAATTTTAGAGATGCCAAACTATACGAAAGTCCTCTATTTATCGTATAATACTAAATAATCAATTTAAAATCTTTAACAGCCATACATTGAATCCATATAACGACATAGAAGCGCAATTTGAAAAACTATTCGACGATAATTATCGCCGTCTGATTTTTCATGCTCTCCGATTTGTAGATAGTCAGGAAGAGGCAGAAGATATTGTCTCTGATGTATTCTATGAGTTATGGAAAAAAATTGATTGTCTTGATTTAAACTCGGGTATTACTTCCTATTTATATAGAGCAGTATCAACAAGGGCGCTTAATGTCATTAGGCATAAAAATGTAGCAGCAGTACGAATTGAATTGTTGGAATCAATCAATGAGCGACGTATGGAATTTGTTGCAGAAGAAGACACTCAAAGAGATGTAGAAAGTGTTGAAATCGGACAAAAAATGCGTCATGCCATTGATGAATTGCCAGATCGTTGCCGCCAAGTTTTTATATTGAGCTATATCAATGGACTCAAGAGTAAAGATATAGCGGATGCTATGAATATTTCAGTAAGGACTGTGGATGCTCAAATTTATAAAGCACTCCATTTTCTTCGCGACAAATTGAGATATCTGTTGGTTTTGATTGTCATTTTTCTCGACTATTTCAATAAGTGATTTTCAGAACATAGTTGTTTAATGAAATAATGGTACAACGCATGACACAAATTTCTGAGGAATTAATGATGAAATTTATTACCAATCGATGCTCTAATGAGGAACTTCGAATGGTGCAACAATGGATAGACGAATCTGAGGATAATGCCCGGCAGTTATTTGAACTAGAACGAATCGCTATGCTTGCTGAGAGTCTTAAAACCGACAAGCATCAGTATGATCGTGTTTGGAATTCTATAAACGACAAAATATCAGAAGATAAACTACGACACAATAGATTGAGACGTATCCGAATTTTACGTTGGAGCGCTGCTGCGGCTGTATTTATTGGAATCTTGCTGGGTAGCATATTCATCTTACGCCAACCTAAAGTGGAAATGATTGAACTGACTGCCGACAATGGAACCATGACTATTACATTACCGGATAGTACAAAGGTATGGCTAAACCGATATGCTTCGATAACATATCCGAAGATATTTGCAGATGACCGTAGAACTGTATATATTTCCGGTGAAGCATATTTCGAAGTTACACATGATACATCTCGCCCTTTTACAGTAGACGGCAAATGGCTTAATGTCACAGTTCTTGGGACCAAATTTAACTTCAATAGTTCTGAAGATAAAGAAAACACTGTAAGCCTTCTGGAGGGTAAGATTGAGGTGACTCCTGGCAATAATAAGGACAGCGTAGTTCTTTCTCCTGGCCAAAAAGTTCAATTTAATCCTCAAAATGGTCGGATGTCAATCTCCCAAGTTAATACTGCCCTTGATGCAGTATGGCATAACAGATTAATTCGTTTCCATAATGCTACGATTGCGGAAATTGCTGCCGATTTAGAAGAATTATACAGCGTCGAAATTACAATTAGAAATTCAGTTGACAATAGTCGTACATATTCTGGATCTACTGTATACTACCAATCAGTAGATTCCACTTTGGAAGCATTAAGTGAAACTATTCCATTTGATTTTTCATACCATGGTTACGGCATTATAATCAGTGATAAAAAATAGTTTTTATGAGGAGGTATTTCGTTGCATTCTTGTTGATTATGGCTGTTTTTCATTGTCATTCTTTGACTTTGAAAGACACTCAAGCATTAATCAATCAAGGACGAAATTATCTTATAGACGGGACGGAATATACTGATAGTGCTCAGATGTGCTTCTCCAAAGTATTAAATAGTTATCATAGAGGGCTGACTGAAGAGCAAATGTATCATTGTGCTGTAGCTGCTGTAAATCTAAGTAGTTTGTATTTTCATTATGTCGGAGATTACAAATCAGCCTATGAAGCACTTGTAAAAGCATTAGAAATTAGCGAAAATATAGATCGCCCGCTTATTGCGGCTCAAATAGCCATGAATTTTGCCAATATCTATGCTATTTTTTCACAACAGGTTGAATCTCCAGAATTTAATGAATTGAGTATTGCCGAATATCATAAAGCCTTTCGATTAGCATCCGAAAATGAGTCATGGTTACAAACCATCGTGACTTTCTGTAACTTTACATCTGAAGTACAAAAGCCCGGATACGTACGGCAGTTCACAGATGAGATTAAAAAATTCGGCACATTACCAATCTCACCCGATAACCCTGATTTCAGTTATGCGAAGATAAGGCAGAAATCCACTTTAGCTCTCCTTGACGGAGATACCATTACAGCCATCAATTATCTGAAGACCCAACTTGGTTCCAGTTATGATACGCCAAATAGAGTTATATATACTCACCAGGATTTTCGTTCGATATCATATCTTTATTACCAAACACATCGTCTTGACTCCGCGCTATATTATTCAAACGAGCTATTGAAGTTCGGAGACAAAGAGAATGATTTGGAAGCTGTCTGCGATGCTTATCGCCTGATGGAACGAATTTATCAGCAAAACGGTGATTTCGATGCTGCTCGTATGATGCATGCCAAATTTTTGGATAGTCAGGATTCCATTCTAAATTTTCAGAACCTTGGAACGATTGACAATTTAAAATTTATCAATGATCTTGCTGCAGAACGACAAGAGTCATCAATTCTACTTGCCGAATCAGATAGACAAAAGAAGCTGCGTGAGCTCATAATATTTTTTTCAGGATTATTGTTGGCTATCACAATTCCATTACTTATTATAATAGTTAATCGGCATCGCCGTCTCCAGGCCAGCTATCAGGACCTATATAATCAGAGACAACAAATCATAGAACAAGAAGATAGAACCCGTAAATTTAGAAAAGAACATTTTGAAGCAGGAATAATAGATGAAAACGGGGGTGAATGCAATCCTGACGCATCAATGGTGTTGAGTATTCTGGATAAATCAGATGAGGTGTTTGAGCCGGATTTTTCACTTGAAAGATTATCGGAACTCACACATATCCGTCCTCGGACTCTTTCCATGATACTGAATGGACAGCTTCATACTACGTTCCGAGATCTTATTAACCAATATCGTGTCCGCGAAGCTTGTAAAAAATTGAGTGATATCGCTAATTATGGACAATACACTATTGAAGCCATATCGCAAAGTGTAGGTTATAAATCTCGAACCTCATTAATTACTGCCTTCAAGAAGGAAACTGGGTTGACCCCTTCAGAATATCAACGGATAGCTCGCAACAAAAACACTTGATCAAATACTCGCATCTTTGTTCAAACTCCAGCAAATAGCTGGAGTTTCGTTTTTTATATATGTACAAACGCACGAACTTGAACGACTGGTTGCCTTAATTCCTTTGTCGATTGTCGCATAGTGCAAAATTTTGCAATTAGAAAAAACTCATATTTTTTTCTAAAAAAATGCAGGATAATGTAGGTAGTTCCTTTCCCACGCGGGTTATAAAGACATCTGCAGTATGAAAATGTATTGCGCCATGAAAAGACTCATACAAAAGACCAATCATATAATAAATCTTTAAAATGATCAAGAAAACATTATCTTCTTGGCCGAGAAGATTGATGACCGGAACCTTACTTGCTATGTCCATGATAGCCAGTGCCGGGATCAATCTTACAACCAGTGCCGACACAAAACTAAGTGAGGTAATCAGCGTGATCAAGTCGCAATCTGACTACCAGTTCTTCTACGATGACGCAATGGCATCGCACAAAGTCAAAGCGGTATCTTTTAAAGATGCCGACCTAAAAGCAGTCCTTGATAAAATACTTGCAGGGACAGGCATCAGCTATTCTATTAAAGATAATATCATTTATCTTAAACAGAATCCCCAGCCCCGTATTGAAGACTCATCAATCTCTCAGGCAAAAAGGACTATTACAGGACAATTACTTGATGAAAACGGAGAGCCACTGATTGGTGCATCTGTGGTGGTAAAAGGACAGAATAGGGGTGTTGCTACCGATATTGATGGCAATTACTCCATCGAAGTGGCTGGAGAGAATCCCGAGCTTTGCTTTTCATATATAGGCTACAAGCCTCAGACCGTTAAAGTAGAGGATAAAACAACTCTTGAAACCTCTCTTGTCCCGGACATAAACACACTTGACGAAGTTGTAGTTACCGCATTCGGTATCAAACGAGACAAAAAAATGCTTGGGTTTGCCGTTCAGGATGTTAAGGGCGATGCACTTAACACCACGGGAGATCCATCAGTAGTAGGCGCCCTTGACGGGAAAGTAGCAGGTTTACAAATGAATACCGCTTCGACCGGATTAGGCGGTTCTACAAAAATCACCATACGAGGTAATTCGTCATTAACCGATAACAATCAGCCTTTATGGATTGTAGACGGTGTGCCTTTTACCGATAACAACAGTTCTGATGCCTCTGCTTATGGAGGTTATGACCGAGGTGGCACATCTTTTGACCTGAACCCTGAGGATATCGAATCAATATCTGTTCTTAAAGGTCCGAATGCAGCAGCCCTTTACGGTTCGCGTGCAGGTAATGGTGTTATCCTTGTCACGACAAAGAAAGGCAGCAGCAAGGCCGGATTTGGAGTAAGCTATTCCGGATCATTCACTTGGAGCCAAGTCGCAGGTTCAATCAAAATGCAGAAAATCTATGGTCAGGGATCCAATGGCACAATTCATTACGAAACAGACAGCGAAGGGAATCCACTGAAGATCAATGATACTGGCGCATTCGGTCCTAAGTTTGACGGCTCATTACAGCCTAACTACCTTGGGGAAATGATTCCATATGTTTATGACGGAGACAAACTTAAAGATTATTTCCGCACCGGTTTTTCGCAGTTCCATACCGTCGCATTGAGCAATATGACTGATAAAAGCAATTATCGTTTGTCTGTAGGCTTCAATGGCAACAGCGGTCTTTTTGATGGAGAGAAACTGAAAAAACTGAACATTGATTTTTCAGCAGGCGCAACATTCAACAAATGGCTGAAAAGTGAAGGTAAAGTTTCTGTATCAAACACCAAAGCTGAAAACAGACCATACACCGGTCTGCTCGGAGAGGTCGGACAACTGCTCATGATTCCCGGTAATGTACGTCTCGAAGACCTAAAAACATATAGCAATGATATTCGTCCTCATGTTAACTGGTATGGACCCGATATGACGTATTCAAATCCATATTTCGTGCGTCATCGTCTTCAGAATTCCGACGAACGTTGGCGTGCATTTGGTTTTTATGGTCTTACCGTTACGTTCAATGACTGGATGCACCTTCAGGCAAAATACGCATTTGATTACTATCGTACCCGTATCGAAGAAACCGATTTGGGTCTTGCCATCAACGCCATATCCAATGGCACTACAACATGGCAGGAACAAATGATTGATGACAGCATGAACCGTTCGGAAATCAATCATTTTGAACAGAATATCTCGGCTACCCTCATTGGCGACAAAAGCATCAACGACAACTGGCGCATAGGCTTCACTGCCGGCGGCAATATAATGTATCAAAAATATGAGCTTTTCGGTGCCTCTGTACAGAATATGCTGAACAAGGATAACTGGATATTTAATACCGGTAATAAACTGACTTCAGCAACAAACGACGGACATAACCGTGCCATGTACTCGGTATTCGCATCCGCTCAAATTGCTTTCAAGGAATTCCTGTCGCTTGATCTCACCGCACGTAACGACTGGTCTTCAACACTTCCCAGCAAGCATAATTCATTCTTCTATCCTTCAGCCAACCTCGGCTTTGTTATCACTGATTTTGCGCGAAGAATTGGTAATGGGCTCCCGGATTGGATTACATTCGCCAAAGTTCGTTTGTCGGCAGCACAGGTAGGTAAAGATCCCGACCCATACAATTTGTACAACGTACGAATGTTTGAGTTCCAGATGGGCGACCGCAAACCCATTCCCAATACTATTAAGATGAATTCCAATCTAAAACCGGAAATCAAAACATCTTATGAGGTTGGTTTGGATATGAAATTCTTTGCCAATCGCCTGGGATTTGATTTCACATATTACAATTCCAACACCAAAAACCAAGCAATGCTTGTAGATGCCTCTGCACCTTGGACGCAACAATGGGTTAACGCCGGTCGTATCACAAACAAAGGTGTCGAGTTAATGGTTTACGGTACCCCGGTAATGACTAAAGACTTTACATTTAATCTGAGTGTAAACCTCGCGCATAACAAATCTATTGTCGATGAATTAGCCGATGGTGTGAACCGCATTTATTTCAATGGCGATCCAAATATGCCCGTAAAGGTAGGTGCTGTTCCCGGAGGTAAGCTTGGTGAAATATATGCCAACAATCTTATGAAACGTGATGCTGCGGGAAATGTTATTATCGGTACAAATGGCCTCCCTATGACAGAGACCGGAAACGGTAATCTTGAACAGTATCTCCTTGATCATCCTATAGGAAATATACAGCCTGACTTGCTCATGTCTGTTACCCCTTCTTTCAAATGGAAAAATCTGTCATTTTCAGCAATGTTCGATATGAAATTCGGAGGCGATATTGTCAGTGTGTCTGAAGGCATGGCAACTAAAAATGGCTTGTCTGAACGCACGGCCTATCGAGGCGAGTTTAAAGAACTCAATGGAATCAAAGATTACTACATGGTAGTTCCCGGAGTTAAAGAGGATGGTTCAGTGAATGATATTCCTGTCTCAGCTCAGCGCTATTATTCGACAATAGGCCTCTACAAGAGTGAAAGTGGTTATGCTGAAGAGTTTGTGCATGATGCATCGTATATTAAGCTCAAGGAACTCTCGGTAGGATATACCCTGCCGAAAAAATGGCTGAGCAAAACACCTTTCACAAACCTGCGTGCAAGTTTTGTGGCTCGCAATCTTTGCTACCTCATGAAACATTGTCCAGGTAATCCCGAAGGAGGTTACGATACTTCCATGTTCTCTCAAGCTCTTGATTTCTTAGCAGTGCCATATACCCGCACTTATGGCTTTACTGTGAATGTTGAGTTCTGATCAAGTAATCTTTAATATTGAAATATCATATGAAATCAAATAGATTCATGGTTTTGGCTATGACATCCATCCTGCTCATTGGTGGAATGTCATCATGCTATGACCTTACTGATTTGGGCGAAGATCCTTACGCCCTACCTAACAAAAACACAGAAGAAGGAGGCGACGGTCCGATAAATCCGGTAGGAGAATACGGAGACATCGATATCTCCTATGAAGTAACAAATCCTGAGGCTCTTGCTCAGATCAAGGATGACCTTGCATCTGCTCCGGCAACATTCCGTAACTTCCTTTATGAAGGATACTACAACGATTATCAGATTACAACTAATCTGACTCATGATATCTATGCAGGATACACCGGCAATAACAAATCAAGCTTTGTAGGTTCTGCTCCCGACTACAACTATGCCGACGGATGGAGCTCTTCTCGCTGGCGTCACTTCTATGTCGATCGTTGCAAGGAATATGCTTCATTGCTCCGAGCCTTTAAATTCAGTCCTAACCCGGAAAGATACATTAACCAGTATCACATCACACGTATCTATTTCGCATTTCTTGCGCTCGCAAATACAGATACCTATGGAGACATGCCGTTCAAGATCTACGCATCAGTTCAGACTCCTGAGACCAATAATGTTCCTTATGACACTCAGGCAGATGTTTACGATGGCATGTTCCGAATGCTTAGGCAAGCCGTAGACGCAATAGATCCTGATGACGCATCGCAGTTTGTCATTGACACTGACGATATTTGTTATCATGGAGATGCAAAAAAATGGTTGCGCTTCGCAAATACTCTTCGTCTGCGACTGGCTTGTCGTATTTCAAACATCGATCCAGAAAGAGCCAGACAGGAAGCTCAAGATGCCTTGTCCAATAAATGGGGTCTGATGGAAAGCAATGATGATAACATGAAAACAGTTCCCCGTTACGCTCCTGTTGAAGCCGGGGGTATCAATGACGGTGGCCAGGAAAACGTATTGGCCATGTGTTCTGTCATGTATAACGGAGACTGTGTTATGGGTTGGGATTTAGAGAACTACTACCGTACACTTTCCACTGGTGGCTCAACCTACATAATAAAACAAGGTCGCAAAGATCAGATTGAAAAGATTATTGATCCCCGCTGCCTTGTAAGCTGGTATCGAACCGGTATGACTGCAAGTTCTTTGGCTGCCGGAGAGGAAAGTCTGAGAGAAGACTTCAAAGGATGCCCCAAGGGTTATGCCGAGGTAACAATGCTTGCCCCAAATCAGTTCTCACTTACCCGTACTGCAAAAGACCCCGCCAAATCGAAATATCACGACCCCAAATCATGGTTTAACTGTGCAGAACCTACTGTATGGCTCGGTTATGCCGAAAGTATTTTCCTCCGTGCAGAAGCTGCTCTTCGTGGTTGGGGACCAGGCAACCCTGAAGATCTTTTCCGTCAGGGCGTGCAGGCGTCTATGGATTATTACGAGATCTCTGCTACTGAAGCTCAAAGCTACATCGACGGGCTGGTAGCTCTTAATGACGGAACATTCGGTTCCGGAGACAAAGAGAAAATTCTCGAAGCAATTATCACTCAGAAGTGGATGGCAGTTTTCCCGAATGGCAATGAAGGCTGGGCCGAGTTCCGCCGCACGGATTATCCTAAACTTATGCTCCCGCTGAATAACGCATCGGGTGGCGACGTGCCTGAAGGACACTTCATCAAGCGTCTGCTTTATCCTAATTCAGAGAACTCAAATAAGGCGTTTACAGATAGTGATATGCCTGCAAAGAACTCACAGGGCCGACGCCTCTGGTGGGATGTGTCGGACGATGTTCCTTCAAACTTTGGTAACAGCGGTGCACTCCGCCACATTCGTAGATAAAATATAATAAAACTTGCCGGCAAAATCAAAAAGTGCCGGCAAGTTATACCTGTTTATACCAATCAATACCATAACAATTTAATATTAAAGAAATGAAAATCAGAAAGCAAATTCTGGTCTCGGCAATCATGCTGTCGGCCATGATGACTGCCGGAGCTCAGCAGCCGTATAGCGGATGCTGGTTTCCCGATGATGTAATCAACTGGTCGCCTCAGACTGATGCCGACGCAAAGTTCAACCGCTCCCGCATACCTCTGCAGGAACGCATCGACAACCATTACGGAAGCGGTCAGATTGAGACTGCTACCATTACAAACAAAATGTGTTCGCTCACACCTTCGCAAGGTGACAACAACTTCCTTGCTTATCAGCCCACCTATTGGCAGTATATGGAGAAATTCATTAACTGGGGTGGTGCAGGAAACGAAGGTATTTTCGTTTGTCCTCCTGCAGGAACAATCGACGCAGCTCACCTCAACGGTGTTAAAATCCTGGGCACACTCTTCTTTATGCCCCGCACAATCGGTGGCCGCGACGGATGGATTGAAGCCATGCTTACCAAAGATGAAAACGGCAAATATCCATATGCTGTCAAAATGTATGAGATCGCCAAATACTTCGGATTTGACGGTTGGTTCATCAACAAGGAGCTTGACAACGGCAAGCGTGTTAACGAGTGGTCTGACTTTATCAAATGTTTCGGTGAGACAGCCGATGCAGCCGGCGACACATATATGGAAATCCAGTGGTACGATGCCAAAGGCACACCCACAATCGAACTTCTTAAGTCACATCGCAACACATCGCAATTCCTTGAATACAATAACACCGGCGACAAGAGTAGTTACGCATCTCAACTCGGATGCACCGCTGCCGATACCTATCACCGCATTTACGCCGGTATAGAATGTTCGCAGGCCGGTCTCTATGGTTTCTCAGTAAGCGGTGGCGGTTCACTCGCTCTGTTCACCCCCGAGCAGCATACCTACAAGGTGCTTACCGACGACCTTTGGAAAGATGAAAGCAATCTTACCGGTCAGAAAGCATACGATGTTCAGGCCGAAGTGTTCGTGCGCGAGCAAAAGACATGGGACGACATCGTAGGATCCAAAGTATCGGCTATGTCTACTATCACAAAGATGCCTTTCACAACATCTTTCTCTGTAGGTCTCGGCAAACATCGTTTTGCAAAGGGTGAAAAACTTAATACTCAGGACTGGAACTCAACTTCAGTGCAGAGCATCCTGCCCACCTACCGCACAAAGAGCGGCATGACCGTGTCATACGACTATGAAGACGCCTACAACCATGGCAACTCGCTCAAGCTCAGCGGTGCGCTCACTTCGGGCACTACTACATGGACACTTTTCGATAGCAAAATTGCTGTGGAAAACGGTGGTCTCGGTCGCCTCGTCTATAAGAGCAATGGCGCAGAACCCGAACTCTGTCTCGGCGGCACAACTCTTTCAGGTGCCAAGAAGAGCACTGTGAACGGCTGGACTGTGGCTGAATATGATCTCGCTTCGCTCAACGGAACAACCATCGGCAGCATCGCTGTTGCTATAAACGCTTCCGCCGCCAAAGACAATTATGAGTTGAAACTTGGCGAAATCGCAATCCTCCCTGCAAACTACAATCCTGCGGCTGTGGCAGTAAGTGATGTAAAGATTGAAGGCGATATGACAGCCACCGACGGCGATCTCCGCCTGTCATGGAGCTATGACTACAATGATGACTTCGACCACTTCGATATCTATGTTACCGGCGCAAAAGGCCGTCGTCTTGTAGGTCAGACACGTGGCGAAGGCTTCTATGTACCTCGTTTTAAAAGGGAAAACGGCGAAAACAATCTCAAGGTCGAACTTGTGACTGTTATGAAAGACGGCAAGGCAACAGTAGCCAAGAGTGAAGATGTAAGTTTCCATATTGCAGCAGCCCCTGTCGTTACTGTTATTCCCGTCAAGAGCTACGCCAAAGTCGGCGATGTAATCTCCCTTACAGCAAAAGGTACAGACAATCCCACTTCTTTCAAGTGGACTCTTCCTGCCGACGTAAAACTTGTACGTGGTAAACTTACTGATGCCACCATTGAGGTTGAGGCTCTCAAGGAAGGAAAACCCGAAATCACAGTTGAGCTTACCAATGCCCAGGGAACAGGCTCATTCAAGGGCGTAGCCTTTGATGTGTTCTCTGATCTCGCATACAAAGAAGTTCACAATGCTGCCATAGGAAAGGTAGCAGACTGCGGTCGTGCTGTAATCGGTGAGGCTGCATATCTGATTGACGGTGTTACCAAGCCCAACAACAAGGATTTCTGCTGGGGCGATATTTCTACAGCTCCCTACGCAGTTATTGACCTGAAGACTCCCCACACACTCTACGATTTCACAATATATGACTGCAAGCTTTTGAACGGCGCCAGCGAAGGCAATATAGCTAACTACCGAATCCTTGTGAGCGACAATGGCACTGACTGGAAAGAAGTAGCTGACGCTACCGAAACCCAGAATGAGAACGTGCACACCGCCAACATCATACCGACTGTTGGCCGATATGTAAAGTTCCAGCCCTATGCCGACAAGCGATTCACTTGCCGTATCTATGAATTTGAAATAACAGCTCGTGATAATTCACGTATCACAGTCGAAGCTCCGCATACTATTAATATGCAGCCCAAAGAAACACAGACTGTAACCGTGAACTACAACATGAACGGAGAGAAGCCCGCAGACAATTTCGGTCTGATACTCTCTTCTGAAAGCTCATATGTTTCGTTTACCGAACCCAAAGATGATGGTGCCGGTCATTTCACTTTTGAACTCAAAACAGCTAAAGTCATTGGTAAGGCAGAAGTCAGTGTAGCTCTCCAGAACGGCGACGCCAAACGTCAGACATTCATCGATGTCATCATTGATTCCGAAACAGCAAAGAATGCCATTGTCGGTTCTGAAGCCGAAATGCGTAAATTTAATGAAGACTATGTGACCGGTGCAACCTACGAAAGCCAGAAGACCGGTAATCTGACCGATGGCGACACCAAATCGGAAGGTCTCACCGAGGACATGTATGAGCTGCCCTGTAAGTCTCGCAATGACCTCTGGGCCGTGTTCACCAACCCCCAGCGTTTCTCTCTTGGCAAAGTGAAGGTTTATATCCCCAATTCCAACAAGGGCGAAAACGACAATGGAAAGGAAGGATTTGTAAACAACGGTGTAAGCATTCGCACCAGCAACGACGGTCTTAACTGGAATGTTATAGAAAGCGTGACAAATCTCAAAGAAGTTTCAGAACTGACTTTCTACATACCTGAGGTTGAACCCTTCACATATCTCGCCGTAGTGTGTGATGTAAACATGCTCTTCTACCCGTCGCTCGCAGAAGTCGAGGCTTATGCCCAGCTTGAGGCCGACGGACCCAAAGTAGTGCCTGTAGCTATCGCAAAAGGCTTTACCTACGACATAGTTGCCGAAGAGAGACCCGTTGAAGACCATGCGGATCTGGAATTTGAATGGGGTTGCTTCTACACTTCTAATGTTAACAACGATTATGCAATCTCATCGCCCGACAGCCGTATCATCGTAACCAAGAATGGCACAACCTTCGAACTCGCTGATTATACTCAGAAAAACGCTCTCGCTGTTGAGAGCAAGAACACTGACTATACTCTCGAATTTGCCGAGCCTATTCCTGCCGAAGAGATTTACGTTCTTTGCAACTGTACTTCGACACGTGAGATAACTGCTACTATCAAATATGAGGATGGCTCAGTTTCAGACGAATTTATCATCGATGTACCTCGCAGTGATTACGATACTTACAATATCGACGAATTTGCGGTAACCGACCTCAAAGTACTGGAAGATGAAACAACATTCGGATATAATAAACACGGTATGAATGAGGTTACCATAAAGGCCAATGCTGAAAAGAATGCCGTTGCCGTGAATTTCCGCGCATCGAAGAGCCCTAAATTCTGGGTATTCGGTATCTCTGCTCTTGCCGATTTGAACGGTTCGAAGATTCGTCTTACACCCTCTGTTGCCACTCTTAAAATAGCTCCTGAATCAACCGAGAATCTTGTCGTCACATACAACATGAACGGCGAAACACGCGAAGCCAACTTCAGCGCTGATGCAGAATTCGCAGGCGAGGGTGTCATTCTTGGAGAGATTACAGAAGATGAAGCCGCATGCACATTCACAGTTCCTGTGACTGCTCTTTCCGACAAGGGTAATGGTGAGATTACATTTACCGTTACCAATGGCGAGTTTACAAAAGCTTGCAAAGTGAAGGTGTCTGTGGAAAAACCGTCTGAATTTACCGGTTGGAAACATGACGTAATTGCAGAGTCCACTCCCTCTAATGAATTTACCACCAAATACCTTGATAAAGAGGGTTGGGTACTCTACACCTCAGCCGTTAAGGAAGAGGGCGCAGTTGCCGGTGACGATCGCACAATTGTAACCTCTAAAGGAACTGTATTCACACTTGAACCTTACGATGCTCCCAATGCACTTCGTCTTGACGCATACGACGATCCTGCAGAGCTTACAGCAGTTAACCCCAGCTTATGTGAACGACTCCACATCCTTGCAATCTCAGCTAACGGCGATTGTGATGTTGAAGTTACAGTTGGATATGAAGACGGTAGCACCGACGAGCCTCAGACTATTACAATTCAGGACTGGTACGGTGATGCTACAGGCACAGCCCTCCACGGTTTCGACCGTATATTTGCTAGCAACAGCAGCTGGAGCTATGATGTAGATGATTTCGACGGCCAAAACAATTTCCGTCTTTTCGAATTCACTATTAATCTGGATGCTACTAAGAAATTCCAGAAGGTAGGCTTCCAGCACAGCACAAACCGTACATATCCTACAATTCTTGCTCTTGCCAAGGAAGAGAAAATATCCGGAATAGACTCCATTGAATCTGATGGCGACAAGACTATCGAGGCTGTTTACAATATCCAGGGTATTCAGGTCAAGAATCCGAAATCAGGTCTGTACATTGTCCGTTATTCCGACGGCAGCACACGAAAGGTCATTATCAAATGATTTTCATGAGATAAGCACTATTTATAAGTAAGAAGGAGCCGGTGTCCAACATTTAGGACATCGGTTCTTTTTTTTAAATATGCGTAAGTATTTATTTCGCTATACGTGTTTCTCTAAATAGCAAAATGATCTTAAATCATAATTAACCAATATTATACCATTTATGAAATTCAGGCTTTACCTTATTTCGGCTTTGCTGGCAGCAGCCACAAGCCTGGGTCTGAGTGCACAACAGCCTTATGGCGGTTGCTGGCATCCGCGCGATATCAAGAGCTGGTCGCCGGAGAATGACCCTGCAGCAAAATTCAATCGTTCACGTGTGCCTCTTGCAAAGCGTTTTCAAGAACCTGAGCTGATGAAGGCTAATAATTCTCAGCACTACGAAGGTCAGATCTGCAACGCTACAATCCTTTTCAACATGTGTTCACTCAGCCCCTCGCAGGGAGCTGACAATTTCATCGGCTATCAGCCTACTTACTGGCAATATATGGACAAACTCGTCTACTGGGCTGGTTCGGCATCGGAAGGCATTATCATCCCGCCGCCGGCAGGCTCTATCGACGCCGCCCACCAGGCCGGTGTAAAGATCCTCGGCCAGATTTTCTTCCCGCCAAAAGATTTCGGAGGAGACCCCGAATGGGTACAGGAAATCGTAGTCAAAGAGGATGGCAAATATCCTTATGCAAAAAAACTTTACGAGATTGCTAAATACCTTGGATTTGATGGTTGGTTCATCAATCAGGAAACCAGTGGTTCCGGCGTGAAAAGCTCTACTTGGGCTGAATTTATCAAAGAATTCAACTCGTATGCCGATGCCGCCGGAGACACACAGATGGAAATTATGTACTATAACGCCCTTGGTGTTATCGACGCTTCCATCCTTAAATCGCATAAGAACACCTCGATGTTCCTTGAATACCGATCTGAGGGTGATTACCGCAGATTTGCCAAAGACTTAAATTGCACCGAGGCAGAAACTTTCAGCAAAATTTATGCCGGTGTGCAGTGTGTACGTTCAGGTCTCACAGGTTATCAGAATTCGCTTGACATAGCGTTCCCTGCCAGTGGACATGTAGGCTCGCTCGCCCTCTTCTGCCCGGAAGAGCGCTCTTGGAAAGACAACGTCCGCAATCTTCTCGGAACACCCGATGACAACGGTGAAAAAGCCTACGCAGCCATCAAACAGACATTCGAGAATGAAGAGCAGGCTTGGGTAAACACAGACGGTGACCCCTCTACAGGTGGTAATAATAGCTGGACCGGCATTTCAGGTGCTGTCCTCGAACGCTCGGCAATCACATCTATGCCCTTCGTGAGCAACATGTGTGTGGGCGTTGGCAAACACCGCTTTGTCAATGGCGAGAAACAGGGCACCCAGGATTGGTACCACAGCGGTGTTCAGAGTGTTCTTCCCACATGGCGCTGGTGGATCGAAAACCGCGGCAACCTCAAAGTCTCTATTGACTGGGACGACGCCTACAATCATGGTTCATCGTTCAAGATTTCTGGCAATCTCAGTGGCAAAGCCCTTATGCGTCTTTACAAGACAATGATTCCCGTTGAGAACGGCGGTATCGTACGCGTCGTGTTCAAAGGTGCCGATACCCCCGAGCTTAAGCTCTCTACCGCATCTTCAGTCACTCCCGACGTTACTCTTTCAGCAGCCAACACCTCTAAGAAAAACGGATGGACTGTAGCCGAATATGACCTTTCATCTTTAAAAGGCAAAACAATATATATGGTGGCTCTGAATCTCATCGGTTCAGGATCATTCAATATGAATCTCGGTCAGCTGGCAATTCTCCCCGGTTCATACACCCCCGCGACTATCGCAGTCGACAACTTGCAGCTTTCACACCGTCTTGATGAAAACGGCGGCGATATCCGCGTGACATGGGATTTCGACTGGAACGATGATTTTGACCATTTCGACATTTATATTACAACTGCTTCAGGTCGTAAATTAATTGGACAGACACGCGATGAAGCTTTTTATATACCTGCTCTGACACGCGAAGGCAGCGAAGATGCAGTGAAAGTTGAAGTTGTTCCTGTGACCAAGGATATGGCACAGCAGACTCCCGTCAGCGCATCTGCCGAATATCCAAAACCCGGAGCTCCCATCGTAAGCCTTAAGCTCAGCAAGAGCTGTGTGAAAGTTGGCGAGACCGTTACTATTTCAGCCTTCGGAACCGGCTCTCCCACAGCCTGGAACTGGATCCTTCCTGAAACACTTGAACTTGTTGAGGGCAATCTTACCGATAATGTCATTACTGTTAAAGCCCTCGCCGAAGGCACTCAGAAGGTTACCGTAGAGTCGACCAATTCACTCGGTACGTCATCTACCGCTTTCGAAGCGATTGATGTGGTTAGCAACAATGACTACAGCAGTCTGCACAATATCGCTCTCCATAAAAAAATCTATAGCTACAGCGGTTGTACCAATTCAAAAGAAACCCCTGAAAATCTTATCGATGGTATTACTAACCCAAGCAGCACTTCTCAGAAGTGGTGTAATGTATCGCCCGACAACTGGGTGATAATCGACTGCCAAAGCCTATATCGTATCTATGGCTTTAAGATCTACGACTGTAAGTCAGGTCCTGAGAACAATGAGAACATCCGCAACTATACTATTGAAGTTTCGGCGGATTGTAAAAACTGGACAAAGGTTGTGGACGAAAAGGACAAGAGTTCCGTAAATATTAAGGAAGATTATATTGTTCCCACAATGGGACGTTATATCCGCTTCTCTCCCTCTGTCAGTGGCACGCTGCGTGTTTGGGAATTCGAGGCTTACGGTATCGACAACGTAAAGATGACTATCGATGTCAATCCCACCGAGCTCAAAGTCAATTCAGGCGATACAAAATATATCGAAGTCAATTACAGCCTCAACGGTGACGACCGTGATCCCTCTTTCGCCTGCAATGCCATTGGCGGCGACAATGTGGAAATCGGTGACATTACCGAAGATATGCAGGCTCATAAGTTTGTAATTCCCGTTACCGGCGGCGAACTCATTGGAGAATCCGATATTCTTATCACAGTTTCCAACGGTGCAGCCTATAAGGAAGCCGGAGTAAAAGTATACATTGATAATGAAAATCGCCCCAATATCCTTACAGGACTTGACGCAAAATTGCGCCACTACAAGGAAGACTATTCCACGACTGCAGCTTTCGATGAGACAACCGTGTCGACTCTTACCGACGGAAATACAGTTAAAGAGGCCTGCGAAAGCATAGAAAACCCGTCAAGTCACACCGATGACTTCTGGGCTATATTCGAGGCTCCCGAAATATGGCATCTTTCAAAGGTCAAAGTGTATATTCCCGAGAATAACCGTGGCGAAAATGACAACGGTAACGAGGGTAATATAAACAATACCATTTCTATTGCTGTTGGCAACTCGCTGGATAAGATGACACGTGTTAAAACGTTCGAAAACCTCAGCGATATTAGCGAACTCGAATTCATCTTCCCCGAGTATCAGGATGCCAAATATCTGGCTATAATTTGCAACCTCAATCCTTTCTTCTATCCTTCTCTCGCCGAAGTCGAGGCCTATGAGCAGGTTGAGAGTGCAGTACCTGTATGCGTTCCGCTTGAAGTTACAGGCTGGACTGACGATGTTATTGCCGAGGGTCTCCCCTCGAAGTCTTATGTAACCGGTCAGGTCGACAGTGATAATTACTGGAGTCTCTACACTCCCGCAGTGCAGGACAAAGGCGCGATTGCCGGGGACGACCGTATGGTTCGTTCAGTAAGTGGTCTGAAATATCAACTCCAGCCCTACGATCAGAAGAACTCCGTCACCCTACGTGAGCGTTACGATGCTGCCATATTGACATTAAAAACTCCCGTACTTTGCCAGAAATTCCACTTGCTGGCGTTCTCAGGCGACGATTATCAGGCTGCCATTAATGTAACTCCTATCTTTGAAGATGATAGTGAAGGAGAGGAGAAATATTACAGTTTGAGCAGATGGGATCGTACAGACGATTATGCTATCGGCAAAACTTTCGGAGTGGTATTCAGCGGAAAAACAGACCGTTATCAGACAACTGAAGACGAAATTGATGATAATGATCACTTCCTTAGAGAGAAAACTTATTCTTTCGATGTGAATAACACCAAGAAACTGAAAGCAATTAAAATCGAATCAGACAGGTGGTATGTTGCCAATATTCTGGCAGTTTCCGGAACCGGTCTTCCTTCTGAAATGTCGGGTATAGATGAAATAGTCATTACTCCTGAAGAAGATGATGCTATTCCTGTAGCATACTACAATATCCAAGGTATCGTAGTAAAGAATCCGTCATCAGGTTTTTACATCGTACGCTACTCTAACGGTACAACTAAGAAAATTGTGATTAAATAAAGTTAGGTAAGAATAGGTAAAATAGATTGTTTCAGCGCGATTAAGTTGCGCTAATAGTTCAAAGATGCGGGAATGGTGCTTGGTATTCACCATTCCCGCTTTATTAATCGCACACTATAATTAGATATAGAATAACATTCATACGTTTAATGCCACTACTGTCCACTAAAAATGGACGGGGTTAAAAATTAAATAAATTCGGTTCACTTGAATCACAGAGAACATTGACATTTTTGAAATTCGATTTGTCGAAGAGGTCACGCAGATGGGTCTTGTCGGTCAGCGATATTCCAAGTATCTGAAGGACTTCGTAGATGCTTCGCTCCAGTTTCATGTCGTGCTGCACTATTGCCACGAGGCAATAAGTGATTATGGCGCAATAGATTTGGATGCGGACGGCATTCTCGGATGTACCCCAGAACTTCTTGATTCGCAGATGCTGCTTGATCCATTTGAAGAAAAGCTCCACGCTCCACCGATTGCGGTACAGTTCGGCTATTGTCTCGGCAGATGCCGTCAGATTGTTGGTCAGGTATATGTATCTTGTACCGTCTTCCGGGTCGATGCATACCACCTTCCGCAGTTTCTCCGGATAATCCTTTGCGCTTTTATAAACTGTGAAGTAACCGATTGCATCAGAAATCACGTTTGGAGGAAGCCTCCGTTTCCATGTCACAGGCTTGAACCTGACATTGGTTTTCGCCCTGACGACGAAGAACGCACCGATACGGTTGATGGTGTAGAGATTGCCGAAATCGTTGTAGCCACGGTCGAAGATATAATGAGCACCGTTCTCGTACGGTATCTCTGGCATTGCCTTTGAATCGTGAACTTTTGCTTCGGTAATATGCACGAATGCAGGAACTTGAGCCTCCACGTCATAAAGAGTGTGCATCTTGATGCCACCCTTGTGCTTGCGGAACTTGGCCCATTCGAACACCGACAGACAGAGGTCAATCGTGGTTGAATCAAAGGCGTAGACATGACCGTCAAGTTCGAAGATTTTTTGTATCCGTCGTCTTCGGGCCTCGGCAATCATGAAGAAGGCAAACTCCTCAAAGATGCGGTAATCCCGCTGCTCGTTAGCCTTGCTAAGATTGCTTCGGGTCACGGACTTTCCGATTCCGAGGTGATAAACCTTACCGACATGGGCTTCCAGAGCGACGATGAGATCCCGAAGACTTTCTCGGTTTGAAAGCTGTCCGAACATCATCGTAAGTAATTGATTCCAACAAGTATAACTCTTCACAGACTTGTCGCCATCATACTTCTTTACGAGATAGTTGAAGTGGTTCCGATTCAAGAACTGGACTAATTGGGAGAAAACGAATGGGTCTTTATGCATAACGGTCTGATTCTGACCGTAAATGTAATTTGAAATCCGTTGACTCCAAAATTCCTCACAACAAATTGAATTTCAACAATTTCAAAGTACTTTTATGATTTTTTAGTGGACACTAATGATACAAAAACACATACAAATTCCGTGGGAATCCACGACCCATACAAAAGCATCAGTATCATAAAAAATCACGGCGAATCAGACAAAAAACTTAATTAAAATGGAAAATATGAATGTAATATAGGCGTAGTTTGAACTATTATTGCTATATTTGCAGCTTAATAGATGTAAGTACGACTATGGAAGAGAATATCTATATGTTGCCTGACGGTGAAATCCGCCGTCGGCTGGGACAAAAAATAAGACATTTGCGACTCCGACAGAACTTCACTCAGACGTCGCTGGCAGAACAGGCGCAAGTCTCTCTGACGACATTAAAGAGAATCGAGAAAGGCGATATAAGCTATTTTGATTCTCTAATGCGCGTGCTTCGTGTCCTGGGCGAATTGGATGTGTTCTCTCCACTCATTAAGGAAGAAGAGATGAGTCCCAACGAATATTTTGAGTTTGTCGAAGCAAGCAAGAAGAAGCAGCGCAAACGCGCAAGCAGAAGCGACAAAATCACCCCACAGCCTAATACGGAGAAATCAGAATGGTAGATATAGCGAGAGCAAACTTATATGGTCAACCCGTCGGGACATTCCGATGGGACAACAACCGCCAGTTGGCACATTTCGAGTATGCCGACAGTTTCATCGGTAAAGGACTTGAACCTTCGCCGATTCTAATGCCTGTGCGTCAGGGAAGGATATATTCATTCTCCGACATAGGTCGTGATACGTTCAAGGGGCTTCCCGGTATGCTTGCCGATTCATTGCCCGACACCTATGGCCGAGCGCTGTTTGATCGTTGGCTCGCGCTCACCGGGCGTAGTAGCGGAAACGCAGTGGAGACATTGTGTTTCCTCGGCAAACGCTGCATGGGAGCACTGGAGTATGAACCGGCCATGGATGCTCCATATAGTCCGGATGTCAAGATAGAACTTGACTCCCTTGTTGAAGTGGCAAGTGAGGCACTGTCTGAAAAGGAAGAGTTTGGAGCCAATCTTGAAGAGGACAAGAAGGCGGCAATAGCCGAAATAGTACGTCTCGGCACATCTGCCGGAGGACAGAGGGCTAAAGCCATCATAGCTTACAATCCGCAGACAGGTGAGGTTCGTTCAGGACAGATAGAAGCCCCGGAAGGTTTTGACTATTACCTGATAAAACTTGACGGTGTCACCACCGAAGCCGGATTCAGGGAAACGCAGAATTTCGGTCGTCTGGAATACTCCTTCTATCGGCTTATCAAGGAATGCGGCATAGAAATGTCGGATTGCAGCCTGATAGAAGAGAATGGACGCGCCCATTTTCTCACCAAGCGTTTTGACCGTAAGAATGGTGAGAAGATCCACATGCAGACACTTTGCGGCATAGCGCATTATGACTACCGCAATCCACGCTCTTACTCTTACGAGCAGGCGTTCAACGTAATGAGGGCATTGAGGCTGCCATACTCACAGGCGCAGGAAATGTATCGTCGTATGGTATTCAATGTGGTGATCCGCAATCAGGATGACCATACCAAGAACATTTCTTTCCTTATGGACAGACAGGGCAAATGGCGTCTTTCGCCTGCATACGACATGGGATTTGCATATAATCCCAAGGGAGGATGGACGGCACAGCACCAGATGTCAATCAACGGGAAGTTTGACAGTATCACCCGCCAAGACCTCCTGGAATTTGCCAGGCGCAACAATATAAAGGAGGCTGCTGAAATAATCGACCGTATTGCCGAAGAGTCTTCACGTTGGCCACGCTTGGCAAAAGAATGTGAAGTTCCCCAGCCCATGATAGATGCCATTGTGCCGAATCTGCAACTCTCCATATAATACACCCTTTTTCGCAAAGACTTCAATAACCAGGAAAATATATCCTGACAAAGACAGGGCATTTCCTATCCCTGCGATTCCGAGCCTTTGCTACATAAAGAATGTGGTGAAGAATCCGAGAATAGTCATTGGCGAACCGGCTCTAAATAAAAGTAGTTTGGCTTTCGGATATGGAAAGGCAGGGTTCTTATAGCCGGAATGTCTCGGCCGTTCCAGATATACCAGATTTCTCGGGGAGCCATCGGGGCGTTAGAGCAGGCCGAGGGCGTGGGCGGCGCGGTGGCCGTGATGACGGTAGGAGTAGCCTATCTGCTTTTCTACACATTGAAAATTAAAACAATTAAATAACATACCGGACATGAAAGACATCGTAGTAGGGATGGGAGAGGCCCTGTGGGACGTTCTCCCCGAAGGGAAGAAAATCGGAGGCGCACCCGCCAATTTCGCATATCATGTGTCGCAATTCGGGTTGCCGAGCTTCGTGGTCAGCGCCGTGGGCGACGACGCTCTCGGAAATGAAATCATAGAGAATTTCACCTCCAAGGGGCTGAACCAGCTGATAGAGAAAGTGCCTTATCCGACGGGTACGGTCCAGGTGGAGATTGACCAGGCTGGCATCCCGCAGTATGAGATCAAGGAGAATGTGGCGTGGGATAACATCCCGTTCACCGACCGGCTGCGGCGGCTTGCCGAAAACACCAAAGCGGTATGCTTCGGCTCGCTGGCCCAGCGTAATGTCGTGTCGCGCGAGACCGTCAGCCGCTTCCTCGACGCCATGCCTCAGACGGACGATACGCTGGTAGTCTTTGACGTCAACCTCCGTCAGGGATTCTACAACAAGGAGATACTCTGCGACTCGATGAAGCGCTGCAACATCCTGAAGATTAACGATGAAGAACTCGTGACGGTCAGCCGCATGTTCGGCTATCCCGGCATCGACCTTCAGGACAAATGCTGGATTCTGCTTGGGAAATACAATCTGAAAATGCTCATCCTCACCTGCGGCATCAACGGCAGCTACGTCTTTACCTCTGGCAACGTCTCCTTCCAGCCTACGCCCAGAGTCGAGGTGGCCGATACAGTAGGAGCAGGCGACAGCTTCACCGCCGCGTTCATCTCCAATATCCTCAAAGGCCGCCCGGTAGCCGAAGCGCACAGATGCGCTGTCCGCACCTCCGCCTACGTCTGCACCCGCCCCGGCGCCATGCCCATCCTCCCGCCCGAACTGACCGAATAATCACTTCGGGCCAACGATATGTACAGAAGAATTATCGCTGCGGTGTCGGCGGCGATGCTGTGGTTGAGAATCTAACGGCGATGCCCGAGGTGGAAATCGTCGGATGCCGTTTCACGCTGACTCCTACGCGCGGGCTTCTGCTCACCACCGGCCGCAAGGCCCTGATCGCCGATAATACCTTCCTCAATATCCCCATGCCCTCGATCTACATCAGTGACGATGCGCGCAGCTGGTACGAATCCGGCGCTGTCGACGGGGTGACGATTGTCCGCAACCGTTTCATCAATTGCGCGTCGCCTGTGATAGGCATCGATCCGGAGAATGATGTATATAAAGGGCCTGTCCACCGCGGCATCGTCATCGAGGACAATACGTTTGAATGGGGCGAGGCGTACCGGAGTGCCCATCCGGACTTTACCCCGACGCTCATATCGGCCGAGGCCGTCGACGGCATCATCATACGCCGCAACAGCTGCAACATCCCCTGCAACCCCACCGAGTTGAAAAACTGTACCCGCATCGTCTGCCCCTGAGAGGCCTTTTCGGACGCACACCGCCTTGCCGAATCCATGCTTCGCTAATCCGCGCTTCGCTTTATTAGCATTTCTAATTCCTAATTTGAATAAAATGCGGGAAAGATGCGGTGAAAGCTTAACGAAGGTTAAATGTGTGTTGAAAAGCAAACTTTTTGGCTCGGGGATTTGGCTGTTTGGAGCAAAACCTCTACCTTTGCACCCGCTTTCAGGAAATATCCCGGGCGATGCCCGAAGCCGGAGCGCCGGCGGCGATATAACGGAGGCCTCGGATGACATATCGGAGCGCACCGGTTCAAAAGGGTCGGACGCGCAGAGCGATACGGAATCCGGCTCCGGACCTGAAGCCAAAGTGGCGACAAAACTGATAATAACAAAATTTTTTCTCGAAAAGTTTTGGTGGTTTCCGGAAAAATCGTAACTTTGCAGGGCTGTTCGGGAATGAACGCTCCGCCATCGCAACGGCGATGCGGCGGCCTTCGGGGCCGGAGAGCCACAGTAGAACATTGAAACATTTGCAATAACGATGAAGTAGTACAGGAGCATGCGCCCCGGCTGCTGTCTGATCCGCTGGCGAAAGCCTCGGGGCAGGCGCGAAGGCAGACCGATGAAGGCGCAAGGTAAAAACAATGCACTGTCAATTCTACAAACCAAATCAAACAGGTTTATCCAACATCGCAAAAAAAGATATATTTTTGAGGTGGTCGGGATCAGGGAGACACTTCAACGCTGGTCAGCGCCGACGGCGCCGACTCTCACCGGCGGGTCGCAAGGCTGCGGCCGGCGGGATTTTTCACTTTGAAAAAAAGAGAAAAAAGATAAACAACAACGAAGAGTTTGATCCTGGCTCAGGATGAACGCTAGCGACAGGCTTAACACATGCAAGTC
>ERZ808037.463-NODE-463-length-37694-cov-3.755111_pt1 | contig 37694 bp, 30 predicted proteins | sample MGYA00380190_ERZ808037 | MGnify/ENA primary metagenome ERZ808037 (study PRJEB31490, sample SAMN06133399) | mouse gut metagenome | isolation source: J9 | host: mice | place: China: Chengdu | collected 2015-05 ...
CAGGGGGACGGTTCTTTTGTGTAGTGCGGGTTAACCTCTCGTTAAAGAAGCGCTTCCCCGCACTACACAAAAGAACCGTCCCCCTGTGTAGCCGGCACGAGGCGTTGGCAGACCGATGCGAGCAGCGGCATGAGGAACACGGTGACGGCACCGGCCGCGACCATGACGGAGGCCGTCGCAGGCTGCAAGGCACCGGCGCTCACGGCGACGTTCGTCACCGCGACGATAAGCGGCAGCGCGGTCGTGCAGTAAAACGCGACGCTCACGCAGTCGCCCCAAGGCAGATCGCGCGTGTCGCGCCCCAGCCGCAACGCGACCATGATGGGCACGAACCGCACGACCATGAGCAACCCGATGAACACGAGGAGCATGACCGGCTTGGTCCCGATGGCGGCAAGGTCGATCCCCGCGCCCGACACGACGAAGAACAGCGGGATGAGGAACCCGTGCCCGATACCCTCGAGCTTCTGCTCGAGCGAATGGTTGCCCTCGGGCACGACGTGACGCAGGACGAAGCCCGCCGCGAACGCTCCGAGGATGATATCGAGCTTGAAGATCGCGCTGATGGCGACGAGCCCGATCAACAGGCACACGGTGACGCGCACCGTCGTCTGGCTCCCCGTGTCGGCGCGGTCGACCAGGAACTCGTAAGCACGGTTGCCGACCCGGCGAAAGCTCTTGGCGCGCCACCCGACGAACACCGAGAACGCAGCGAACGCGAGCAGGATCACCACCGTGACCCATTTCGCCCGCGTCGTCATCAGAAGCGCGATGGCCAAGATGGGCATGATCTCGCCATAGGTGCCGAAGCTGAGCACGAGATCGCCCACGCGCGTCCCCAAGACACCACGCTCGGCGAGAATCGGCATGAGCGTGCCGATGGCCGTGGTCGTGAGCGCGATGGAAGCCGCGATCGCGCCGATGTTGCCCACCTCGACACCCGCCAGCGCCAAGGTGAGCACGCTGGCGATCGCGAACGAGACCACCCACGTGAGCACCGAAACACGCCCCGTGCGTCCCGTCAGGTTCTTGGGGTCGATCTCATAGCCGGCCAACAGGAACAGAAACGCCATCCCGAGCTCGGAGAGCAGATTGACCGAATCGGTCAAATGAACCACCCCGAGCGCATGCGGGCCGAGCACCGCGCCCGCGATGAGCAGCAACACCGTCTCCGGCACGAGCTTCTTGGGAATGCGATTCGCCACCAACGGCACGACCGCCGCCACGACGGCGATGACCGCCAACGATATGAACTCGACCTCCACGACCGCCCCCTCCGTCGTGCGCTCTATCAAATCACGCGACCATGATACACAACGCTGAAGGGAAAACGGACCCACCCGAAGAAACGCGTTGCAAACCGCCTCAGGAAAACAGCGGCATCTGACCTCCGATGAGACCCGAACAAATCATGGAGCGAGAATCCATCGTCTGTTCGATTGACTGTCGTCCTCGAATGGCGTACAACTGTACGCTATCAGGGGGTTGACGATGCAGACGGACGACAACAACGTGAAGAGGTATGTAATGGTGGTCTCGCGCACCGACGAGGTCGGGCGCGTGCTGCCGCAACGCATCATCTGGAACGACGGCGCCTCTTACGAAATCGACCGCATCCTGGACGTGCAGCGCTGCGCCTCGCGCAAGGCCGGCGGATGCGGCATGCGCTACCACGTGCAGATCGGCGCGCACGAGACGTTCCTTTTCTACGAAGGGCCGCGCTGGTTCGTCGAGACGCGACGGCGCGAGCCCGGCATCTGCTAGGCAGGCGCGATGGGCGACCGGGCGATCCTCCACAGCGACATGAACAGCTTCTACGCGAGCGTCGAGCAGGCCGAGCGCCCCGAGCTGCGCGGCAAGCCGGTCGTCGTCGCCGGCAAGGAGGAGCTGCGCCACGGCATCGTGCTCACCAAGAGCATCGAGGCCAAGGCTTACGGCATCAAGACCGCCGAGGCGCTCTGGCAGGCGCGCAAGAAGTGCCCCGGGCTCGTCGTGCTGCCGCCGCGATATAAGCTTTACCGGCGCTACTCGGAGCTCGCGCGCGCGATTTACTACGACTACACCGACCAGGTCGAGCCCTTCGGCCTGGACGAGGCATGGCTCGACGTGACCGGCTCGCTCGCGCTGCTCGGCCGCGAGCCGGTCGAAATCGCGCGGGAGATCTCGGAACGCGTCAAGCGCGAGCTCGGCTGCACCGTCTCGGTCGGCGTGAGCTGGAACAAGATCTTCGCGAAATTCGGCTCGGATTACCGCAAACCCGACGCCGTCACGGTCATCAGCCGCAGCAACTACCGCGACGTCGTGTGGGCCTCCCCCGTGCGCGAGCTGCTCTACGTCGGGCCCGCAACCGAACGCAAACTGCGCGCGGCGGCCATCGAGGCGATCGGCGACCTCGCCCACGCATCCGACGCGTTCCTCGCGCGCCGGCTCGGCAAGATGGGCTTCGTCCTGCGCATGTTCGCGCGCGGCGAGGACGTCACGCCGGTCAAGCGCTTCGACCCCGAGGTCAAAGACGTCATCCGCGAGGTGAAGAGCTATGGCAACGGACTGACCGCGCCCCACCCGATAACGTCGGCCGAGGACGCGAAGGCGCTCATCTGGCTGCTGTCGGAATCGGTCGCGCAGCGGATGCGCGAAGACGGCGTGCAGGCCCGCACCGTCCCGATCGGCGTGCGCCACGACGTCGACCTGACGGGATATGGCTGCCAAGCGAAGCTCCCCCGCCCTTCCGCCGCCACGCGCCATGTCGCACAAGCCGCCTGGGCGATGCTCTCCGCGCGCGAGCAGCTCGACGAGGAAAACCCCATCCGCGCGCTGCACGTCCGCGCAACCGACTTGGTCGTTCCCGTCGACAACACCCAACCTCGCCTGTTCGACCTCGAACGCGACTGGGAATCGCTCGACCACAGCATCGACGAGCTGCGCCGCCGCTATGGCAACAAGGCCATCATCCGCGGCTGCGAGCTTCTGGACCCCTCGCTCGCGTCGCTCGACATCAAGGACGAGAACACGGTCCACCCCATGAGCTACTTCCACCGATGAGGAACCACGCGCAGGCAGCTTCGTGCCTCACCCGTCCCAGCGCCAATCGGCCCCGAGCTCGTCGGCCGCTTCTTGGAAGTTGCGCTTCACGATTCCCAGGTCGACCAGGTTCCAGCCACCCGCGGGCGCCTCGATTGCAACCGTCTCCCCATCCGCACGCAGCGTGACGTGGAAATTCTGGTTGTTCATGGCAGTCGGCGCGAGCTGCGCGGCTTCGAGCGCAGTCGCGAACCACGCCGGCGCCTCGTCGCACTCGACCGTCGCAAGCTCCTCGACCGGCTTCGTCTTACGCGGGTTGCCCTGCGTGACCCCATAACCCACCGCGATGACGAGCCGCACCTTCTCACCCTCGCCGCGCGCGGCCTTGTTCTTGCGCCTCGAGCTGATTGCAACCCAGCACGTGTTCAGCCCCGCCTCCTGCGCAGCCAGCACGATTTTCTGCCCCCAGAACCCAATCGCCTCGTCGTCGGCATCGCCCCGCTCCTTGTCCGTGACGAATGCGATGTTCGCGTCGGCGCCATGCACGAGCCCGAACCGCGCGACCACCTGGAACGCCTCGGGATTGCTCGTGACGAGTTGGATGTTGAGCCCACTTTCGCGCACGCACTCCCCGATTGCCGCCTCCAGCGCCGCAAGCGCCTCGCCTTCGGGCGCGCGCCCGTCATATTCGCGCACCGAATGACGCGCCCGAATGGTCTCCAACTTGCTCATAAACGCCTCCTACCTGAAAGAAATGTTGAGTGTTTTCACTATAATATGCTCGCAACAGGCTTACGGAAGCGTTACCGAAAGGCAAACAACATGGGCAAGCTGGAAGTGGTTCGCGCGGAAGAAGAGTGGCAACGCGCAGGTGCCTATTCGGTCAGGATCCAAGGGATGAACCGCCAGCACGGCATCTCGCTGCGCGACGAGTTCGACGAGCACGATGGCGACGGATCGAGGTATATCGTCCTCCTCGACGACGGCTACCCCATCGCGACCTGCCGCTTCTATGAAACCGCCCCGACAACCGTGATGATGGGCCGCGTGGTCGTGCTGCCGGAATTTCGCGGTCGCCAGCTCGGACGCAAGCTCGTCGAAGAAGCGCAACGCTGGATCGAGGAACTTGGCTACCGTGAAATCTCGATCGAGGCGCGCACGACGGCCACGGGTTTTTACGAAAAACTCGGCTTCGAGCGCGTTGGCGACCGCATCGTGAAGAGCGGCCAATTCGACTGCATCAGGATGCGCAAGCCGCTCGACGACACCGAGCGCTAAACGTCCCGGACCTCCCAAGAAACCGCATTGCCCTCCGACAGGTCGTCGCACCCCAACCGGACGCGATATCCCCCATCGGCCGCATCAGCCATCAGGAACGTCCTCTGTTCCTGCAAGCGATCCTCATATGACAGCAAATACTCCACCAACGGCTCGGCGTCGATCTCGTTCGTCAACAACACGCCCTCTTCGTCCAGGAAGCCGCCCGGCACCTCGGTCGTCGGCTGAGCCATGAGGAAACCGTCCGCATACACGAGCTCCATCGTGCACGGCAGCGCCGTCCCCAGCCGCGACAGCAAATCGACCGCCGTCTCGCGAATGTCCTCAACCGAAATCGCCATGATGCCTCCTGGGTCGCCATACTTGCTAATCGATAAGCCAATTATCCAATAAGCGCCTCAAAAACAGTTACTACCCGTAAAAACTTGCAAAAACACTCTCGCTTCCTGCAAGTTTTTACGGGTAGTAACAAATGCTAATTTGCAACCGACGCGCTGACCTGCGACAACGTAATCAGCACTTAAGAAATCGCCCCGTTTTACCCATAAAAAACCGTCCTACCCGCAAAAACTTGCAGGCTCCCAGCGAAATTCTGCATGTTTTTACGGGTAGTACAGACGCAACCTCCGAATCACGCGGAACAAGGTTCCGCCAATGTCACACGGCATCCTCGATCGTTGCCACGATGCGCGCAGCGCCGCCCTGCTCCGAAAGCAAGTCGCGAAGCCTCTCCGCGGAAGCGCGAAACGAAGACTCACCGGCAACCCGCTCGCACGCGATCCGCAAAGCTTCTGGGTCGAACGCATCAAGCTTCACCCCCGCGCCGGCACGTTCGACGCTTCCGGCGTTGAAAGCGCGCTCGAAAACGCGACCTGGCACGACGACCTGCGGAGCGCCGTTTGCAAGCGCGTCCATCGTCGAGTTCTGCCCGCCATGGTGGACGAAACAGCAGGCGCGCGGCAGCAACTCCGAGAAGTCGAACCAGGGCGCGAAATGCACAATTCCCGCCCGACGCACGGCATCGCAGCCGGCCACATACACATCACCCTCGAAACGATCGAGCGCAGTCATGACGACGTGCTCGACTTTGCGTTGGGGGACCGACCCGGCGCCGAGGTAAACGACGATGCGGTCACGCTTCGCATCAGCAGGACGGGAGACCTCGCGTAGGAATCCGACGAACTCGGCACCCGTGTCCTCGACAGGCTCAAGCTCCCGACAGCTGGGGATGAAGCGCCGGTCAAGCCACCTGAACAACTCGAGCGACGACTCGACCTCGGGCAACCCGAGCTCGCGCAACAGCTTGCGCACGCCGCCCGCCTTGCCCGGGTCGCTCGCGTAAGCCGTTTGCGTCGTGAACGAGAACGACCCGAAAACAGGCACGCCGAGCGCCCGCGCCGCGATGATCGCCGGCAAGCTGAACTCCGAGTAAACCGCGTCGATGCGACGCCCCTCGATCACGCTGCAAAGGGACTCGACGCTCGCCCGCTCATACCCGTAAGCCAACGCCCCCGTGAGCCACAGAACCTCCTCGAAGCTGCGGACCGGCTTGCGCCCCGAAATGCCGAGCTTCTCGGCAATCGGGAACGTGCGCGACGCGATCGTCATTGGCAACCCGAGTGGCGACGGCACAGGAAGCCGGCACACGTCGGAAACGCACGGCCCCTTGCAGTTGCCGTCGTCGGCCGCGCCCATCACGACATGATGACCCGCCCGCTCGAACGCATCCGCAACAGCCTGCGCGCGGTTCCACGGCCCGCCCATGCGCGAAAGCGCGAACATCGGCACGACGAGCACGTTCAAATGAGGCCCCTTTCCACGAAAGATAGCCCCATTCTAGTAAAACGCCTCCGTTAAAGGAACCTACGCGGAAACCGAAGCCCCCGTCGAGGAAGCCTGGCCGCCGCCATTCGCCCCGTTCTCCCCATCCGGCCTCTGGCCGCCGCCAGGAGCTTGACCGCCACCCGGCATCTGGCCGCCGAACCCGCCGAAACCGTTAGAGCTCCCCTCGGTCGAAGCGGTGAACGTTGTGTCGGACCCGCCGACCGACAACGTGTATTCTCCGCCGTCGACCATGCCCGGCGCGGACACGACGACGCACTGGAAGTCCTTCGTCGGCGTGAACTCGACGAGCACCTTGCCGCTCGAGTCCTTAACTGCAATCGCGTCGCCGTCCGACCCGCTCGCGTTCACGAGCGCGAAACCCTGCGTGCCGCCCGTGAAGCTCTCGACCATGCCCGAGCTGCCCGCCGCGATGAACGTCCCGCCTTTGACCTCGGTGCCCACCCCATAATCGAGTGAGCCGTTCCCGTTGTTCGTCGGGCCCGAAACGTAAACCTCGCCGCCGTTCAAGTAGATGTAACCGTTCGAATCGACTCCATCGCCACCTGTCTCGACCGTGATTGTCCCGCCGTTGATCGTCAGCACGCAGTTCTCATCAGCATCCATCATGGGATTGCCGCCGCCCTGGCCGCCACCTTGATTGCCGCTTGGCGAAAGACCTTCCAGCAACTCGGGCTTATCGCCGCCCGACGAAGAGCCCGAAGAGCCATCGGTAGCCGTGGGCGCACTCCTGCCGGGCTCAAACCCTTCGGACTGCTCCGGCCTCTCGCCGCTGGGCGCCTGGCCGTCTTGCGCGCCTTCGAGCACTTGTCCGTCGGACCCCTCGAACCCGCCCGGCATGTCGTTGCCGCTCGACGTCGTCCCGGCCGTCGACGCGTTGATGCCGTCATCCGACGACACAATGCTCGAATCACCGCCGTTCACGGTAATGACCTGCGCCTCATAACCCTCGGCGCACTTCGAGATATCAATGGTGCCGCCATCGACTTCGAGCACATATTCCGCATGCACCGCATCGTCGCCCGACGAGATCGCAAGCGTCCCGCCGGCGATGCGCGCATAATTCTCGGAATGCACCGCATCGTCGCCCGCCGTGATGTCGAGGCTCGCCCCATCGCTCACTCGCACATAAGTCACCGCGTTGATGCCCTTGTCGCCCGCATTCACCTTGAACGTGCCGCTGTCGATGCTCACGAATCCCTTCGCTTCGTCGTCGTCCTTGCTCGACTTGACGGCATCGTTGCCCGCGTCGATTGCGAACGTGCCGCCCGAAACCTTCACGCTATCGTGACCCACGAGCGCGTCGCTCGCCGCCTTGATGGCATACTTCCCGCCCGTGATAACGAGGTCGTCCTTCGTCTTGATCGCGTCCTTGAAGTTGCCCGTCACCGAGAGCTGTCCACTCCCCTGCAACGTGAGATCGCATTCCGCGTAAAGCGCTGCGTTCGCGTCGGCTTCCGCGTCGGCATAATCCGCGCCATCGGCCAGCTTGTTCTCGCTGCCATCCGCCAGCGTCACGAAGCATTTGTCGGCTTGCTGCACGTAAATCGCCGGCGCATCCGCGTTCGTGATCGACGCGCCGTCCAACACGAGCTGAACCTTCGCGTCTTCCGGCGCGTTCACGACGACCTGCCCGTCATCAAGCGTGCCGGAAAGCACGTAAACGCCCTCCGCCGTGATCGTCACCGTCGAGTCCTCGACCGTCACTCCCTCGCCCGAAGCGCTCGCCGATGACCCGCCGAGCGTGACCTTCGCAGCCGACGACTCGTCATAAGACGCATCCGAGTCCCGTTTCGAATAGTCAAGGTCATAAACCGACTCGTCTATCCCGGAGGCTGCAGCCTGGGCAACCTGCGCTGCGGAGTCGGCCGACGCGTCCGACGAGCTCGTCCCCGTCGCCGCGCCCGCGCACCCGGCCATCCCGACCGCGAGCACGCCCGCCAGCGCCACCGCGCTCAACTTACGCGCCACAACGTTCCACCTGTTCTCAATATCGACCTTCATCGCAATTCCCTTCTCACGTGACAACGACACCGCTAAAGCACTTCCCGACTCACCTTCGGGCTGCCGAGCGAGATTTTCAGGTTCCCGTTCAGGCACCGCAGCTCGTCGATCATCCGCTTCTCAAGGCCCTCGCCCGCCATCGAAACCTTGTATTCGAGCTGGTAAAGGCTGCCCATGTTCGACGTCATGACGTTCTGCAGCTCGAAATTCGACGTGTAACGCGCCACCACCTCGTCGAACACGCCCTCGAAGTCGAGATCCTCCGGCACCGTGATCTTGAGCAGCTTCGCCGGAGCGCGACCCGCACCGAACGGCATCGTGACGTAAATCAAGTTGAACACGCCCACGACCACCGTGAGAATCGCCGCCACGCCGATATAGCCCATGCCCGTCGCCAAGCCGATCGCCATCGCGAGGAACACGCTGCCGATATCTTTCGCCGTGCCCGCAATCGAACGGAACCGCACGAGGTTGAACACGCCCATGACCGCAACGCCCGCACCGAGGTTGCCGTTCACGAGCGTGATGACCATCTGCACGATGACCGGCAGGAGCGCCAGCGTCACGACGAAGTTCTTCGAGTAATCGTGGCGATACATGTAAATCAGCGCGCACACGAGTCCGAGGACGATCGACGTGAGCGTGCACCACATGAAGCCGGACGTCGTGACCGTTGTCATCGCCGACTCGGTCGTCCCGAGCACCGAACTGAACATGAAATCCATGAGAGAATCCTTTCCGTTTACCCTACCGTGAAGCCAATGCTACGAGCAGTTCCTTAAATCACCCTGAACCGCGGAACGCCTGTCGTCGACGTTTGTTCCACCGCCGCAAACGCAACACTGCCTAAGTTTGGGGAACAAACGTCGACGACGGGCGTTCCGTCCTCACGCCACCTCGAATCCGTCTGATGGCGCGATGAGAACGCTGCCGTCAGCAGAGGGGCGCCGGTTGCGGCGCGGGATGTTCTTGATCGAGACTTTGCCCGAATCAGAGCGCGCGAGCTCGACGTCGCCGTGCGAGGCGAGGACGCGCTTGAACGCGTTGCCATACTTCGAGAACGAGCGCGGATAAGCGCCCACCGACGACAGCAGCTCGCAGAGCCACGGCGGATAGCCGCCCGCGCACTTGATTTCCATCACGACCTGGCCCGGACCCGTGACAGGCCGTCGGGCGGCTGCGCCTTCCTCAAACAGGTCGACATAGCTGATGTCCTCGTCGAACGTGATGCGATCGACGCAATCCGCGTCATCCGGGTCAATCGGCGCCCACGCCTCGCGAACGCAGCTGATCATCATCGACGGCGCGAGACCGTCATAGCGCCTGAAGAACGCATCGAGCTCGCGCGCGATTTGCACCTTGCCGACCGCGAGGTCGCCCCCTGCATCATCCAAGGACACGGGAAACATCGCTTGAGCCTCCTCATATGACGCGCCGGCACGATAAGCGTCGAACGCCTGCTTGCTCATGCGCACGCGGCGCTTGTAGACAATGCCCTTGTATTTCTTCTTGATCTCGACGAAAACGATCTCTGCATCGGAAAAAGCGCCGTAGCTCCGAACGCGCAGCTTCTCCTTGTAAAGCGGCTTCTCGAGCGAACGGCTGATGAGGGAGCGATCCGGCGTGTCGAGGTAAAGGCTGTCGATGCGCGTCGCGCCATAGGCGTCGAGCGCCATCCGCCCCGAGACCCCCGCCTTGATCGCCGTGCACTGCTCGGCCGTGAGCAGGTACTTCTTCTCTTTACGCTCGAACGTGTCGCCCTTGGTCGCCATAAGTCGCCCCTTTCGCCATGAAAATGGTAAAAAGAGAACCTGAAACGACCCTGAAGCAGCAGGATTCCACCGTAGGGCGGGCTATTGCCCGCCCGTCTGCCATGGAAGGCGGGCGGGCAATAGCCCGCCCCTACGCAACCGGCAGCGTCACCGTGAACACAGTGCGCCCGTCTCCGCTCGCGCATGCGATGTCGCCGCTGTGCTGCCGCGCGACCTCGCGCGCGATTGCGAGCCCGAGCCCGAAACCGCCCTCACCCGACGTGCGCGCCTTGTCCGTGCGGTAAAACCGGTCGAAGATATGCGGCAAATCCTCGTCCGATATGGTAGCGCCCGTGTTGGCGATCGAAAGCACCGCTTTCTTCCCCGATCGGCGCAACGTCACATCAACCCGCCCGCCGTCGTCGACATATTTGAACGCGTTCTCGACAAGCGTCGATACCATCTTCTCGATCTGCTTTCCGTTGCCGAACACGGCGACATCGCCCTCGACCTCGCACTCGAACGAGCACCCCCGCTCGAGCGCCACCGAATCGAACTGCAGCGTCTCGCCGTCGACGAGGTCGCTCAAGTCGAACCGCTCCTTCTCGACCTCGACCTTCTCCCCGGCCTCGACCTGCGCAAGCTCGAGCATCTCGTTCACGAGACCCTGCATGTTCTCCGCTTCCTTCTGCGTGCTCTCGATCCATTGGCTCTCGCTCGCGATCGTGCGCTCGGGATGCTTGAGCAAAATCGCTGCATTCGCAAGCACCACCGTGAGCGGCGTCTTCAAGTCGTGCGACGCGTCCGCAACGAATTGCCGCTGCGAGTCCCACGCCTCACGCACGGGCCGCAACGCCCATCGCGAGTAAAACAGCGTAATCACGAAGAACACGCAAAGCGTCACCAACCCGACGGCGGCCAGCATGGTCGCAAGCGTCTTCCAACTGTCGGTGTAGGACGTGTCCGCGAACACGAAGAACGTCCCCGACTCCTTCGTCACCTTGTAATAGTGCAGGTCAAGCCCATCGAGCGTCCCGAACCCGACGTCAACCTGCTCGACGAGCCCCATCGCATCCGACAACACGTCATCGGAAATCGACGCCGTCGTCACCTGCGGGACCGGATGCGTCTGCCCGTCGATCCCGATTGCGTAAACCGCCACCGGAATCAGGCTCGACGACCCGCGCGGCTGGCCGTCGCGCTTGCCGATGAACGGCGGCAAGGGCGACTCCGAAGTGACTTCCGTCACGCTCTCCCCCTCAAGCGCGGGTGGAGCCGGCAGCTGCCCGCCATCGCCGAAACGGCCTTGGACCTCGCCGACGCGCAGCTCGTCGGAAGCCGCTTGCTCGGCCGCGTCCGAAAGCGCCGTCTGCACGACCGAATAACTTCGCTGATACTCGACCACGCATACCACCGAAAAAGCAAGCGCCATCACGATGGCAACCATGACCATCGTGATGGCGATGAACTTGATACGCAGCTTCTTGAACAAGCTAGTCCCCTTCGACGAGGCGATACCCGACCTTCCTCAGCGTCTCGATCTGCACACTCGACCCGAGAAACTTCAGCTTCTTGCGCAGAAATGAAATGTAAGCCTCAACGTTGTTGTCGACCGCGCTCGACTCCACGCCCCACACCTTCGAGATGAGCAGCTCCTTCGACACGGTCTGCCCCCGGTTCGCCATTAGGATGTTCGCGAGCGAGAACTCCTTGAACGACAGGTTGATCGACTTCGCGCCGCATGACAAGTCATGACTTTCCAAGTTCAGCTTCAAGTCGCCGAATTCAAGCGTCTCGAACACGACCTGCCCCTGCCGCCGCGTGAGCGCCCGCAAGTGCGCCAGCAACTCAGCCGGCGAGAACGGCTTGGTCATGTAATCGTCGGCCCCCGAATCGAGCCCTGAGATCTTGTCGGGAATAGCGCCGCGCGCCGTCAGCATCAGCACCGGCGTCTCGACGTTCTTGCGTCGCAGCTGCTTCGCGACCTCGAACCCGTCCATCTTCGGCAGCATCACGTCCAGAATCACAACGTCGTAAATCCCAGATTCCGCATAATCGAGCCCCGATTGCCCGTCATGCACGAGATCGACCTGATATCCGTTCTCCTCGAGGATCTTGCCAACCGCCTGCGCCAACCGAACGTCATCTTCGACAATGAGAACCTGCATGGCCCATCCTCCTTCATGTTGGCTCCCATTTTACCGAACAACCTGAAAGACACCTTAAACGATGAGACGCGATGCCTGGCTTTGCGTCTCATCCAAGCAACGTCACCAACCCAAAGCAGCACGCTGGTCGGCGAGGAACGCGCGATGCTGCGCGAGGTCGTCGGTGATGAACTCCCACGTGAGAAACTCGAGCGGCAAACGGGCAATCATCTCGTCGACGCCATCGCACGTAAACGGCTGATGCCGATCGATCTTGAAGACGTTCGTGAACACCTGCCACATGCGCTCATCATAAGTCTCCGCAAGCTCAACGGGAGAATCAACCAATCCCTGGCAAAACTCCCCCGTCATCGATTGCTGTAAATGCATGCCGCGGAACAACGGGAGCAAGCCGGCGCGCTCGTGCTCGTCAAGGCGGCGGTTGACATACGCCAGCCCCTCTTCCTGGGTCCGCAGCGAAAAGTCGGTGTGCAGCAAATGTCCCGTGTCGAACATGATGCCCTTGTTCACATAACGCACGCCCTCGAAAAGACGCCGCGTCAAAGCGGGGTCTGTCAACGTGAGCCCGGAGCACCACAAGTTCTCCAGCATGAGGGCAACGGAGCCGTCCTCGTCCGCGAACACCTCGTTCAGCAAATCGCACGCAGCGTCGATGACCTGCTCGTTCGCGTGGCGATAACGAAACGTGAGCATTTCCCTGGACGTCGCTTCCGACACGTGGAAGACAACGTATTTCGCGCCATACCGATGCGCCACCTCGAGGTTGCGCCGGTAATGCTCGACGAGCGAATGCGGGTCGAGCGAGCCATACATCCGCTCGACCGTCTGCAAGTCGCCGAACTCGCGCAGGAGCGCCTGCTCGTCGCCCAACCAGAAGTCGAGCCATGTCTCCTTGCAATTAAGATGCACGCCCGACACCATGTCGGGCGTGACCAGGTCGTTATCGCCGAACCACATGAGCTCGACGCCATCGAATCCGTTCATCAGGTCGAGCACGTCCCCGCGCGATTGGAAGCGGCCCATGTCATCGGGACTCGTCGTGATGTTGAACGAAAGCAGCATCTGCCTCCTCGGCAAGCGAATGCGAAAGGGGCGCCTGCGGCGAATGTCGCTGGCGCCCCGAAACGGCTATTTCACCTTGACGGTCACCGTCTTGGTGACGACGAGGGAATTGTAACCCTCATTGCCCGCCGCAGTAACCATCACCTTGAACTTATAGGTCCCCTTGGGCGCGCCCTTCTTCACCGTGACCTTGCCGGTCTTGGCGTTGACCTTCAGCCACTTCTTGGCCTTCTTCGTCGTCCACTTCGTCACCTTGAAGGACTTCTCGCCCTTGGCTTTCGTGACCTTGAGCGGCTTGACCGTCACAGCCTTCTTCTTCACGATCGCGCGCTTGACGGTCGCCTTCTTGGCGCTCACCTTCATGGTGTTCTTCGCCTTGACGACCTGCACTGGCGCCGCCTTCACCGTGACCACGCAAACCGGAGCGGTGATCGGTGCGTCGACCTTCTCGCCCGTCCAGCTCTCGCTCGGGACGGTGCCGCTCGCGCTCACGATGTAGGTGCCAGCAGCGTCGAACTTCAGGCTCACCCTGCCGACCGCGTCGGTTTTCGCCCCGGAAATCGCCTTAAACGCACCATTTGCCCAGGTCCCGACCTGCACGCCCGAAGCGTTAACCGTGACGGGAGGATAAGCCATGCCGTTAACGGCCTTGAGCGTCAGCGCGAACGGCTCGCCCGCGTTCACCGTCACCTGCTTCTTATCAAAGAAACCGTAATGGTCGGACCAGTTGACCTCGTCCTTCAAAACTGACGCAACAAGCTCGTCGCCCGCGGCGACCGTCTCGGAATCAACCGTGCCGGTGGACTTGTCGTTCTTGTAGAAAATCGTGCTCGTAGTCGCGATGCCCCAGAGCTTCGTAACCATGAGCCCGCCGTAAGACGACGGAGCCGTGGCATATCCACCCGGGCAGAACTTGCCATGCGCGGCCTGGAGCGCCTCGTCAAACGTGATCGCACCATCGGCGTTGACGTCGGTCGCGGTGACCTTCTGGCGCGCGAGCGCGAGCGAGCCCTTGTTGGAGACGGTCATGTAAACGTCAACCGGCTTGGCAGCCACAGGAGCAGGAGCGACGGTCACCGTGACCTTCGCCGTAGCCTTCTTGGTCTCGCCGGCAATCTCGTTGGCCGCCTCGACGACGAACGTGAAGGTGCCCGCCTCGCTCGGTGCTACGCCGGTCAGGGCACCTTCCCCGCTCAGCGAAAGCCACGCGGGAAGCGCAGAGCCTTCGGCAACCGCGAGCGAGGGCGTCGGCGCACCGGAAACCGCGACAGTCTCGTTCAGAGTCTCGCCCACGCGCACGCTGAACGCGAACTCGCCTGCTGCGAACTTGGGCTCTGCCACGAGGCCGAGCTTCTCCTCCGAAGCGGCCAGCTTGCCGGCCAGATCCTCGCCGAACAACTTCTTGTCAAGCGCCGACAGCCCTTCGAACGCCGCGCGCGCCGCGACGACCGAGTCCTTGTCGGCATCCGTCAACTCGCCAGCCGCCTTCAAGGCATTCACCGCAGCGCGTGCCGCGACGATCTTCGTGCCGAGCACGGTGACAGTCTGCGAAACCTCCTGCTTGTAAAGCTTCTGCAGGGCCTCATTTTCAGGATGCTTCGCCGCCATGGGACCATAAACCTCAGAGGAGATCAGCGAGGAGATAATCACCTCGACGGAATCCTCGGGCTGGGCGCCATTGGCCATTACGAGGTTCTCGTGCTGCAAGACTGCGGGGTTGGAAGATTTAAACCGGTTATATCCAGCGCCCTCCATCTCCCAAGAATCCTCGAAATAGTTGTCGGCCTTGAAGCCCGAGCCTTTCACGTCATTCGCGGTATAGACGAACGTCACGTTGCCCTCGCCGTCCACGAGCGCTTCCTGGAAGCCGTGCAGGTTGCCCGTGACACTGTTCGCGTCGGCATAGACGCCGTCGTTGAGACCCGCCCAATAGGCGGCCTTGACCTTCTCGAGCTTGGCGATTTCCTCGTCGAGCACCTTGCCCTCTACCGGAGCGACCTTGAGCGTCAAGGTGCGCGTCGCGGTCACGTTGTCACGCGTGAGTGACACCGTCAACACCGTCGACTCCTCGCCAGTGAACCGGTCGATCGCTCCGCGGAACCCGGTGACGGTGATGGCAGAGTTGCTACTCGTCACCTTGATTTCCTTGTTGTTGAACACAAGGGTCTCGCTCGCGTTGTTGCGGTACTTCTCAGCATCTTCGCCCTTGAACTTGATCCTCGTGTAACGCGGAAGCTCGACGTCATCGGAAACCACGTCGTTGTTCGACAGCGCGACGCCGTTGCTCTCGACCGCCGGCAGGTAATAAGCGTCGAGCAGATAGCCCAGCTGTTCCTCGTTGAGAGTCACCTGCTGGATGCCCTTGACCGTCACCTTGAATTCCCTGGTGATGGTGCCAACCTCATCGACGCTCTCGCAGTTCGAGGTGAGCTTGGTGTCGTTCGCGACGAACGTCGCCGTGAGCGTGACCTCGGCATCCTCGTTCACAGGGCGCTTCACGACGCCCTTGAAGTTGGTCGTGTATTCGACCTCTTGGATGTCAATCACGTCAGTGTTCGAGGACGTCCAGGAAACGCGCGACCACGACGACCCGACGTTGGCTGCGCCCGAACCCGTGAGCGCCAGGTCCTTGGTCACCTCGCCGAGCGACGCGTTGTCGCCCTTGATCGAATCGGCAGTGAGGGCATCGGCCTCTCCCTGCATCTTGCCCTTGAAGTAGTCGAGATCCCAACCGACCTGCAGGGTGCGCGGCGCCGTGTCGGCCGTCGCGCCCTTATAGGCGATGGTGAATACGCAGTTGGAAACGTTCTCGACGTTGACATAGCCGAAATCGCCCGTCCGGTAAGTGATCGCGCCGTCGGCCGCAATGGACTTGCTGCCCTCGTCGCGCGACTTCAACGTGACGGTCATGCCGTCCGCGAACTCGTCATAGCCCTTGATGGTGTCGAGCACCGCCTGCGCCACGTTCGTGTAGCCCTTCGCATAGCGAATCGGGTAAGCATAACCCGCGAACTTCGCCGCCACGGCATCGACCTTCTCCTGATCGGCCGGGTCGATGACCGGCTCGGGATCGGGCTCAGGCGCATTGCCGTCGGCCTCCCATGCGAGCGCCGGGGTGTCCTGCGCGGGCGCGACCGCGGAACCCGCGACCCAAGAACCCTCGGAAGCGCCGTTCAGCGTCTCAACGAACGCAGCACCCGCCATCTCATCCGCGCTCATCGCGACCGCAGCGTCATTAGAGGCGCCAAGGCCGCCGTCGGGCGCAGAATCAGCATAGTAGCTCTTGCCTTCCAGCGCGACACGGCTGCTGCTATTGCTCAACCCGAAGCCAAAACCATTAGTGCCTGTCAAAGTGCCGCAGTTGTAGCAATTAGCCAAGGTCGACGTTGCCTGGCAGCTATTGTTGAGCGAAACGATGCCGCTGAGATATTTGTTCGACCCATTTGTCGTCGCACGGATCGCGCCCGTGTTATAGCAGTTGCTCAGGGTCGCATAAGCACTTGCCCCAGTCGCCTTGACGTTGACGATGCCAGAGGCATAGTTGCCCGCACCTGCATCGACAGTCCCCTTGTTAGCGCAGTTCTCGAGCACCGTGGGGTCCCCTGAGTTCCCCGCTGCTGCCGTCGCGACAACACCGCCCACTGCGATAGAGGAGCCCGAGGTGCTGTTAGATTTCACGTCAGCCAGGTTGCAAACATTGAAAAAGGAGGCACCATAGCTCGTAGCCGCCACACCGCCCACGGAATTCGCCTTGCTCTCGACCTTGCCAGCGACCGTCACGTTCTTGATGACGGCGTCCCCACCGAGGACGCCGAACAGGCCCGCCCCAGTGGCGGTCGTCCCGCTATCGTCAATACTGCCGAGCGTGACCGTGTGCCCTTGCCCATCGAACGTGCCGGCAAATCGCACTTTCGCCTTCCCCATGGGTCCAATCGGCTTCCAGCTCACCTCGGACAGGTCGATGTCGGCATTCAGCAGAACCGTGCGACCCGCAAAAGTGTCACCGTCGTTGACCGTGTCGCGGAACGCCGCAAGCTCATCGGCAGTCGCGATCACGAGCGCATCTGCCGAATCCCCCGCTTCATCAAGCGTCTGCATTCCCGAGCTGAGAGTGCCTGCAGCAAGCGCAGCATCACCACCCGTCGCAGCCCACGCTCCCGTCGGCGTCAACCCCATCGCGAGCACGACGGCCATGAAGGCCGCCATAACTCGGCGGAATGGAGAAATCCCCGTTGTTTCCATGTCCCTTCCTTTCCTTTCTGTGCTATCACGCCGCCCCAGCGGCGCCATTACCATTTCAGCACCGGCGAATACAAAGGGCCGCGACGGATTCTTCCATCGCGGCCCCGATATTCGCCGCACTTGCCTACACGCACAACGCACCCGCATCGCACGCCTTTCGCATAGTCTTTCGCAGGTCTTCTGGCTCGCGCATCCGAGACGCGGCTTTCCCGCAGAAAAGCCCGTCCCCCGCACACATGCGCTGCCTTCCCAGGGTCGCCCCCAGTGACCGGCTTTCGCCGACGCGCATGTGGCATTCCACGCTCACAGCGGCGGGTACCGCCCCGGAATCCCACCGGGTTCCCTTGTTCACCTCGACGGGCAAAACCTCATGATCGCCAAGCCGCCGAGCCGCAAAAGATACAGTCACCTCATGCAAAGGTAACATTTTAGACTATCGGACATTTTCCGAATCAAATCAACAAGCCAGGTGCTTGAATCACCTAGAAACGTTTTGTGCATAGCTTACAATGAATTGAAGCATCCGCCGATCATGAACGCATTACAAAGCTCGCCGCTCCATTGCAAAGCGCGCCTCGCCAACCAACTCCAGCGCAAGCGGCATGACGCAGAGCGTGAAATACGCGCCCAAAAACACGAACGTCGCGGCCGTGCATCGACCCACGATGATCTCGGGCGAGTAAAGCACGAACGTCTGCCCGAACGCCGCCGCGTCGGCGCACACGGTGATGAGAGCCACCAGGAACACCACGAGCAACCTGTCACGGCTATCGAAGCGGTAAAGCGAGAACGCGGTGCGCCCGCGCAACCGCGAACCCCGGCTCTTCATGGACTCGGCCATCTCCATGAACCGGTCTGCCGACCACGTGACCAGCGCCGACGTATGATGTACCACATGAACAACCCGACGGGGGACGCTCCCCTGCCCGACGCCCGCGCCGACGCCCCGCTGTGCAACGCCAATGCGTCTGCCTCGATCGGCGACCACGGGCACTGCACGCAACGCGATTGCAATCATGAGCGCCAACCGCGGGCTCACTCGCCCGAGGAGATAAACCACCTTGTCAGCCGTGAACACGGCGATCGCGCACTGCAGCCACATCACGACGCTCGCCAACATGAACCCCTGCACGACGCCGAACGCGAGCGCCTCAAGCGTTACGTCATTGCCGATGAGCGTCGAGCCGAGCGGCGTCACCCCGAAATGCGTGTGCGTGGCGAACCATGCACCCCAAAGAAGCGCGAACGCCACAAGCGCCAGGTTCAACGCCAACGCGCGCACGCCGCGCAGCTTGACCGAGTATGCGAACGCACACGCGAACGACACGCCCAGAAACGCCGGATGCGTCCACCAGACCGTGAACGCGATGACCGCCGCGAAGAACATGAGGTTCAAAAACGGATGATAGCTCTCGAAGCGCATGCCCTCTCCCCTACGACAGCATGCCGTATTTCACACGCATGCGCTCGAGCTTGTCCAGCAACGGATTCGAAATCACGAATAGCGTGACGAACGTGGCGAGCGCATGGACGGCGTTCACGGGGACGCCCGAAAGGTAAATCGCGGCAGCTGTGAAGTGTTCGAGCTCCGATGCGGGCATCGTGAACACGGCACACGTGTCCAGAATCGGCCCGACGACCACCATCACGAAGACCGCCGACCCGACGCTGAGCGCGAGCTTCGCCTTGTTCGACAAGTCATGGCGCGGGATCACGCCCTTTTGCGCAAGCAAGCCGGCGACGAGCCCCGCGATGCCATAGGCAAGCATCTGCCACGGCGTCCAGGGCCCCTGGCCAAACAGGAAATTGCTCACGAACGCCGAAAGCGACCCGCACATGAAACCGGCCCCCGCGCCAAGCGCGATGCCCGTAACGATGATTACCGCCGTCATGGGCTTGAACGCGGGAAGCCAGAAGAACGCGGCGCGCGCCGCGACCGCGACGGCAATCATGACCGCGATCACCACGAGCTCTCGCGCTTGCGGACGACGCTCCTCAAACGACGCGAAAAACGGCGCGATGGTCAGCATCACGACGAGGATGCTGGCGAGATAGTAATTGTCATCGCCGAGAATCGCGGTTGCCGCGAGGACGGCCACTGTGAGCACGGCCGAAACCACGATCGCAGCCACCGCGCGCTTCGAGATCCACGGTCGCTTCTCGGCGACCTCCGGAGAATTGCCTACAAGCTCTTGCATCGGTTAATCACATCCTCATCGACGATGGCACCCCTGAACAGGTGACGACTCATGCGGTTCGCAGCAGTGGTGTAGAAGCTGTTGTTCGCGAAGAAGCGAAGCGGCGTGTTGGTGGTGACCACCGACCCGTCGAAGAACATCGAGACGCTGTCGGCATAGCGCGCGCAGAACTCCACGTCATGCGAGACCATCACAATCGTGACGCCGCGTCCCTTGAGCTCGTCGAGCAACTCGGCGAGACGCTCCTTGAAGAAGCTGTCGATGCCCTTGGTCGGCTCGTCGAGAAGGAGGATCTGCGGGTCCGCGAGCAGGACCTTCGCCAAAGCGGCGCGCTGCTGCTCACCACCCGAGAGGTCGAGCGGATGGGAATCGAGCAAGCCCTCGATGCCCGTCAGGCGCGCGATGTCGGCAATGCGCTCGGCACGCGCGGCCTCCGACGCACCCACCTCGGAAAGCATCTCCTCCAAATCAGCGCGAACCGTCTTCTTTACGAACAGGTTGACCGGGTCCTGCGGCAACATCGCCAGGCAACCGTGGAACAGCTGCCCGCCCTTCCAATCCTTGAGCCGCTTGCCCTGTACGAAAACCTTGCCGCGATAAGGCGCTGCGACGCCGCACGCGACACGCAGCATGGTCGACTTCCCCGTCCCGTTGCCGCCAACGAGCGCGAACAGCTGCCCGCGCGGCACTGCCAAGGACACTCCGCGCAGCACGTCAGGCAAGTCACGCCCGTAACGGAACCACACATCACGCAGCTCGAGCACGGGTTCGGGCACATCAGAGTCGAACTCGGGCCCGAAATCGGCCTCGTCAAGCGCTTCCTCGGAGAACTCGTAAAGGTCGCGTCGCCCTTCGCCTTCCCGGCAGTCGACGGTACGTGCGCCGAATTCCCGCGTGAGCCACGTGCGCCCTTCGCGCACCGTGAGCGGACAGTCGGCTGCGCAGGCTATTGCCCGCCCTTCTTCCGGGTCGCTTTCGTAGGGGCGGGCTATTGCCCGCCCGCCTTCCAGCCCGAAATAGATGCGCATGGGAGCCGGAAGCGCAGCGAGCATGTCGTTGCCCGAACGTTGCAACGCCGCTCCCGCCTCGCGCGGGGCGTCGTCGACGATCACGCGCCCTTCTTCCATGACGACCACGCGATCCGCCGCCGCGAACACTTCCTCGAGCCGGTGCTCGGTCAAGATGACAGTCGTTCCGAGCTCGAGGTTGATCTTGCGCACCGTGTTCAGAAAATCGCTCGCTGCGATGGGGTCGAGCTGGCTCGTCGGCTCGTCCAAGATGAGGACCTCGGGCTGCATGGCCATGATCGACGCGAGGTTCAGCAGCTGCTTCTGACCCCCGGACAGCTCGCTCACGTTCTTATGGAACCATCCCTGAATCCCGAAATAACTCGCCATCTCCGCGACGCGCAAGCGCATGGTGCGCTGCTCGCACCCCAGGCTCTCGAGTCCGAACGCGAGCTCGTGCCACACCTTGTCGGTGACCACCTGGCTGTCGGGATTCTGCATGACGAAGCCGATGCGCGAACTCTGGTCGCGCTCCGAAACCTCGGAAAGCGGCCGCCCGTTGAAGAGCACGCTGCCCCCCGTCTCGCCATGCGGCGTGAGCACGCTCTTGAGGTGTCGCAGCAACGTCGTCTTACCGCAACCGCTCTTGCCGCAGAGCGTGATGTACTCGCCGCGCTCGACGGCGAGGTTCACGCCCGCGAGCGCGGGCTTCGCGGCCCCGGGATAGGTGAACGTCAGATCTTGAACAAGGAAATGCGCCATATGAGAAACTCCCGAACATCGATGGCCACCGGCAGCGCGAGAAGAAGCGCATACGCGACGACCCCAACAAATACAAACACGCCACCCGACGCGAACACCACGTCGGGAACGTAATCGACCCATGCCGCACCGTTCGCCACGGCGACGAGCACCACGACGAGCAGCACCGCGATGACCGCCAAAAGCGCTCCATCGCGCGCCGTGAAACGCCAAAGCGCGAATGCGGTCCGCCTGCCCGTCCCATAACCCCGGCTCTTCATCGAGTCGGCCATCACGACGCCGTTCTCGAGCGCCCACGAGGTGAGCGCAGAAACAACCGCAGACGAATCGTCCACGCGCTCGCGCAAGCGGGTGCCTTCAGCACCCTTCCCCATGCACGCACGCGCCGCGCCGATCTCGACAAGCTTGCGCCGATAGCTCGGCACGAGGCGAAGAACCATGGTGAACAACTGCGACGTGGAAGGCGCAAGCCCCCCGAACAGGTAAGTGAACTTGTCAGTCGTCATGACGACGTGATAACACCCGAACCAAGCGATGACGGACACGAACATCGCCCCGATGCCGAGCCCATAGGCCATGCTCTCCAAAGTGTAAGGCCGCCCATCGAGATAGGTGAAGAGGACCGTGGTTCCCCTCGTGTTGACGAGCGGGTTGATCACGGCGATGGCAAGCATGACGACAGCCATACCGAGAAGGAACCGCGCACCCGCGCGACCGTGGAGCCTCAGGTAATAGGCAAACGAGAACGCCACCCCCAATGCGAGGAACACCGGATGGCGCAAGCACATGCCGAGCACGATCGCCGCCGCGAAGAACACGAAGCAGACGGCGGGATGGAACTCACCGAACGCCTCGCGCGCCGCACCTCGCGCCGAAACGGGTTCATATGCCGCAATCGACTCAGCGCCCATGTTTTCCAACCACGCGCATCACGAGAACCACGATCAGGGCGAGCAATGCCGCCGCCGCAACGATTGCCGGCACAAGCCACGCTGGAATCTCCGGCGCGTCCTCGCCATCCAGTCGCTCCGTGGCAGCCGTCGCATCGGTGTGGCGCACGTTGCCGCCCTGAACGGCCGCTTCTTTGCCGCCGCTCGCCGCAGCCGCACCGCTTCCCCCGGAATTCGCCTGACCTTGCGCACTCGCGCCGCCGCCCGGCGCGCCACCCCGCTGAATCGGGCCGCCCTGATGGCTGGAGCCGCTGTTACCCGCAGACGACGCGCTCGATGAAGAGCCCTGGGGCTTCGACCCGCTGCTGCTCGACGAAGACCCACCGTTACCCTTCGAGCTGGAAGACTCGCTCTTGCTGCCCGGGTCGTCCTTCTTCGAGACCTTAAACTTGTCCGGGTCGATGCCGCCCCGTCCGACGCACATGAGGTAATTCGAATCGTTGCGGTAATAGAGGTTGCCCTCGTCGTCGCACACCACACTCGCGATGCAATATTGCCGCAACTCCTTAGGCGGGGTGAACAGCGCCGTCACGCTCGCTTGGCTTGCTTCCGTGGAACCCGGCTCGACGGAGAGCATCGTGATGCCTCCCGGCGGGTAATTGATCGTGAAATAGAGGCAGAGCTTCCCGCTCTCCCCCAGATAGGCCGTCGACACGAGCGGCGTCGACTTCACAGCACCCCCGATTCCCGACGAACCGTCGAGCTGATAAAGCAGCTTCATCGACTTCGCGTCAACCACCGAAAGCGTGCCTCCGGAAAATCCACCCGAGCTCGCGCCCACGTAAACGCGCCCATCATAGACGACGGGCGTCGCCGTGCTTTCCGCGCCAATCTTGACGGAACGCAGGTCCGACAGGCTCCCCGTGCCCTCATCAAGCTTCGCGCTATGCAGGCATCCCGTCTTACTCGTGAAGAAAACGCGATTCGAGCCTAAATCGAACACAATGCCCGAACGCAGGTCGCCTTCGGCCGAGACGCTCGAGATCTCCGCGCCAGTCGACTTGTTCACGCAATGGACGAAAGAAGCGCCCGCCTCGCCGGCCGGCTTCCCGTCATCACCTCCGAAAAGCAGGTAATCGCCGACAACCAACGCTCCCGCCCAATAATAGCCGCCCACGTTCGCCCGCTCCCAGACCAGCTCGCCGGTTCGCGCATTGACACAGACGAAGCTCCGCTCGACAGTCTCGCCACTCCAATAGCCGGTGTAAACGAAACCGTCCGAACAGATGACCGGGCAATTCCCCTGACCGCCCGATGCGCTCTTGAAATACCAGAGCGACTTGAGCGTCTTCGCGTCAAACGCCTCCAAACCGCCGCCCGACAACGTGACGAAGATTTTGCCGTCTCCATAAGCAGGAGGAACGAGAGAATACGCCGAAGCGTTGTGCATGTCGGCTTGAGCGACGATCTCCCCCGTCTTCTTGTCGAGCTTGGTGATCTTGCCCTTCGACCCACGCCCGCTCGTCACGACGACCTCGTCACCGACGATTAGCTCGGGAGAAACATATCCGTCATCGAACTTCACGGCCCAACGCAACCCGGCTTCGTCCTTTGTCCGCGGCGTGCTCGCATCCGTGACGGACGCGCTCGAACCTTGCGCGGAGCCTATCGCATCGGAACTCGCCGTTGTGAACGCGGCGCCATAGGCAACAGGCGCCTCGCGAAGGCAAAGCGTGCAAACCAGGAACGTCGCAACGCCCAGCATGAAAGCGCAGAAAGCCAGATAGCCGGCAAAACGCCGGCCCTTCTCGCAAACTCGCGCCATTGGTTCCAATCCTCTTCCCCCCATCACTGCACGCGCGACCGCGAACGCGGCCTCCTATGCGCCGACATCCTCGCCCAGTCCGCGACAGGTGTAGCAGAACACGATGGCGTCGCCATCCGAGAGCTTATACTCCGAGCACCCGTAATTGGGGAACCATCCGTTCACTTTATACATCCAACCCGACTCGTCGCCACAGTCGAACTGATACAGATTGCCGATGCCCTCGACGTAATATGAGCCGTAAACAGGAGCGTAAGAATACTCGAGCGCGATGCCCTTTGCCTTGCAAACGCGCTTCAAGACGTCAAAGGCACTTTCACCCTCATCGAACGAAACGGAGACGCTTCCCAAGATGCGCCCGGTCTTCGGAACGTATTTGCTCTTCCCCTCGGCAAGGGATCCCATATTGTTCAAGATGGTGTCGCAGCGAATCTGAATGGTGCACGTGTGCTTCTCGTCCTCATCGCCACCTTCGGCAGTATTGGTCGCAGCACCGCTGGCAGAGCCACCGTTCGCGGCACCCCCGTCACCCGAATCAGCAGAATCGCCAGACACAACCTCGCCCGAAGCGTCTCCGCCGACACCGATCGATGCCTGCTCCGCAAGCTCAGTCCGCTCGCTCTCGCGGCGATCCAGCTCCCCGGAAATCTGCTCTTCGGAAAACACGAGCTCGCGCCCCGCCTTCACGGCATCGAGCGCATGCTCCAACGCGAACGAGTCCAAAGACCCGAGCGTGAGCTTTCCAGCTTCACCCGCAGCCTTGCCTTGACCCGCGTCAGAAAGAACGGTCCGCGACTCCCCGGCCTCGACGACGACGCCGTCACCGCATGCCACTTCACCGGAAAGCACCTGAATCGTTGATGATCCCGTCCGCACATCGGAAACGAAGACCGCATCGCCAGCCGACCAGGCCAGCCCCGCGCCCTCGAGCTCAAGCGAGCCGTCAACAACGCGCGCATCAGAGAAAAAGCAACCGCTCTCCGGCCCCAAGACAACCTTCGAAGACGACTCGTCCAAGAAGTTCACCTTCAACTTCGAAGCATCGGCAATGAATAACGCCGTTTCGCCCGGACCCTTGATGCCCACCTCAGATCCATCGAGCGTTTCGACGAGGTCCCCTGCCTGCAATGTCGTCCCCTCGTCGAGGGCGTAATTGATCCCCGCCCGCTCAATGTTTGCGTTGCCAACTTTGCTCGAAACGACAAGCGGAGAAGACGCTCCTTGCCCCCCGCGAACCGCAACGAAAAACGTCACGCCCGCCGCCACGACAAGCGCAGCAAGCACAACCATGGCGACGTTCAACACCATGCGCTTCCGCTTTGTGATTGCCACCTAACAAGCCTCCAAAAACCGTTATCTCATTTGTCCCTTGCATCTTACCGAATTCAGCATCACAGGAAAACGCCCCGATGAAGCAACAGACACCCCGACAACCCAAAAAATCAGCACTCAAGCGGGTCTTTCTTACACACCCACCATTCTTTCCCACATCTTTTTATGCACTTCATACAACCATGCAGCAAACAGGGCAACCAACGCCCCAACAAAACCCCCTCGCGTCCCATGCCAACGCTCTGAAGGCGCGGTTCGCGCGCCCTCAGAGCGCCGTCGCGAAATCGCGCAATGGAAAACGGCTAGTCTAGGCCAGCGCAGAAAAAACGGGGATGAGGTGACTCATCCCCGCGTTATCCGCCGTTTTCCGCGCGAGTGCGCGACAAAAGGCGCGAGCTGGGCGCGCGAACCGCGCCTCCGAAGCGTTGGCCCTACTTCCCCTTGGCCATCTTCCCAAAGTCCGCCACATTGGCAAACACCGCAACGAAGCGGTTCAGCAGCTTCAAGTTGTTCGCCCGCACAGACGCATCATCATCCATGACCATGACGTTCTCGAAGAACTCGTCGATCGGCCCGCGCAACGCCGCGAGGTCCGCCAACGCCGCCGGATAATCATCGTCATCGAGCGCCTTGGCGACCCTGCTCTCCGCCTCCACCACGGCAGCAGAAAGCGCCTGAGAATGCTCCGTGAGCAGCGCCTCGTCAACGTCGACGCCCGCGTCTGCATCGCGCAGGTTGTTCGCGCGGGCATAAGCAGTCGCCAGGTTGTCGAACGTCTCCTTGTCGTTGGCACGCGCGCTCTCGAGCGCACGGGCACGCGCAACGATGATGCTCGGCTCCTCGACACCCGTCGCGAGCACCGCGTCGACCGTGTCGGCCGCGATGCCGGAATCGCGCAGCATGACCTTCGTACGCGTGACGAAGAACTCGACTACCTCGGCGCGAACCGCCGCGCGGTCGAACTTCAATCCGTCCTTCTCATAGGTGTCGAGCGACGCATCGATAGCGTCAGACAGCGACACATCGAGCCCGTCCTCGAACATCGCCAGGATGCCGATGGCCGAACGGCGCAGCGCGAACGGGTCGGATGACCCGGTCGGACCCTGGCCCACGGCGAACAGGCCGCAGATGGTGTCGAGCTTGTCGGCGCAAGCGACGACCTTGCCCACCATGCTCGCCGGCGTCTCATCGCCCGCGAAGCGGGGACGGTAATGGTCGGCAATCGCCTCGGCAACCTGGTCGGTTTCGCCAGCGGCCTTCGCGTAATAGCGTCCCATGATGCCCTGAACGCTCGTGAACTCGACGACAGCGCCCGTCACGAGGTCGGCCTTGCAAAGGAAGGCTGCACGCTCCGCATCGGCCGCATCCTGACCGACCAGCCCCGCGTCGGCGCCGAGGTGCTTCGCGAGCGCCACCACGCGGTCCGTCTTCGCACGCGTCGTGCCGAGCGACTCCTGGAACACGACGTCCTCGAGCTTGTCGACATAAGCCTCGAGCGGCTGCTTCAAGTCCTCGTCATAGAAGAACTTCGCGTCGTAAAGGCGCGCCGCGACGACGCGCTGGTTGCCGTCGATGATGTTGTCGCGCCACTTCGGGTCGCCGTTCGACGTGATGAGGAACTTGTTCGAAAGCGAGCCATCCGCGTTGAACAGCGGGAAATAGCGCTGGTGCACGAGCATCGCGTCGACCGTGATCTCCTTCGGAACCGCGAGGAACAGCTCGTCGAACGCGCCGACCATGACCGTAGGGAACTCGGTGAGGTTCACGACCTCTTCCATCGTCTTGGCAGGCAGCTCGGCCACGAGGCCCGTCTCGGCCTCGATCGCCTTCACCTGCTCGCGAATGGTCGCCTCACGCTCAGCTTCGCTCGGCACGACCTTCGCGTCACGCAGCACGTCGATGAGCGCGTCGGCGCTTGCGACCTCAAACGGCCCCGGCGCGAGGAAGCGATGCCCACGCGTCGTATTGCCCGCGGTCAGACCCGCGAACTCGACCGGCACGACCACGTCGCCGAGCAGCGCAAGCAACCAACGCACCGGGCGGCTGAACTGCTCGCGACGCGAGCCCCAACGCTGGGACTTCGGCCACTGGATCGAAGTGATCAAGTTGCCGAGCAGCTCCGGCAACAGAGCAGCGACATCGAGAGACGGCGTCTCCTTGACGGCCCAGACATACTCGGTGCCGTCCTCGTCGCGACGCTCAAGGCTCGCCGGGTCGACGCCCTTGCCGCGCGCGAACCCGATGGCGGCCTTTGTCGGCTCGCCGTTCTCATCGAACGCGATCTTGGCCGCAGGCCCGCGAAACTCCTCGACCGTCGCCTCGGTCGCCTCGGGCACGTCCTCCACGATGACGATCAAGCGACGCGGCGTCGTGTAAACGGAAATCCCACCATGCGGAATCTTCGCCCCGTCGAGCGCGTCAGCAGCCAAGCCGCCGAGCTTGCCCGTCGCGGCATGCAGGTCGAATGCGGGCAGTTCCTCGGTGCCGATCTCGAAGGCAAGCGTCTTATTCGCCATCGCTGGCCTCCTCCCCATCGGTCGACGTACTCCCGCCGACGACATGTTCGATATAACTCGCGCAGCACGCCTTCGCGATCGTGCGCACGCGCAGGATATACCCCATGCGCTCCGTCGCCGAGATGACGCCGCGCGCGTCGAGCAAGTTGAACGCATGCGAGCACTTCAGCACGTAATCGTAAGCCGGCAGCGGCAGCCCCGCCTCGAGCGTCCGGTTGCACTCGCGCTCGTAACGGTCGAACTCGCCGAACAGGAACTCGGTGTCGGCCACCTCGAAGTTATAAGCCGAGAACTCGCGCTCGTTCTCGAGGAACACGTCGCCGTATGTGAACACGGTGCCGTCGTCGCCGCGCGACCACACGATGTCGTAAACCGAGTCGACGCCCTGGATATACATCGTCAAACGCTCGAGGCCATAGGTGATCTCAGCCGGGACCGGGTCGCACTCGAACCCGCCGACCTGCTGGAAGTAAGTGAACTGCGTCACCTCCATGCCGTCGATCCAAACCTCCCAGCCGAGGCCCCACGCGCCGAGCGTCGGCGACTCCCAGTCGTCCTCGACGAAACGCACGTCGTGCTCATCAGTGTCGATGCCGATCGCACGCAGCGAGTCAAGATAGAGCTGCTGAACGTTGTCCGGCGACGGCTTCAAGATGACCTGGAACTGGTAATAGTGCTGGAGGCGGTTCGGGTTCTCGCCGTAACGCCCGTCAGTCGGGCGGCGCGACGGCTGCACGTAAGCGGTGCGCCACACACCCGGGCCCAGCGACCGAAGAGTAGTGGCCGTGTGGAACGTGCCCGCACCCACTTCGTTGTCGTAAGGCTGCAGCACCACGCAACCCTGGTCAGCCCAATAGCGCTGAAGGTTCATGATGACGTCTTGAAACGTCGGAGCCAGTTTCTCGCTCATGTCTTCCTCTCCCCTAAACTTCAAGCACTCGCGATTACGAGAGCAATTTCACATCGTTGAACGGCCAGTAGATCATCGCGCCGCGGCCCGTCACCGAACTCACGGGAATCGACCCGAAATATCGCGAATCCTGCGACGCTGTGCGGTTATCGCCCATCACCCAGATCTCGCCTTCGGGCACCGTGTAAGGAAACGAGATGTCCTTGCCGACAGCAGTGCGAGCGAGCGGCCACGATTCCTTGCCGAGCGTGTAAGGCTCGTCGAGCGCCACACCGTCGACGACCACCTGCCCGTCGACCAAGTCGACCGTCTGGCCGCCCGTCGCGATCACGCGCTTGATGAGCGTGCGCCCCGCGACCTCGGGGTCGTCGAACGTGACGATGTCACCGCGCTTGGGAGCGCGGAAATAATAGGAAACCTTCTCGGAGAACACCATGTCGCCCGTCATGATGGTCTCTTCCATCGAACCCGACGGGATCTCATAGGGAACGAAGACGAACGTGCGCAAGCCCACGGTGACGAGCGCCACGATGGCGATCATCACGATGATGCCGGCAACCGATCGAAGCGGCGAACGCACCGTATCCTTATCAGCGTGCTGTCCAGCGTCCACGAATCGCGTCCTTCCCATCCAATTTCGAAGCGACTTTACATATTACCCCGCATCAACGCAGGAAAACCCATTGTTTCAAATAATTCACCAAGGCGGAACAACAACCTCGTAGGGCCGGCTTATTGCCCACCCTCCTCGAGCAAATCCGGCCGCAACCGCCGCGTCCGCTCGAGACTCTGCTCGCGACGCCACGCATCGACAGCGCCATGATCGCCCGACAGCAGCACGGGCGGCACCTCCTTGCCCAAAAACGACGCCGGCCGCGTGTATTGCGGATATTCGAGCAACCCGTCGGCGAAGCTCTCGTCGTCGGCTCCGCCCTCAGCACCGAGCACGCCGTCGATCTTTCGCACAACCGCGTCGATCACAACCATCGACGCAAGCTCCCCGCTCGTAAGCACATAATCACCGAGTGAGATCTGGTAATCCGCCAGGTCATAAGCCCGCTCGTCAATGCCTTCGTAATGCCCGCACACGAAGAGCAACCGCTCCTCGCGCGACAGCTCGCACGCGAGCAACTCGTCGAAGCGCTGCCCGAGCGGAGTCAGGAACACGGTCTTGGCAGCCGGTCCACCCGCATGACGCGGCTCCGGCCCCGTGCGCGGCTGCTCGAAGCCCGTCGGCGCACCGGGGTCGAACCCGGCGTCGAGCCCCGTGATGGCCTGCCACGCCTCGTAAATCGGCTCGCACTTCATCACGAGCCCCATCCCCCCGCCATAGGGGTCGTCATCGGTCGTGCGATGCCTGTCATGCGTCCAATCGCGCAGGTCATACGCCGTGAAATCAAGCAACCCCTTCTCCTGGGCAATCTTCATCATCGACGACCCCATGACGGAGTCGAACATATGGGGGAACGTCGAAAGCGTCTCGATAATCATGCGCGCCTCACAACTCGAGCAGTCCAGCGGGGATTTCCATCACGATGCGCCGCGCATCGGGGTCGACCTCAACGATGAGTTCGTCGGCCACGGGAAGGAAAACCGCACCTCCCCCCGCACGCACCACTGAAAGCAGTGCTTGACCCGGCTTGTCTATGAACTCGGACACCTCGCCGACCAGCGAGCCATCCGCATCGAAAACACGCCAACCAGCCCACGCCTCAGGCTGTTCCTCCAGCTCTTCGAGCTCGAGGTCGTCGCGCCTCACCAGGCAATGGCAACCGACGAGTCCGTGCGCGGTCGTCTCATCCTCGATAACATCGAAACCGACCTCAAACAAGCTGTCGCCGTGTTCTCCGACGAAATCGACGACGGCCTCGCGCGGCAAGTCGGTCTGCGGCGGAACGAACGCCACCCGCATCCCCTCTTCAAGAACAAAAGGAAGGTCCGCCGCAGGTCGAGCGACGAACCTTCCCTTCAAGTTCTTGGTTTTAACGAGCGTGGCGACGTCTTTCCAGGCGCGCATCTAGTCGAGAATCTCCACTTCGACCTGCATGTCGTTGCGCGAAGCCGCCGCGCGCGCGAGCGTGCGCACCGATTTGATGACGCGCCCCTGGCGCCCAATCACCTTGCCGGTGTCTTCCTCGTTCACGCTGATCTCGATGACGAGCGTTCCATCCTCGTCATGCGAGACGATTTCGAGGTCTTCCTCGTGGTCGACGAGCGGGCGCACGACGCTATCGACGAGCCCCGTGAGATCCTGAGTCTGCTCGGCCATAATCGAAAGTCCTATTCAGCCTCGTCGGCAGCAGCCTCGGGCTCAGCCTCGGCGACGGCTTCCTCGGCAGCCTCCTCAGCCGGAGCCTCTTCCTTCTCGGCCTTCTTAGCCGGCTTCTTAGCGGGCTTCTCCTCGACGACCGGATGCTCCTTGGCCGGCGTGAAAGCGGAACCGCCCGTCACCGAAGACGGACCGTCGTAGTTCTCCCACAGGCGCGCGACCGCGTCGGTCGGCTGAGCACCGACGCCGAGCCAATACTCGGTGCGCTCCTTGTCGAAGGAGACGAACGAAGGGGTCACGCACGGGTTGTAGCGGCCGACCTCCTCGATGAACTTGCCATCGCGCGGCTTGCGCGGGTCGGCAACGATGATGCGGTAATACGGACGCTTCTTGGCGCCGTGACGTGCCAGACGAATCTTGACTGCCATGTAAACTAACTCCTTTTGCTAATACAGGCTATGAAAACAGCAATACAGCATGATAAATCCCACGCCCCGCTTTGACAAGCGGCCATTTCGATTCCAACCAAACCGCCACATCATTTTGAAGGCGCATCAAACGCGTCGCCTGCGATTTCGCATCCGTCGGGAAACGCGATGTCATCGCGCGCGAGCCCCGTTCCCGCGAACGCACGCGACTCGACATGCGAGAGAGCGGGCGGCACGACCACCGCGTCAAGCGAGGAGCAGCCCTCGAAGACGCCTTCCTCGATGAAATCGACGCCGCTTGACAGCATGACGGTGCGCAACCCCACGCAATCCTTGAAGCAGCGCCGGCCGACCCAGCCGATCCCCTCGTGCAAGTCGACGCTCTCGAGCGCCGCGCAACTGCGAAACGCCTCGTCCTCGAGCGTCTCGAGGCTCGCGGGAAGCGCGTCGAAGACGAGCTTCTGGCAATTGTGGAACGCGCTCTCGCCGATGCGCTCGAGCGCGTCGGGAAACGCAAGCGCCTCGACCTGGCCGCAGTGCTGGAAGCACCCGTCGCCGATGACGCGCAAGCTCTCGGGCAGCACGAGCCGCGCGAGGCTCCGGCACCGCGCGAACGCCTTCGTAGGCAGCTCGGTCACGCCTTCGGGCACGACAGCCTCCTCAAGCCGCCAGCAGCCCTTGAACGCGCCGGGGCCGATCTCGCGCACGGTCGAGGGAATCACGACGCGCTCGAGGTTCACGCACGACGCGAACGCCTCATCGCCGATGCGCGTTATCCCCTCGCCCAAAACGACCTCGCGAATATACCTGTTGTTCGCGAACGCACGTTGTCCGATCTTGTTTACGTGACCGGGAACGACGACCCGTTCGTCATCGCCCTCGAATCTCTCGAGCGCGATGACGAACGGGTCGTCGATTGCCAAGGTGATGCTCGCGTCGTCGCTCATAGCTTTACTCGAACATGTCCTGGATGCGCTTCAGGTCGGCCATGCTCATGCCGCCCAAACCCGGCATCGCCATGCGCTGCTTGCCGCGACCACCCTTCTTGCCCTTCTTGCCGCCCTTCTTCGGACGGCCCTTCTTGCCGGGCATCGGGGCGTTGGGGTCGCCGAACGCGGACATCATCTTCTTGACCTGCTTGCGCGTCTGGTCATATTGCTTCATCAGCTGGTTCACGGCCTGCACCGTGACGCCCGCGCCCGCCGCGATGCGCGCGCGGCGCGAACCGTTCAAGACGTCGGGCTTCTCGCGTTCCTGCTTGGTCATCGAGTTGATGATGACTTCCATCTTGTCGAGCGCGTGCTCGTCGACTTGGCCGGCCGCCATCATCTTGTCGCCGCCGGGAAGCGCGCTCACGAGCTTGCCGACGCCGCCCATCTTGCGCACCTGACGGTTCATGTCGAGGAAGTCGTTGAGGTTGAGGTCCATGCGCGCCATGCGCTCGGCCGCCTCGCGCTCCTCTTCCTCCTGCTGCACCTTGACAGCGCTCTCGATGAGCGAAACCATGTCGCCCATGCCGAGGATGCGCCGCGCCATGCGGTCGGGATGGAACACCTCGAGCGAATCCGGCTTCTCGCCCGACGAGATGAACTTGATGGGCTTGCCCGTCGACTCGCGAATCGACAGCGCGCCGCCGCCGCGGGCGTCGCCGTCCATCTTCGACATGATGACGCCGTCGAACTCCACGCGCGCGGAGAACGCATCGACGACATTGATGACGTCTTGGCCAGTCATAGCGTCGACTACCATGAGAATCTCGTCGGGCTCGACTGCGTCCCGGATCGACTCGGCCTCGGCCATCATCTCCTCGTCGACATGCAGGCGGCCCGCCGTGTCGACGATCGCAATGTCGCACAAGTTGTCGACGGCGAACCGCACGCCGGCCTGCGCAATCTTGACCGGGTCCTTCGAAACCTCGCCCTCGCGATAGACCTTGCACCCGATCTCGCCGCCGAGCGTCTGCAGCTGGTCTGCCGCAGCCGGGCGGTAGACGTCGCACGCCACGAGCAGCGGGTTGTGACCCTCGCGCTTGAGCAGGTAAGCGAGCTTCGCAGCCGCCGTCGTCTTGCCCGAGCCCTGAAGACCCACGAGCATGATAACGTTGGGGTGCTTGTCCTGCGCGAGCTCCAGCTTGGCATCCTCCGAGCCGAGCAGCGCCGTAAGCTCGTCGAGCACGACCTTGATGACGTTCTGCGCAGGCGTGAGCGACTCGAGCACGTCGGCCTCCATGCAGCGCGCCTTCGTGCGCGTAACGAACTCCTTCACCACCGGGAAGCTGACATCCGCCTCGAGCAGAGCCATGCGCACGCGCCGCATCGCCGCCGTGATGTCGCCCTCGGTCAGGCGCCCTTTGCCCTTGAGGTCGTCGAAGACCTCCTGCAATTGATCTTGTAAGCTGTCAAACATCGCCGCTCCTATCCGATGAGACGCGAGCCTGGCTTTGCGTCTCATTTACTCCTGTCCAAAATCGCCCACGAGGCTCGCAGCATACTCGTGCGCATCGAAATCCTTAAGGTCCTCGAGGCCCTCGCCCACACCGAGCTTGACGATGGGCAAATCGAGGTAATGCGCCACCGCCACGGCGATGCCGCCCTTTGCCGTGCCGTCGAGCTTCGTGATGATGACGCCGTCCAGGTCGAGCGCCTCGTTGAACTCGCGCGCCTGCTGCAGGCCGTTCTGGCCGGTCGTCGCATCGATGACAAGCACGAGCTTCACCGGCAGGTTCGCGCGCTTGCGCACGACGGAGACGACCTTCTCGAGCTCGCGCATGAGGTCAGCCGACGTGTGGAGGCGCCCCGCCGTGTCAATCAGAACCAGGTCTGCGCCGATTTCCTCGCCGCGCTCGATCGTCTCATAGCAAACGCTCGCAGGGTCGCTGCCCCGCTCGCGAGCGCACACTTCAACATCGGCGCGTTCGGCCCACACCTCGAGCTGCTCGATGGCAGCCGCGCGGAACGTGTCGCCGCACCCGAGGATCACCTTCCGGCCGGCATCCTTCGCCTGCTTGGCGATCTTACCGGTCGTGGTCGTCTTGCCCGACCCGTTCACGCCGACGAACAGCACGATGCACGGCTCGTCGAAGAAGCCCTCGCTCCCCTCCGGGAACTCGGCCGCGATCTGCTCGTTGAGCGCCGCGAGCACGTCGCTAGCCGTGCGATAACCCTTGCGCGTCGCTTGCGCACGCAACCGCTCGACGATCGTCGTCGCCGAATAGCCGCCCATGTCCGACACGATGAGCGCTGCCTCGAGGTCATCCCAGAAATCCTCGTCGACCTCGGGGCTGCGATCGAGGATGAGGTTGATGTCCTCCCGCAGCGACTCGCGCGTCTTCGCAAGCCCCTCCGAAAACCGGTTGAACAAACCCATGCCGGTCCCTTTCCTTCTACTCCGCCTGCTCGAGCGCGTGCTCGAGCTTCTGGCTGATAACCTTCGTCACGCCGTCAGCCTGCATCGACACGCCGAACAAAACATCGGCCATCTCCATCGTGCGGCGCTGGTGCGTGATCATGATGAGCTGCGTCGTCGCGCGCATCGAGTCGATGTAGGACACGAGACGGCGCAGGTTCGTGTCGTCGAGCGCGGCCTCGACCTCGTCGAGGATGTAAAACGGCGTCGCTCGCGTCTTGTAGACCGCAAATAGCAGCGCAAGCGCCGTGAGCGACTTCTCGCCGCCGCTCATGAGCATCATCTTGGTGAGGCGCTTGCCGCGCGGCTGCGCCGTCACCTCGACGCCCGAATGCTCCACGTCTTCGGGGTCCTCGAGCGACAAATGCGCCGAACCACCGGGGAACAACACGCCGAAAATATCATTGAAGTTCTCGTTGACCTGCTCGAACGTCTTCACGAAGTCGTCTTTCATGCGCGCGTCGATCACGCGCACGATGCGGTTGAGCGACCGCCGCGCCGCCTCCATGTCGTCAAGCTGCCCGGCAAGGAAGTCGTAACGCTCCTTGAGCTCGGCATATTCCTCTGCCGCGTCGGGGTTGATCGTGCCCATGTTCTTGATGCGGCGCTCGAGGCGGAACATCTCATCCTCGGCCTCGGCGCGGTTCTCGAGCTTCGGAAGCTGCTCGGCGATGTCGAGCGGCGTCTCGCACGTCACGACGACGCGCTCGACAGCGGCCTCGACCTGCACCTCGAGCCGGCTCTTCTCGACGCGCGCCTGCGCGACGCGCTCGCTTGCCGCATCGTAAGCGTTATGCGCAGCTCGGGCGGCATCGCGGGCCGTCGCCGCGTTCGCATGCACGGAGCTCGTCGCCTCGCCCGACGCGCTGACCGCCTCCTCCAAGATGCGGATTCGACGCTGCAGCCCCTTCGAAAGCTGCTCGAAAACGCTCAGCGCCTCGGCGGCTCGGCTGATGGCGACGCCCTTCACGACGAGCGAGCGGCGCGCCTCTTCCGCGTTCGCCTCGATGGTCTCGATGTCGCGCTTGCGCGCGCCGACGATGCGCTCGGCATAGGTCTTGCGCTCCGCGAGCGTGGCGCACGCGAGCTTCGCCTCGGCGAGCTCGGCGTTCACGCGCTCGAGCTCCGCGCGCAGCGGGTCGACCTCATGCGATTTCATGTCACGTTCGCGAACATGCCCGGAGCGCGCCTCCTCCAGCTCGGCGATGCGCACTTCGCAGCGCTCCACATCGGGCCGCAGCTCGTCGACCGTCTTGGTCGCGGTCTCAACTTGCGTCTCGATGTTCTCGATTTCCTGCGTGATGTTCGCGAGGCGCGTTCCCGTGCGCTCCTCCTCGGCCGCAGCTGCAGCGGCCACGCCCTTGTGATTCGCAAGCTCCTGGTTGAGCTTCAAGCTCGCCGCTTGCGCCTCGCGATAGGCCTCCTCGGCATCCGAAACCGCTTTTTCGGCGGCAGAGACCTCCTTATCGCATTCGGCAAGCTTCTTGCGCCCCTCGTCCAAGCGCCGCTCGCGGGCGAGCACGCCCTCGCCAGCCTCGTCGGACTTGCCGTAAACGCGCACCTTGCCCGTCGGCCAAATAGCGCACCCGTCAGGCGAGGCGAACCGCAGCCCCACCTTGTCCTGTTCGTGAGCCGCAAACGCGGCAGCACGGTCGGCGCAGAGCACCACATCGCCCAGAAGGGCCTCGACGACCGGCTTCATCCGGTCGGGGTAAGTCAAATCGTCCACAAGCGCGCGCCCGAAATCGCACGCACGCGCCTCGGCCACCTTCGACGCGTTGGCGCCAGAACGCATGACGACCGACACGTTACCGCTCAAATCACCCTCGCGCAGCGCGTTGGCGATAGCGTCCGCTTGTGTCGAATCCTCGACGGAAAGCGCCGCAAGGTCCTCGCCGAGCAACGCCTCAACGAGCGATTCATGCGCCCCCGTCACCTTCAGCGCGCTGGAAACGGACTCGATGCCGCCCGAGAACTGCGCCGCATGGTCGAGCAGCCACGCGAGCGCGGGGTCGTCCTCGCGCGTCGTCTGGAGCGACCGCTCGATCGCCTTGATTTCGGAATCGAGCAGCTGGCGCCGCTCGCGCGCCTCGTCGAACGCGGCTCGCGCCTTGTCGCGCTCCTCGAAACGCGTCACGAGCAACGCCTGGGCGTCGGCGTCCCTCGCCTTCAAATCCTCGAGCAACGCACGGGCGTCCTCGGCAGCTTTGGCTGCAGCCTCATGCTCGTTGCGCGCATGCGTCAAATCGGTTCCGAGCTCGACCTTGCGCGCCTCGACGAGTTTCACGTGCGCCAAGCCGGTAGAAAGGTTCTCACGCAGAAGCGACAACTCGCGCTTGGCGGCATCCGACTCCTCGTCGCACGTGCGGATCGCGGCTGTGAGCTCTCGCACCGCGATGTCAACCGCCTTGAACGCCTCGTTAGCGGCGGATTGCTGCTCCTCGAGCCCCTTCGCGCGCGCCTCGGCGTCGCTCGTCTGGGAAAGCGCCTCGTCGAGCTGCGCCTGCGCCTGCGCCAACTCGCGCTGAGCCTCTTCCTTACGCGCGGCGGAATTGTCGATCGACGTGCGCAGATCGGCTTCATATCCAAGCGCCGCGCGGCGGCGCTCGCGCATCAGCATCTCGGCGCTGTCGAGCCGGTCGGCCACGTTCGCCGCGCGCTTCTCGCGCTTGGCGAGCTCGCCCGCGTCCTCCGACTCGCGTTTGATGAGCTCCTGGAAGTCATTCACTTTCTGCTCGGCGGCCTCCACGCCCGCGCGCTGCGCCTCGTCCTCCTCGAGCAGCT
>ERZ808037.464-NODE-464-length-37672-cov-5.374704_pt1 | contig 37672 bp, 32 predicted proteins | sample MGYA00380190_ERZ808037 | MGnify/ENA primary metagenome ERZ808037 (study PRJEB31490, sample SAMN06133399) | mouse gut metagenome | isolation source: J9 | host: mice | place: China: Chengdu | collected 2015-05 ...
TCATCATCGGAAAGAAAAATAGGCGTAGCACTCTTTGGCATTTTTTACCTCCTGAAATGGTCTATAAGTATTATACCATTTCAGAATAATAATGTAAACTTATTTGAATCGAATTATACTAGAAGATGGAAGTGTTGCCATCTTAGATTATGAAAGCGAATACAAGGAAGCAAATTTTACCAAATATGGCCATTATCTTATGGATGTTATCGACCGATACTTAAAAGAGGGAAAACATCCCGATATTCATATGATGGTACTGTATACCGCAGATATTGAACAAGCAAAAACGGAGTTAAGCCGAACGGCTTGCAGGATACAGGTAGAGGCTTCTTACATGACAGGACTTCCTTCAGAGGAATGGCTTAAAGAAGCCAGAGAGGGAATTGCCGACCATGCCGTTACGGATGAACTCCTTATGCATCTGGTTCTTCTTCCTCTGACCTATAAGGGAGAGGAAAAAAAGCAGGAAGCTATCCGGGCATGTGTGGATTTAGCCAGACAGTTACCCGATAAGGAACAGGAAACCTTTGCTTTGGCAGGGATATTGACATTTACCGATAAAATAATCAATGATGAAACAAAACGCTATATCAAGGAGGTGCTGGGAATGACACAGGTGGGAAAGATGCTGATGGATGAAGGAAGACAGAAAGGCTTACAGGAAAGTCAACAAAAAACAGCAAAAAATATGTTAAAACGAGGCAATCCCCCAGAAGAAATTGCTGAAATTTTAGAACTTCCAATTGAAACGATTAAAGCTTGGGAAAAGGAATTTTATGCTATGGTATAAATAATATGGTTAAAGAATATATTCTTTGATGTTGAATCGACAGAATAAAAACCGTGTCAATAGTAATTACGTATATTTGATTTTTGCAGAGAAGGTGATGAAATGAAGGTATCCGGTGTTAAAGCTCCACCAGAAGAACATTGGAAGTATTGCCCATATTGTATGAACCTGATGAGCAGAGCAGAAGTGATAAAGCGAAAAACGAAAAGAATTGTCGTATGTAAAAAATGCAGGAAAACGATTGATGAACGCCATATTCGCTGGTAATCATTATTTCTGTGCAGCAGTTTCCATTTTCCATAATTTAAGAAAGTTTGTCTATAGTTTTATCAGGAAAATTCTGTACTTTTCTGTACGGAAAGAATGGATAAGGAAGAAAAACCAGAAATCTATCAGGATTTTGCCCAAACCACAACAAGCCGACGGTTCAGCATTAAGGCAGCGTAGGACAGAATTGCTATAAGTTCAGGGGAACAAAAAAGCATCATTTGATGAAACCAAATGGGTGTATGTAAAGATAAAGGGAAGATGAACAGGATTGCCCGCTTAGTGGATGAGATATAGTTCAGTAAGCGGGCTGTTGTTTGCAATAAAAGATAGTTAAGGAAGGGAGAGACAAGTATATGGAAGATGTATCTATCCGCCTTTTGCGGGCAGAGGAAATCGAGTGCCGGATAGCAACGATTAATGAAAAGGGATTAAGTCTGCTGTTATTTAAGGATGCACGAGTAGATCAGAAGTTATTGGATGAAACCTTCACTCCCTTTGGCTGGAAGCGAAACCATCAGGTGATTGACGGGAACTTGTATTGTACCGTCGAAGTGTGGGATAAGGAAAAGGAGCAGTGGATAGGCAAGCAGGATGTCGGGACGATGAGTTATACGGAGAAGGAAAAAGGCCAAGCATCCGACAGTTTCAAGCGGGCCTGTTTTAACTGGGGCATTGGCAGAGAATTATATACTGCCCCTTTTATCTGGATTCCTGCAGAGCGGGTGAATATCCAAAAGAAAGAACGGGAACAAAAATTCTTTACCTATGATCGCTTCCATGTCTGGTCAATCAATTATGATGAAGAGGGTAAAATCAATGCCGTTATGATTGTAAATCAAAAAAACGAGATTATCTATTCTATGGATGCAAGAATCCTGGATATTGATATAAACAAAACAGGAGAGAAGCAGGAAACAGGGAAAACGGTTAAAAAGGCAGAAGGAAAAGTTGAAAATATGGCAAAACAAATACCAAACAAGGCAGAGAATAAGGCTCTAAGAGGGCAGGAAGGCAAGCCAAAAGAGATGAAGACTCTGCCTGCAGGTGATAAAAACAGCTTTGGCGATACTCCCGCTCTTACCAAACGGCAGAGAACGGTGCTGGAAAAGGAACTGGAACGAACAGGTGTTGCTCTGGATGCTGTTCTGAATCGATACCATTTGGAATCGTCGGAGCAGATAAGCGAGGAAATCTATAAGAAGGCTATCGAATGTTTGCGAAAATCAAAGAATAAAGAGGTCGCATAGGGATATAAAATAATCTGATGGAAAAATGAGAAGAAAAGAACAAGGCAAGACCAAATGGAAACAAGGCAGACACAAAATAAATAACAGGAGATGAAGAAAATGAACGAAAACGTTAGGTTGATAGAAGGTAATGGTCGGTTACTATGGGGAAGAGTTGGAGAACCATTATCTATGTGGTGTGTGTGATGGAATCCGTGTCCTAAAGTGGATGATAAGTTTATAGAAGGAAGTGCATATATCGTAAGATAGATAGCGGCGGGCGTTGATGTCTGCCGCTATTTGTATGAAAAAATATTTTTACAAATGAAGGTATACTTTCCAAGCACCCATTAATTTACGTCCCTTTCGGGATGGGGCGGACTTTGTCCGGTAAGTTATAGATTGCCGCAAGAGAACAGTGGAAATAGAATAATGAAGAAACGAGGTAAAAGCGCAGATGAGAAAAGAAATCATGGTAAATCGTGGAGAAACAGAAAAATTGGATGTCAGGAAAAGAAAAATAGAAGCTCTTAAAAAAGCTGTAGAAAAGCTGTGTCCGGTGGAAAGCAAAGTAGAGATTCAGGAGATGAGGAAAAACAATGGTATAGTCAAGTTGGGAATGGTCATTGATGGGAAAGGAAAAATGATTAATCCCATCATTTATCTGGAACCATATCTGGAAAGAATTGAAGAGGGGGACAGTTCGGTTGAAGAAATGGCAAAATCGATTATTGCAGTTTATCCGAATCCGTACAGAGGGGAAGCGGATATGGGCAGTATAGTTCAGGATGTAGAATTGGTAAAAGAAAAAATGATTTTCCAGTTAGTCAGCCTGGAAAGAAATCAGGAAATGTTAAGCCATATGCCATACCGGAGGATTGGAGACGATTTAGCAGTTATCTATGCTCTGTTGTGGAAGAAAGATTGTTCCGCGATGATGACGGTAAAAGTTAATCAGGAGCATAGGAAATTTTGGGGGATGAGTGAAGAGGAACTTTGGGAATTGGCAAAGGTCAATACACCCAGGCTGTTCCCCGTGGAAATGAAAAGCATAGAGGATGTGATGTGTGACCTGTTAAGGAAACAGCTTGAAGCAGAAGAAATTGTTCTTGATGAAAAGGTTATGGATGAGTTATTCAATCCCAATAAATGGCAGACAGATGTGAAAGAAAATCATAATCTGCAGATGTATGTATTGTCCAATCAGTACGGAGCCTGGGGAGCTTCGGCCATTCTTTATCCGGGTGTGTTAAGAAAGGCAGCGAAAAAGCTGGGCGGGGATTTGCTCATCCTTCCATCCAGTATCCATGAAGTTATCCTTGTACGCCATGAAAATATCGGAGAATACGATAAAATAGCGGAGTTTGTGAAGGAAATCAATCAGAAAGAAGTATTGCCAGAAGATGTGCTTTCCGATTCCGTTTATCGGTATGAGGAAAAAAATGCTTCTTTCTGCCGCATAGCTGGAAACCGTGGGAAAGATGCAGGATGCATATAACAAACTGCTATGACAGGTCTGCAGAAATTGGTTTGATTTTGCATGGTTTTTGTAGAACAGATATGCTATACTCTTAGTATATAGAAAGAACGACGAATGGGGAGCGAACAGTGTGCTTAACCTGGTATACATGAAAAAGCAAAGGGGCAGACCAGAAAAGTAAGGTGCGATAAAAGAAAGACTGCTTATTACAGAAGAATAGAAATAGTAGAAAGAAATGGGGGAAATATCGGATGGCAGAATTTTTAATGAAGCCCCGTGTGGACTATGCATTTAAAGAGATCATGATGGATGAGAAGGCCAGGATCGGTTTTCTGTCGGCAATGTTGAAATTAAACCCGGAAGAGATTAAGGAAACGCAGATGCTTAACACCAATCTTAGAAAGCAGAGCGAAAAGGAAAAACTTGGAATTTTAGATGTAAGAATCCTGATGAACAATAACACCGAAATCGATATTGAAATTCAGCTTGCCGCAATGAATATCTGGGCAGACCGGGCATTGTTCTATCTGGCGAAGATGTATACAGAGCAGATTAGTGCCGGGGAAGATTATACCGTGTTTAAGAAATGTGTAAGTATCAGCATTTTAGACTTTAAACTATTTGAACATGATCCGGAGTTTTATTCCTGTTTTCATATCCGGGAGGATTTACGGCATTTTCTGTATACGGATAAGATGGAGTTTCATGTACTGGAACTTCCTAAACTGCCGGAAGAATTACGGGAGGACAGCAGCGCTATAGAGTTATGGGGAAAGTTTATCCGTGCAGAGCGAAAGGAGGAGTTTGACGTGTTGGCAGCAAAAAATGCATATATCGGAAGTGCCTATAAGCATTTACAGGTTATCAGTCAGGATGAAGAAAAACGGCTGGAATATGAGGCCAGAGCAAAGGCTATTCGGGATTATAACCAGGTTATGCTGGAAGCAGAGCATCGGGGAGAAGCGCGAGGAAGAACAGAAGGAAGAAAGGAAGGAGAAGTACAGGGAGAAGCAAGGGGAAGAGCAGCAGAAAGAATAGAAAGTATACGTATATTTATTACAGATAATATTGAAGAGAGTGTTCCAAAAGAAAAAACAATAATAAAGCTGCAAAAACATTATCAGTTGACTGAAAAGGAAGCAGATCAGTATTATGAAAAATATTCAAAGATGGAATGAAGTTGTATGTGCAAAGTGTTTCATAAGCAAACATAGTGTATCAATATAAGATAATTAACGATGAAACAAAACGTTAGTAGAGTAGAAATACGGGAATAAAGTTCGTTTGGTAGGGTAATTGTTTTATATTATGGGGCGATTTCCATTTTCCATTCTTTGGGGATATTTGCTAAGGCTTTTGTAAAGGAGATTGCTCTCACTTTCTGAAAAAAATAGATGCAAGAGAAAACTTTATTTGATATACCTGTATATTAACCATCTAAATCGATATTCCCTTGACATCCATTTTGACATCAACAATGACATCAACGGGCAGTAAAATTTACTAATGAGATGATAAAGATTATGGATAAATGGGCTTTTCTGTGTTCTGATTGGAACTATTAAGCATCGATTCTCATAATTTAGGTTCTGGTGGGCTTTCCGTGCAGGTTCGAGTCCTGTTATCCGCATGATGATATGGTTTTCTGGAATGGAAAAATGGATGGAAATGATGGAAAGCCGCATGGAATCAGGGTTTTCGGAGAGTGACTTCTTCGGAGGTCCTGATTTTTTGCTGTAATGAAATAGACGAAGGGTGTCTGATGGGACTTGTACGGCTTATGTGATGGAATCCGTGTTTTTAAATGTCTGATGAGGATTTAAGGAAAAAGTGTATATCTGACAGAATAGCGGCGGGCGTTGATGTCTGCCGCTATTTGTATGAAAAAATGTTTATACCAATGAAGGTATACTTTTCAAGTACCCCTAAACGCCTGTCCTCTAGACAGGGTCGGATTTCTTCCGGTAAGGTATACTTTCCAAGCACCCCGTAATTCATGTCCCTTTCAGGAGCCTCGGTCATTCTTTATCCGGATGTGTTAAGGATGGCAGCAAAAAAGCTGGGGGGGATTTGCTCGTCCTTCCATCCAGTATCCATGAAGTTATTATTATGCGGTGGGAGAATGGGGCAGAATATGATGAAATAACAGAAATTGTGAAGGAAATTAACCAAAAGGAAGTAATGCCAGAAGATGTGCTTTTGGATTCGGTCTGTTTTTATTGCCGTAAGGATGATTCCTTTTGTCGAGTGACTGGAAATGATGGGAAAGAGGAAGGATGCATTGAGTATCATGCCATGTAGATAGATCTGCACAATTCTATCAGGATTAGCATGGATTTTGCAAAATAGATGTGTTATACTCTTAATTATAGAAGGAATGGCGCATTGGATGGGAAAATATATATGGAAGGTTATCAACATAAGTGATTTTTAGAATAAGGATGGTCAATATACTTTGTCTGTTGAAATATAGCCAGGAGAAACAAGAAGTAAGAGGAAAATAACTTACAGAAAATGGAAATATAGAGAAATGAGGAAAATAGCAGATGGCAGAATTTTTAATGAAGCCCCGTGTGGACTATGCATTTAAAGAGATTATGATGGATGAGAAGGTCAGGATCGGTTTTCTGTCGGCAATGTTGAAATTAAACCCAAAAGAGATTAAGGAAACGCAGATGCTTAATACCAATCTTAGAAAGCAGAGCGAAAAGGAAAAGCTTGGGATTTTAGATGTAAGAATCCTGATGAATAATAACACCGAAATCGATATTGAAATTCAGCTTGCCGCAATGAATATCTGGGCAGAACGGGCATTATTTTATCTGGCGAAGATGTATACCGAGCAGATTAACGCCGGGGAAGATTATACGGTGTTTAAGCAATGTGTAAGTATCAGCATTTTAGATTTTAAACTATTTGAATATGATCCAGAATTTTATTCCTGTTTTCATATTCGGGAGGATTCACGACATTTTCTGTATACGGATAAGATGGAGTTTCATGTACTTGAACTTCCTAAACTGCCGAAAGAATTACGGGAGGACAGCAGCGATATAGAGTTATGGGGAAAGTTTATCCGTGCAGAGCGAAAGGAGGAGTTTGACATGTTGGCGGAAAAAAATGCATATATCGGAAGTGCCTATAAGCATTTACAGGTTATTAGTCAGGATGAAGAAAAGCGGCTGGAATATGAGGCCAGAGAAAAGGCTATCCGGGATTATAACCAGATTATGCTGGAAGCAAAGCAAATAGGAAGGGCAGAAGGAAGGGCAGAAGGAAGGGCAGAAGGAAGGGCAGAAGGAAGGACAGCAGAAAGAACAGAAAGTATACGCATATTTATTACGGATAATATTGAAGAAAGTATTCCAAAAGAAAAAACAATAATGAAGCTGCAAAAGCATTATCAGTTGACTGAAAAGGAAGCAGATCAGTATTATGAAAAATATTCAAAGATGTTATAAAGTTATATGTGCAAAGTGTTTCATAAACAAACACAGTGTATCAATATAAGATAATTAACGATGAAACAAAGTGCTATATCAAGGAGATGCTGATGGATGAAGTCGATACTAAGTATATAAAAAGAACAGCCAGAAATATGTTAAAACGTGGAGAATCACCGGAAGACATTGTAGAAGTTTTAGAGGTTTCGACAGAAACAGTCAAAGCATGGGAAAAGGAATTTTATACGGTAGTGTAGTAGAGTAAAAATACTGGAATAAAGTTCGTCTGGTATGGTAATTGTTTTACATCATGGGGCGAGTTCCATTTTCCATTCTTTGGGGATATTTGCTAAGGCTTATGTAAAGGAGATTGCCCCTATTTTCTGGAAAAAATAGATGCAAGAGAAAACTTTAGACAGTAGCGATATAGAGTTATGGGGAAAGTTTATCCGTGCAGAGCGAAAGAAGGAGTTTGACGTGTTGGCAGAAAAAATGCATATATCGGAAGTGCCTATAAGCATTTACAGGTTATTAGTCAGGATGAAGAAAAACGGCTGGAATATGAGGTCGGAGCAAAGGCTATCCGGGATTATAACCAGGTTATGCTGGAAGCAGAGCAGCGGGGAGAAGCGCGAGGAAGATCCGAAGGAGAAGTAAGGGGAAGGACAGCAGAAAGAACAGAAAGCCATCTGCACGAAAAACTGGACTTGGATACCATTGCGGGGGCTGTACATTATTCAAAATATCATTTACACCGAATGTTCGCAGATACGGTAGGATTGACTATTCATGATTATGTACAGCGCCGACAGCTTACCGAAGCCGCAAAACTGCTTGTTCTTTCCGACCAACCAATCCTTGAAATTGCGCTTTCTGCCGGATATGAGAGTCAGCAGTCCTTTACGGATATTTTCAGAGCCATGTATAAAAAGTCCCCGAATCAGTACAGGGCAGAGGGAGAATTTTATCCATTGCAGCTACGATATGTTTTGAATGAAAATTCTGCAAATTTAGAGAAAAAAGAATGGCAGGATAAAATCGTCTTTGCAGCACAGGAAGATATACCTAAATGGATAGAACTGGTTCATCTTGTCATTGACGGGTTTCCGCACTTGGACGAAAAGCAGTACCTTGAACATCTGCAGGAGTACATCAAAAATAAGCGGGCATTGATTTTGAAGGATGATGATGCGGCAATCGGGATTATGGCATTTCATGAGGTGAGGGGGAGTATTGATTTTTTGGGGGTACACCCGCAGTATCGGAAAAGGGGGATAGAGAAAGCATTTTGTGAAAAGGCATTGTATAAACTTGCACGTTCTGCACAGATAAGCGTGACAACTTTCAGGGAGGGGGACAAGGCAGATACAGGCTATCGAAAGATATGGGGAAGTCTTGGCTTTGCCCAAGCAGAATTATTGACAGAATTTGGCTATCCGACACAGCGGTTTATACTGCAGAAAGCAAAAGACAGTTTCTGCAGCAATGCATTGCAGAAAGAAAAATCGTAGGGCAGAGGAAATGGATGATCGCAATCCGTTGTCACAGAACTTTACCATAAAATCGCTGCTGAAATTTGCATTTCCCACAATTTTAATGATGATCTTCATGGGGCTGTATACTGTCGCTGACACGATTTTTGTAGCGCGTTTTGTTGCTACAAATGCACTTTCAGCGTTGAATATTGTCTGCCCGGTTATCAATCTGATTGTTGGTCTTGGAACGATGCTTGCAACCGGAGGAAGCGCGGTTATAGCACGCAAAATGGGAGCAGGGAAGCCGACAAGGGCAGCGCAGGATTTTACACTGATTATCGCAGCGGGGGTTCTGGCAGGCGTGGTGCTTGCGGTTTTGGGGATGGTTTTTATTGACAGGATTGTCTGGGGGCTTGGAGCGGGCAGTAATTTATTTCCATACTGCAAAGATTATCTTTTTATCCTGCTGTTCTTCACGCCCGCAAGTATCCTGCAGGTGCTTTTTCAAAATCTAATCGTAACAGCGGGACGCCCCGGAATGGGTATGGTGCTTGGCATAAGTGCGGGAATTGCCAATATTTTGCTGGACTATATTTTTATGGTGGTGCTTCACATGGGCATTAAGGGGGCAGCGTTTGACACGGGGATTGGCTATATGATACCGTCGGTGCTTGGATTATGGTTCTTTTCCGCAGAGAAAAGCAGTCTGCATTTCAGAAAGCCAGTTCCCGACTTTTTTGTATTGGCAGAAAGTTGTAGCAATGGTTTTTCGGAAATGGTAAGTCAGGCGGCAACTGCGGTTACAACATTTCTTTTCAACCACGTGATGATGAAACTGCTTGGAGAAAATGGAGTTGCGGCAATCACAATTATTATCTATACACAGTTTTTATTGAGTGCCCTTTACCTGGGTTTTTCTATGGGAGCAGCCCCTGTCATCAGCTATAACTATGGGAAGCAGGACGAAAAACAGCTGAAAAATGTATTTCGTATTTGTGTGCGGTTTATTGTTGTTGTTTCTATCTCTGTTTTTGCAGCAGCGTTTATTTTGGGTTCGCCGTTGGTTGGTATTTTTGCGGAAAGGGGAACGCCTGTTTATGAAATTGCACGAAACGGATTTTTGATTTTTCCCTTTAGTTTTTTGTTTTGCGAGCTGAATATTTTTACCTCTGCCGCATTTACGGCATTATCAAACGGGAAGCTGTCAGCAATTTTGTCATTCCTGCGGACTTTCGGACTGATTACCGTGCTGCTGCTTACATTGCCCAAGGTTTTAGGAGTAATGGGTGTATGGCTTGCAGTACCAACAGCAGAGCTAATCACCATGATTACAGCACTGGTTTTTCTTCATCAGAACAGAGAAAAGTATCACTACGCATAATACACATAAAGAAGATTTTCATGCCGTTTGGCGGTTAAAAAAAACTGTTTGGCGGCAGTAAAATCATCATGCACCAAAACAGAATATAAGCGCTCAAACCGCGGCTTTACGAGAAATTAAAAGGCTTTGTTTCCGTGGAAGCAGAAATATTTGGTGATGAACAGCGATATTGTGACTTATCCAGCATCCATATCTCCGAGGATATGAGAAATAAGGGAATTGGCAGAACGCTTTTTCTTGCGGCAAAGGAATGGGCTAAGCAAAAAGGGGCTAAGAAGCTCTATATATCTGCGCACTCAGCCGTTGAGAGCCAGGCCTTTTACCAATCAATGGGTTGTGTTGAAGCAGAGGTTTATAATCAAAAACATGTTGAAAATGAACCGTATGATTGCCAATTAGAATGCAGTCTTTAGGCGGCAGGATTCTACTGCAATGTGTTTTGACTCGCAATCCCCACGGAATGAAAATGTAAAACAGACGCTGCTTGATGTGATGGCAGTGGAAAGAAAATGAAAGCTGTGTGTTATGCTCGTTATTCTTCTGCTTTTACTTTGTACGCCAAGCGAAGGCTGGATGGGGTTGAGGAAAGCGAATTAAAGCTGGACGAGTTGGCGAAAACTAAGATCCAGGGACTGTCAAATGAATTGTGTATTGTCGTAAATTGGTATGTATCAAGAGTGTTTTTTCGACATTTTGGAGAAACACTCTTTCTCTTTTCATCTCCCAAAAAACGTTGATTTTCAACATAGTTTATGATTTTTTGTCATGAATAGTATTACCATTTTGGTGACATACTATTCATTTGTCAGCTTTTTTATTTTCTCATCATTCACTATCACATCATAGAAATCCAGTTTAATTTTACTTCGATAAATAGCAAGGATATCCTTTCCATTGTAGAAATCATATAGGGTTTCCATTAACAGCTCCAGATATTCTTCTGACTCTTCCTTTCCTTCATCTTTCATGATACGGTATGCTACACATCCATAAGCCGTCGCTGTATTATGATTCATCTTTTTCTGTTTCCTTCCTTATATTCCCTCTCACTTTCATTATTACCTACAGCATCCGCCTTATTCGCAAAAAACGCAAATAAAGCGGATGCCGTAGGTATGAGGATTATCAAGAGGGAATACAAGATACTGCCGCTGCTTTGCGGCCTCACGCTATTTTGGCACGCTCTCCAAATTCTATGATAAACTGTCCATAGGTTTCACCCCAATCACGATAAGGCATAGACCATTTCTTTACAATATCCTGCGTGCATAAATATAATGTCTTTTTCAATGCTTCATCATTTGGAAATAATGCTTTGCTTTTGGTTACTTTTCTTAATTGTCGGTTAAATCCTTCAATGGTATTCGTTGTATAGATTAATTTCCTAATCTGGCTTCCATAACTAAAATATGTGGAAAGATTCTCCCATTTATCGAGCCATCCGTTAAGAACTGCCTGGTATTTTTTCCAATTTTCCATCATGCTTTCTAAGTTCCCCATGGCAATCTCTTCGCTTTCTGCTGCATATACCCTCTTTAGATCTTTCATGAATGCTTTTTGATCTTTATAAGACACATATTTTAAAGTATTTCTTATCTGATGAATCACACATATCTGTACTCTTGTATCTGGAAATACTGTTCGTATTGCATCTGGGAATCCTTTAAGTCCATCTATACATACGATCAAAATATCCTCAACCCCTCGATTCTTTAATTCTGTACATACCTTTAGCCAAAATTTAGCCCCTTCATTTTCTCCCACCCAGATGCCTAAGATATCTTTACAGCCTTCTGCATCGATTCCTAGGGCTACATATGCAGCTTTTGTGACAATCCGACCATCTTCCCGTACTTTAAAGTGTACCGCATCCAGGAATACTACAGGATAGAATCGTTCTAACATCCGGCTATACCATTCCTTTGCTTCATCATTGATTTTATCGGTGATATTCGATATCGTCCCGGCTGATATATCCACACCATAAAGCGCTTTTAGATGGCTGGTTATATCACGGACACTCATTCCCTTTGCATACATAGATATAATCTGTGCTTCCATTCCTTCTTCCACAACGGAACGCTTTTTGATGATCTCTGGTTCAAATCCTGCTTCACGAGTTCGGGGAACATTGATGGCTATATTCCCGTAGGATGTTTTCAAGGTTTTTGGTGATGTCCCGTTTCGGACAGCCAACCTTCCATTCTCTTTTTCTTCGGCAATATGCTCTTCCATCTCACGATTCATCACTTGTTCTACGGCATCCCGAATTACTCGTTGAATTAGACCATCTGGACCTGTGATATCCTCCATTGTATGGCACTTTTCCAGTTCTTCCTGATAATCAATGATTTGTGACATAGTGAAACCTCCTAATATTTTTTACCAATTTATTCCACCCAGTCACAGTATTGTCGATTTTTCTGTTTCCTATACATCATAAGGTGTGTCGAATTTTCTGTGACGTTTTACACAGTTTATTTGACACACCCAAGATCCAGCTTGAGGTCAGCATTTTGCAGAGGATTTTTCTTTTTTGGGGCTGCTAAGATCGTTCAAATGCTGTCAATATTTTGAAATGCCTGCGTTCTGTTTCAATGATTCCCTGGCGGCGCAGCTTTCCAATCTCCACAGACAGCCCGCTTCTTTCCACTTCCAGATAGTCAGCTAATTCCTGCCGATCGTAAGGTATATCAAATGCTGAACTGCCTTGCTGCTTTGCCTGCAGCATCAGGTAGGTCATCAGCTTTTCCCGTGTTGTGCGTTTGGATGTGACTTCAATTTTTTGATGAAAGAGCAGATTCTTTGCGGCAATGATTTGGAGCAGGTTAAAAATTATCTGTTGATGAAGCGGGCAGGCATTATGGCAGGAGCGAATAATCTTCAGGCAGTCGATCCGCATAACCTCTGCGTATTCGGTTGCGGTCACTGTCACCGGAGCTGCTTTTATGCCTGCGCAGGCAAAGGATTCTCCGAATAATTCTCCAGGCATAAGCTTTGCAAGGATACTGCGGTTTCCAAAGAAGTCGGTCTGTGCGATTTGGAGCTTACCTGTCAGGACAATCCCTACATCGTTTACCGGTTCTCCTTCGTTAAGAATTACTTCCCCTTTATGAAGTGAAGAAACTCTTGCATGAAGACATGCTAACGCTTTTGGGAGTTCCTGGGGTGTTATATTGAAAAATAAAGGGCATTTTTGCAGCAGGTTAAAATATTTTTTCATTATCGCTCCTCCTTGTTGAAATTTCAACATACAAATCAAAAAAATCATACTATACTAAACCCAGAAAATCAATGAAAAAATAAAGGAACCTTCATTTGCCCAAAAGCGGTTGTATCACCATAAATGAAAGGTTGCTGGGCACACTTGGAATACCTGAACTTAGACCGCCTAATCGGCGGTGAACTTTCACAGTAAGCAGATAAGAAAGGATGTTTTGTATGATTCGTAAAATTATTCACATTGACGAAGAAAAATGCAACGGATGCGGGGCATGTGCTGCGGCATGCCATGAGGGAGCTATTGCAATGGTAGAGGGCAAGGCAAGGCTTACCCGTGAAGACTATTGCGACGGTCTTGGGGATTGCCTGCCGACCTGTCCCGCCGGGGCTATTACCTTTGACGAGCGGGAGGCGCCTGCCTACGACCACGCGGCAGTTCTGGCTGCCAAGCAGGAGAAAGCATCTTTACCCTGCGGCTGCCCGGGAAGTCAGTCCAAGAGCATTCATCGGGAAGCATGCGAAGTTTCTGCTGCACAGCCGCCACTTGTCAGCCACCTGTCCCAATGGCCCGTACAGATTAAACTGGTTCCGGTAAATGCCCCTTATTTTGCCGGGGCAAAGCTGCTGATTGCTGCCGACTGTACGGCTTACGCCTATGGCAGCTTTCATAATGACTTTATCCGCGGTCATGTAACACTTATCGGCTGCCCAAAACTCGACGAAGGCGATTATAGCGAAAAACTGACACAGATCCTTGCTGAAAATGACATCAAAAGCGTGACGGTGGTACGCATGGAGGTTCCCTGCTGCGGGGGGCTTGAAAATGCCGTTAAGCAGGCATTGCAGGAGAGCGGAAAGTTTATTCCGTGGAATGTGGTAATCATTTCTACCGATGGCAGAATTTTAGACAGGTAGGAAAGGATTCTAAAGAAAACGTCAAACCAACCAATGACAAATAATTACAAGTGCGCTATAATAAAGATAACGGTGAGAGCCGGAAAATTACATCTATCATCCATCATCCATTATCCATCATGCACCATCACGTATGGGGCTGTGAAAAGATCAGATAAAGGAGCCTGCCGCTTTATGAAGGTGAATAAAAATCTTTATTTAAGCTTAATTGTAATTCTTATCTTTGTTTATTTGGGTCTGCTGACCATTCTCTATGTTTCAGAATCGGCAAATGAGCATGCCATGATTCAGACCTTTGGCGATGCGTTATGGTATTCCCTGGTGACATTGACCACCGTAGGCTATGGCGACCTGGTGCCTGTGACTCCGTTAGGGCATGTGGTGGGAATGATCTTTTTGCTTTTGTCTGCCGGAATCATGGTGACCCTGCTTGGCGGTCTGCTGTCCTTCGTCGCCAGCGAGGGGATGCCCTTTTTTCTGCTTGGCTTGCAGCGAAAGAAAAACTGGTATTATTTTGTTGATTACGGCGTGGAATCCAATATACTGGCTACAAATATTTATAAAGAAGATCCGAATGCGCTGATTATTTACGGCGAGAAAAGAAGCAGCCAGAGCGAAAGCCCAAGCTATCCCTGCCTGTATCTAAGCGCTTCGCCGGATAAGATTGTGGCAAAAAAGAAGGAGATTGGCACAAAGTGCAAGGTTTTTTTAATGAAGGAAAATGATATAGGCTTTAACTGGCGTGCAGTCAACCTCTATGAATTGCCGGTGGAGGTCTATGCAAGGACAACAAACGGACAGGATAAGCTTTCGGATAATATCCATTTTTTCAACAGCTATGAATGTTGTGCCAGGCAGTATTGGCGATCAAAGCCATTGTGCAGCTATGAAAATACCATTGTGCTGATTGGATTTGGAAACTATGGGCAGCGTATCCTTGAACGGGCAATACTGACTAATATTATTTCTGTCGATCAGCATGTAGCTTATCATATTTTTGGCGAAGCCAAGGAGTTTTTAAACGTCCATAATTGCCTCGACAATTTGTTTTCGCTCAACAAAGAATCCGGGGAAAAAGACTCTTTGATTTTTCATCGGGAAGCCTGGGAAAAGCACCATTCCCTGCTCGAACGGGCTGACCGTATTATTATCTGTGAGGATGATGAACAGAAGGGATGGAGTATTTTCTGGACATTGCGGAAATATTACCTGCTCTATGGGCGCATCGATCTGCGCAATAGCTGGAAGGCTCCGGGAATATCCTGCTTTGGAACCAATGAGGATATTTACACAACGCAGCAGATTATCCGCACTGACTTAAATAAGGCAGCAATTATGATGAATGAGATTTTCAGGCGTTCGGTTTCCTACTCTGCACTGAGCTGGGAAAGGCTTGACGATCTCCACCGACAGTCGAAGATTGTAGCTGCCGATCATCTCCTGATGAAAACCCGGATTCTTCTAAAGGATGAAACAATTACCAAGCTAACCGTATCTGCGGTAAAGGAGGCATATAACCAATACTGTGAAAGCAAATCCTCCGAGGAGGCAAGAAAAATGTACCGCAAGCTCGAGCATATGCGCTCCTATCGTTTCTATGCTTTTTATAATTGGAACTATGGATTAATCCGTGACGATACAGAAAGGCAGCATCCGATGCTGCGCCCATTTGAAGAATTAACCGAAGAACAGCAGCAGGAGAGGGATGCTGCCTGGGAATTAATGGGAAGACTTTATGGGGAACTGGAATAGCTGGTACTGCCTTGCAAAAATAAAAGTGAAAGCAGTGCTGGTTTGGTATTTCGTTCCCCTGATTTCAGTGACAAGCAGCTACCAGAAAGCAATTTTCAGACAAGCTCTAATGCAGCGAAGCATAGAGATAATTTTCACAAAACTCTAATGCAGCGAAGCATAGGGATAATTTTCATAAAACTCCCTGGTGCTGGTTAAATAATCTTTATAATTGTCCCGGGTAAGCTGATGCTCCCCGCGGGAAATCCACAGGAGGATCTGGCTGTTAATCCATTCCCCGTAATGCGTGGTATCTTTATAATTATCCAGATTGCAGGTAATATCATAGCAGTCCAAAAACCCAAAAAGCTGAATATTTTCATAAGGAAGAAGTTCTTCAATAACCACTTCCTCAAGCTCCCGCATTTTAACAAGCTGACCAGAGTAAAAAAACCTTTCCCATTCACAAATACTGTAGGGAGGAAAGAAAAAATAAAAGGTAACATCTGGATATGCACGCGCAGTCTGAAGAACATTCTGTTCCAGATTGGCTTTTAACCGTTCCCGATCTTCCTGGGTTGCATTTTCCATCGGAAAAAGAATATCGCTGTAACTGTAGCTGGAAAAAACTGCTTCTTTTCCAAAGGGATGCAAGGCATTCCAATTAGAATAAGCATCAAAACTGTCCGAAGGCTTACCGTCAAGCGTACAGCCAATAACCGGTTTCGTAAAATCCAGAAAAATTTCTTTATTTAAAAGATAACGGACATCATCAAAAAGATTATCATTATAAAGATACTCCGGATATTCAACATCAGTTCGTATGGTATCTTTATCATCCAAAAAATAATAATCCAGACAGCGCAGAACATATTTAATATTTGGATTGTTCTTTAATCCCTGCCGCACAGCCCGATCCATTTCCTTATAATGCCCGCCGTTAAAAGGAACCTTAATTGAAGAAACATTCCATAAACGGTCAAATTCCGATGTCTTAAAATTCTCTGTCATCGATGTTCCGATAATTATGGCATCATAGTCAAAATGCCGTAAAATCCCATCATTTTGATAACGCTGGTTGTGGAGCGGATAGCTTAAAAAAGAAAGCGGACGATGATAGTGAAAAAGCGGATCAATAACAGCTGTACATAAACCAAAAGCAGCAAGCACAGCATAAGTGCTGCCAATCGTAAACTTCGTCCAGCGCTTAGCCTCCATTTCCAACATCCCTCCCATCTATTCGGTTCTCCGGAAACAATAATCTTACCCGCCAAAAACGCTAAAAATCCAGGAAACCTTAAAAATTAAAATATAAAAACACAGATACACCCGTTAAAGATAAAACTGACCATACCAGTAAAACTACCGTAAAAACCGCACTTTTTCCTGTAATTTCCCACTTACGTGCATAGGCATTTTTTCCATTGAGGGTAAGGAAAAAACAAAAAATCAGCAGCCCCGCCATTGCCAGCCCGCGGATACCAGAGAGGGCTTGTTCAAGATGAAGCGTTTGCAGAAGAAAGGTAAATTCCGGCAGCACAAAACATTTCAGCAAGTCTTCATGAACCGTAAAACTCTGCATTTCCACTATTTTGCGCAGAAACCTTCCAGCCTGGGAGATACTGTCCGCACGGAAAATAACCCAGGTAACATTGATAAATAAAAAAGTAATTCCCCACTGCATAACCGCGTGCATTTTCGTCCAATAAGCAGAAAATTTCCTGGTGAGCGCATTTGCAATTCCATGCAGCAACCCCCAGAGCAGAAAGGTCCAGTTTGCCCCATGCCAAAGCCCGCTCGCCAGAAAAACCAGCAAAATATTCCCATAAGTCCTCAGCTCACCTTTCCTGCTCCCCCCCAGAGGAAAATAAATATACTGCCGCAAAAAGCGCGTTAAAGTAATATGCCAGCGCTTCCAGAATTCAACGATAGAAAACGCCTGATAAGGTGAATTAAAATTCATTGGCAAATCAATATGGAACATTTTCCCAATTCCCAGTGCCATATCACAGTATCCGCTGAAATCCAGGTAAATCTGAAAGGTATAGGAAAGCATAACAATAAAAGCTTCCATACTGCTCAGCCCGTCAACCACTCCAAATCCCCAGGTAACTGCCTTCCCCAAAGTATCTGCCAAAATAACTTTTTTAAACAAACCAACCGAAAAAATCATCAAGCCCTTCGCCAGCCATTCCTGATTAAGCCGATGATTTTCTTTCTTTTGAATCTGCGGCAGGAGCTCATGGTGCAGCACAATCGGTCCGGCGACAAGCTGCGGAAAAAAAGTTACAAAAACCGTATATTCCAGCAAAGAATACTCCCCCGTTTCCCCATAATAAGAATCAATAACATAGGATACCTGCTGAAACGTAAAAAAACTGATTCCCAAAGGAAGAACGATAGCACGCAGAGCAAAACTCTGACCAAACAATACATTGATATTTTCCAGAAAAAAATCAAAATATTTAAAATAAAACAAAAGCCCCAAATTAAACAAAAGCCCAAAAACCAAAATAAGCCTTTTTAACGGCTGCCCATCCCTCCTGCGAAGCAAAATCGAAACCCCATAATTAACCAAAATGCTCGAACCAATAATCAGCAGGTATCCAGGGTTAAAATACCCATAAAACCAAAACGACATCCCAGCCAGTTCCAGGTAAGCCAGCGTTTCCTTATGCAAAAAATGCAGCAGATAATAGCCGAAAAGGGTGAGGGGAAGAAAGATAAGGATGAAAACATAGGAATTAAAAAGCATGGTAAAAAAAGTCCTTTAAGAAAAATATAGTCGTAAAATTTAATCAGCCCGCAAGTCCCCCCGATTCCAAGCCGCAAAAACGAAAGCGGTGGGTTAAGGTATAGGAGAAAGCTGCAGAAATAAAGCAGCCAGCAAACCAGCGAAATCAGCAGAAATAAAACAGCCAGCAAACCAGCAAAATCAGCAGAAATAAAACAGCCAGCAAACCAGCAAAATCAGCAGAAATAAAATAGCCAGCAAACCAGCAAAATCAGCAGAAATAAAATAGCCAGCAAACCAGCGAAAGTGCAGCCATGTTCCATAAGGAATCCCCTTGAAAACGTCGGCGCTTAACGAGGTTTTTCACGAGTTTAGCGTCCGCTACGTTTGATACGGAGCGAGAGCGTGGTGACGATGGAATATGGCTGCGCTGTAGCGGAACAGCATAAAAAACAAACATTGCATAAAAACAAGCCTCGCATAAAAAACACGCCCCGCAAACCAAACAGCACAGCCACACATCCCCCCCTACCTTAAAGGATGAATCTCCCCATGAAGAAGCTGCAGGGACTTCACATCCCCATTTCCATGCACCTTAATCTCATGAATCCCCTTCGCTGTCGCCTTCGCCGCAGCAATCGTTGTCATATAAGGAATCTTCGCCTTAATCGCCGCCTTCCTCAAATAACTGTCATCATGCACACTGTCCTTCCCAACCGGTGAATTCACAATCAGCTGAATCTCCCCATTGGTAATCATATCCAGGATATTCGGACGCCCTTCATACAGCTTTTTCACCTTCTTTGCCGGGATTCCCGCACTGTAGATTAACTCATAGGTTGTTCCCGTGGCAATAATCGAAAATCCGTCCTCGGCAAAACTTTTCGCCACTTCCACAACCTCATCTTTATCTTTCCGATTGACCGAGATCAGCACCGTTCCCTCTAACGGAAGTTTGGACTGTGTGGCTTCCTGCGCCTTATAAAATGCCTCCCCATAGGATTTGGAAAGCCCTAAAACCTCACCGGTAGACCGCATCTCCGGCCCAAGGACAGGGTCAACCTCCGGGAACATATTGAAGGGGAATACGGCTTCCTTCACCCCATAATTGGGAATCACCTGTTCCTTTAATTCGGGAACCGGCGATGGCTTTCCGGTAAGTTCCGAAGTAATAATTTCCGTTGCCAGAGGAACCATCCGTATATTGCAGACCTTAGAAACCAGCGGCACGGTTCTCGAGGCGCGGGGATTGGCTTCCAGGACGTAAACTTTTCCGTTTTCAATGGCGTACTGCATGTTCATTAAGCCGCGCACATGCATTTCTTCGGCGATCTTTCTGGTGTATTCTTTGATGGTTTTTACGTTTTCTTCCGAAATATGCACCGAAGGAATAATGCAGGCCGAGTCGCCGGAGTGAACGCCTGCCAGTTCGATGTGTTCCATCACCGCGGGAACAAAGGCGTGGGTTCCGTCGCTGATGGCGTCGGCTTCACATTCGGTTGCGTGGTTTAAGAAGCGGTCGATTAAGATAGGACGATCCGGGGTAACGCCCACGGCCGCCTTCATATACCCGGTCATGCTCTCCGCGTCGTAAACCACTTCCATTCCGCGTCCGCCCAGGACGTAGGAGGGGCGAACCATTACAGGGTAGCCGATGTTTTCCGCAATGTGCAATGCCTCATCCACCGTTGTCGCCATTCCTGATTCCGGCATGGGGATGTTAAGTTTTTCCATCATTGCCCGGAACAAATCCCGATCTTCGGCAAGGTCGATTACGGACGGGGATGTGCCTAGGATCTTTACCCCGTTTTTCTCCAGATCGGCAGCTAAGTTTAACGGCGTCTGTCCGCCGAACTGGGCAATTACGCCTAACGGCTTTTCTTTCTTATAGATACTCAGCACGTCCTCTAGGGTCAGCGGTTCAAAGTACAGCTTGTCGGAGGTATCGTAATCGGTGGAAACCGTTTCCGGGTTGCAGTTGACGATAATGGTTTCAAAACCCAGCTTCTTTAAGGCCAGGGAAGCGTGGACGCAGCAGTAGTCAAATTCGATGCCCTGCCCGATGCGGTTGGGGCCGCCGCCCAGGATCATGATTTTTGGCTTATCCGCGGAAACCGGGTTTTTGTCCGGTGCATTGTAGGTGGAATAGTAGTAGGCGCTGTCCTTGGTTCCGCTGACATGTACGCCTTCCCAGGCTTCCTCAACCCCCAGGGCGATACGGTGATTGCGGATCTCCTCTTCAGGGATTTGAAGAATCTGGCTTATATATTTATCCGAAAAACCGTCCTTTTTTGCAGAAATTAAAAGTTCGTCGGCGGGAAGTGCTCCCTTAGCGGCAAGAAGTTGTTCTTCTTCCTCCACCAGTTCCTTCATCTGCTCGATAAACCAGTGTTTTACCTTGGTCAGTTCGTAGAGTTCTTCCACGGAAGCACCTTTGCGAAGGGCCTCATACATCAGGAAATGGCGCTCGCTTGACGGCGTGATCAGGCGCTTTAAAAGCTCCTCTTTGCTCAATATGTCAAAGTCCTTTGCATGGCCCAGGCCGTAGCGTCCGGTTTCCAGACTGCGGATGGCTTTCTGGAAGGCTTCCTTATAGGTTTTGCCAATACTCATCACTTCGCCTACAGCACGCATCTGGGTTCCCAGCTTATCTTCGACACCCTTGAATTTTTCAAATGCCCAGCGCGCAAATTTAATCACCACATAGTCGCCGTCCGGCACATAGCGATCCAGGGTACCGTACTTTCCGCAGGGGATTTCCTTTAAGGTCAGTCCTGTGGCCAGCATAGCCGATACCAGGGCGATAGGAAAGCCGGTCGCCTTGGATGCAAGGGCAGAAGAACGGGAGGTACGCGGATTGATTTCAATAACAACAATGCGATCGGAAACCGGGTCGTGGGCAAACTGTACATTGGTTCCGCCGATCACCTGCACGGATTCTACAATCTTATAAGCTTGTTCCTGAAGCCGTTTCTGACATTCCTCAGAGATCGTCAGCATCGGGGCGGAGCAGAAGGAGTCGCCGGTGTGGACGCCCAGCGGATCGATGTTTTCAATAAAGCAGACCGTAATCATGTTATTGTCCTTATCGCGGACAACTTCAAGTTCCAGTTCTTCCCAGCCAAGGATCGATTCCTCGACAAGCACCTGGCCCACAAGACTTGCCTGAAGTCCTCTTGCGCAGACGGTCTTTAATTCGTCGCGGTTATACACCAGTCCGCCCCCCGCGCCGCCCATGGTGTAGGCCGGACGAAGGACAACGGGGTAATTTAACTTATCGGCGATTGCCAGGGCCTCGTCCACGCTGTAGGCAACCTCACTGCGGGCCATCTCAATACCCAGGCTGTTCATCGTCTGCTTAAAGGCAATGCGATCCTCGCCGCGTTCGATAGCATCCACCTGGACACCGATAACCTTGACCTGGTACTTGTCCAGGATACCTGCCTGGTTTAATTCCGCGCACAAATTTAACCCTGACTGTCCTCCAAGATTGGGGAGAAGGGCATCGGGGCGTTCTTTGGCAATAATTTGTTCCAATCGTTCTACATTTAAGGGTTCAATATACGTAACATCCGCAGTTTCCGGGTCGGTCATAATGGTTGCAGGGTTGGAATTGACCAATACGATCTCATAGCCCAGCTTGCGCAGCGCCTTGCAGGCTTGTGTACCGGAGTAATCGAACTCGCAGGCTTGACCGATAATAATAGGGCCGGAGCCAATGATCAGTACCTTGTGAATATCAGTTCTCTTCGGCATAAATAATTCCTCCTTGATTTGTCGAATCGTTGCTGTTCAAATAATGGCAGAAACGGTAAAAGATCGTTACTGTTCACACGTTCACTGTAACAAAAGATCTTTTTGACGTTTTTACCATTATGATTGAAAAACGGAAAAACTGCAAGTTTTTTTTTCGATTTCCGGGATAAAATTTAGGATAAATCGCCCGTAAGGTAAAAAAACTTTGATCCTATTTCTTTTTTTCCGATAATTTCCTCTCAAAGCGATCCTTTCGCGTATCCGAGGGAACCGGGGTGGGGTAATTGCCGTCAAAACAGGAACTGCAAAAATGCGGACATCCAATTAATGCGGAAAGTTCTTTAACGGGAAGGTAGCCCAGGCTGTCCGCGCCGATGATTGCCGCTGTTTCTTCTGTGCTGTGACGGCAGGCAATCAGGTTTTCGCGGGAGTCGATATCCGTCCCGTAATAACAGGGATGCAGAAAAGGCGGAGAGGAGATCCGCATATGGATTTCTTTTGCTCCGGCGTCCCGGAGAAGCTTTACTATCCGTCCGCTGGTCGTTCCCCGGACAATGGAGTCGTCGATTAAAACTATCCGTTTTCCCCGCACGCTTTCGTCAATGGCACTCAGCTTAATTTTCACCTGATCCAGCCGCAGATCCTGCCCGGGAGAGATAAAGGTTCTTCCAATGTATTTATTCTTAATGAGTCCCATGCCGTAGGCCGTCCCGGATTCCATGCTAAAGCCAAGGGCAGCATCAAGGCCCGAGTCCGGCACCCCGATAACGACGTCCGCCGAAACCGGATGTGTTCGGGCAAGGATTTTTCCCGCCTCTATCCGCGCCGCGTGTACGGACACACCGTCGATCACCGAATCCGGGCGGGCGAAGTAGATGTATTCAAAGATACAGAGTTTTTTCTCTTTTTTTCGGCAGTGTTCTTTCCGGGAAGCCATACCGTCCGGCCCGAAAACCAGGATTTCCCCCGGCTCCAGATCCCGGATAAACTCTGCCCCGACCGCCGAAAGCGCACAGCTTTCCGAGGCTGCCACAATCATCCCATCCGGTGTTTTTCCATAGCAGAGGGGACGAAAGCCGTAAGGGTCGCGTGCGCAGATCATTTTCTGGGAGGACATTAAAATCAGGGAATAGGCTCCGTCTAACTCATCCATGGCGGCGCTTAAAGCGTCCTCAATGGAAGCCGTACACAGCCGTTTTCTGGTAACAATGTAGGCAATGATTTCGGTATCGCTGGTGGAATGAAAAATCGCGCCGGATAATTCCAGCGCATTGCGAAGCATGGCAGCATTGCTTAAATTTCCGTTATGGGCAATCGCCATCTTGCCCTTCTGATGGTTGACCTCCATGGGCTGGCAGTTGTTCCGGTTATTTCCTCCTGTAGTACCGTAGCGCACATGCCCCACCGCCATATTTCCATGGGGAAGCTTCGATAGGATATCATGTGAAAAAACCTCGCTGACCAGTCCCAGATCCTTATGCGAAAAAAACACCCCGTCATCATTAATTACCATCCCGCAGCTTTCCTGCCCCCGGTGCTGCAGGGCATACAGGCCATAATAGGCCATACCGGCGACATCGGCAGCCTGCGGGCTAATTACACCGAACACACCACATTCTTCATGCAGACTCATGCTTTATCCTCCCGTTGAAACTTTAAGGCAGCGTCGATAAATCCTTTAAACAGAGGGTGGGGATGGTTGGGCCGGCTCTTAAATTCCGGGTGATACTGGACGCCGACATAGAATGGACGATCGCTTAATTCCACCGTTTCCACCAGCCGCCCGTCCGGGGAAGTTCCGCTGACGGTAAGTCCGGCGGCCTCTAAATTATCCCGGTAGTCATTGTTAAATTCATAACGATGGCGATGCCGTTCGCTAATCAGGTTTTTCTGGTAGCAGCGCTCCATCACCGTACCGGGCTGAATCCGGCAGGGATAGGCACCCAGACGCAGGGTTCCGCCCTTATTGACTTCATCGCTCTGCCCCGGCATAAAATCGATAACCTTATACGTGCAGTGTTCGTCAAACTCCCGGGAGTTGGCATCCGGCATTTCGGCAGCATGGCGGGCAAATTCAATCACAGCCACCTGCATTCCCAGACAGATCCCAAAGTAGGGCATTCCGTGTTCTCTTGCATACCGGGCCGCAAGAATCATTCCCTCAATTCCCCGGCTTCCAAAGCCCCCGGGAACTAAGCATCCGTCCAGCCCGGACAAAAGCTCATCCTTGGTTTCTTCGGTAATCTCCCCGGAGTCAATCCAGCAAATTTCAATCCGGGTTTCGTGATAAAATCCGGCGTGGCGCAGCGCTTCCATCACCGAGAGGTAGGCGTCGTGCAGCTCCACATATTTTCCCACAATCCCGATATGCACCGTTTTTACCGGTTTTCCATTCCTGCTTTTCTTCACCATCTGCATCCATTCCTCTAAATCCGGCGCAGGTGCGGTTATCCCCAGTTCGCGGCAGACCACGGCAGAAAAATTTGCCCTCTCCAGCATCAGCGGCGCTTCATAAAGGTTGGGAAGGGTCAGATTTTCAATTACACAGTCCGGCTTGACATTGCAGAACATGGAAATTTTCTGAAAAATAGCTTCCTCCAGCGATTCGTCACAGCGCAGGACAATAAGGTTTGGATGAATCCCCATGCCCTGCAGTTCCTTTACCGAGTGCTGCGTGGGTTTGGACTTGTGTTCATCCGAACCCCGGAGAAAGGGAACCAGGGTCACATGAATAAACAAGCTGTTCTCCCTTCCCACCTCCAAAGAAATCTGCCGCACAGCTTCTAAAAAAGGCTGGGACTCAATATCACCGATCGTCCCTCCGATTTCCGTAATCACCACGTCCGCCCCGGTCTTTTTCCCCACTTGGTAGACAAAATCCTTAATTTCATTCGTCACATGGGGAATGACCTGAACCGTAGAACCTAAATACTCCCCTCTGCGCTCTTTATTTAGCACATTCCAGTACACCTTGCCTGTAGTAAGGTTAGAAAACTGGTTTAAATCTTCATCAATAAAGCGCTCATAATGTCCCAGATCCAAATCCGTTTCCGTCCCGTCCTCTGTCACATAGACCTCGCCGTGCTGGTAGGGGCTCATTGTCCCCGGATCGATATTAATATAGGGGTCCAGCTTCTGCGCCGCAACCTTCAGTCCCCTGGCCTTTAACAGCCGTCCAAGGGAAGCCGCCGTAATTCCCTTGCCCAGCCCGGAAACCACGCCGCCAGTCACAAAAATATACTTTGCCATCTTCCTTTTCCTCGCCGATTCATTTAAAGATAAGTTTTTCATCCAATAAAGATAAGTTCGTTACTGCTTACACGTTCACAGCAACATAAGTTCTTTATCCCATGCCGGAAAGCCTTATTTCCCGCTTGCTCCATAGTTGGCAAGAACACGGGCTGACGGATCATTCACATCACAGCCCTCCCAGGACTTATTCGGCATCCAGAAATCCACAATCATTTCCCCCTGTCCGGGATAATATTTCTCAAAAATTTCCCGGTAAAGCAGAGATTCTTTTGTAAACGGCTGTGCATGGGGATAAGACTTCCGCCGTGTTTCAAACTCCTCATCCGTATAAACTCCTTCGGCATAGGCCTTGAGATAATTCACCAGGGAATGCCCCACCGCATCCGAAAATGCCGCTTTCTCCCTCCAGAGGATTTCTTCCGGCAGGCATCCGTCCTTCTCAAACGCATGGCGCAGAAGATACTTCCCCTTCCCGTAGGTATTCAGCTTCTTCTGCGGATCAACCGCCATCACATACCGCACAAAATCTAAATCTCCAAAAGGAACCCTGGCTTCGAGCGAGTTTACCGAAATACAGCGATCTGCCCGCAGAACATCGTACATGTGCAGTTCCCGAACCCTCTTCACCGCTTCTTTTTGAAACTCCTCGGCTGAAGGTGCAAAATCCGTATACTTATACCCAAAGATCTCATCCGAAATTTCCCCGGTTAAAAGAACCCGGATATCCGTCTGTTCATGAATCGCCTTACAAACCAGATACATCCCCATACTTGCCCGAATCGTTGTAATATCAAACGTCCCCAAAAGATGAATCAGTTCATCCAGACTGGACAAAACATCCTCTTTCGTAATAATCACTTCAGTATGCTCACTCCCGATAAAATCCGCCGTCTGCTTCGCATATTTTAAATCAATCGCATCCTCCGCCATCCCAATCGCAAACGTGCGGACAGGCTTCTCGCTCTTTCTCTGGGCAACTGCACATACTAAAGAAGAATCCAGCCCGCCGGACAAAAGAAAACCCACCTTGGCATCCGCAACCAGACGCTTTTCAATTCCTGCAACCAGCTTATCATGAATCTTTTCGCAGACCGTTTCCAAATCATCTTCACAGACCTTATCCACTTTGGCAATATCACAATAGCAGACAAACTCCCCATCCTTATAAAAATGTCCCGGCGGAAACGGCATAATCTTAGCACAAAGCCCCACCAGGTTCTTCGCCTCGCTGGCAAATATAATCACGCCCTGTTCATCATAACCATAATAAAGCGGACGAATCCCAATCGGGTCCCGTGCGGCAATAAATTCCTTCGTCCTTCCGTCATAAAGAATACAGGCAAACTCCGCGTCCAGCAAAGCAAACATCCCCGTCCCATACTCGCGGTACATGGGAAGCAAAATCTCACAATCCGAATCGCTTACAAAGCTGTACTTTGCTGAAAGTTCTTTTTTCCACCGCTCAAACCCATAAATCTCCCCATTGCAGACCAGGTAACTCCCATCCAGGGAAAACGGCTGCATTCCCTCCGGTGTAAGGCCCATAATCGAAAGCCGGTGAAACCCCAGTAATCCGTTCTCCGTATCCACAATTCTGCTGCAGTCCGGTCCACGCGAAATCGTCTGCATAAATCCTTTCTGAAAAACCTCTAAAACGGCACTGCCGCTGCAATAACCCATAATTGAACACATAAATAAACCTCCAAAGACTAAAATAAATTGAATAAAACATATACAAAAGGCTAACAGTTCAGATTATGTTCGTTGCAAAGAAATATCATGTAATATCCTTGTACGGACTTGTCTGAACTGCTATTAAAAATTTATATTTTTTTGAAAAGATTGACATGCTTTTCCGCTACAGCAGAGCCATGTTTCGTCGTCACCACGCTTTCGCTCCGCATATAACGTAACGGGCGCTAAATTCGTGAAAGACCTCATTAAGCGCCGACGTTATATAGGGGATTCCTCACGAAACATGGCTCCGCTTTCGCTAGAGTACTAACTTCTTGTTGATTATTCTAAAAAATTATATAGTTCACAATATTTAACATTAGAAAAATATGGAAAATAGTAAAACAGCGAAGTTAGAATATAATTCGCAAGCCAAAGCAGCAGCGCAGGCAGGGCCTATTCCAAAAGGAATCCCCTATATAACGCCGGCGCTTGGTGAGGTCTTCCACGAACCTAGCGTCCGCTGCGTTCTATGTGGAGCGAAAGCGTGGTGACGTTGGAATAGGTCCTGCCGGAGCGGACGAACTTAGCATTTAAAGTAATAATCTTCTCCCTTATTTCACACTAAACAGCAAATCCCCATAACTTGGAAACGGCCAGTAACTCTTTGCCGTGAGTGTTTCCGCCTCATCACAGGCTGCCCTTAATGCATCCATCTGTGGAAGCATAGTATCCCTTACTGCATTGGACGCTGCAAAAATATCGTCATTTTTCGTTAGTGCTGCCACAGTTTCTTCCAGTTCTTCAACTTTTGTATAAATCGCATCCGTCAAGGCCGAAAGCTTTTCAACCAGCTTGGTTTCATAAGCACAGGGCAGGGAAACATTTACTGCCTTTTTTGCGGCTTGTGTCTGTGCCAGCTTTAATGTATAGGCATCGACTGCCGGTGCAATCTGCGTCTTTGCCATGGATATCATTGTATTTGCCTCGATGACCACCGTCTTACAGTAATTCTCCAGCATAATATCGCACCGCGATTTCAGTTCTGCCACAGAGAATACTTTGTGTGCCGTCAGCATATCCACATTCTTCTTATCTAAAAGATGGGGCATACAATCGGGGGTGGTGCGGTAGTTTAGGAGTCCGCGTTCTTTTGTCGCCTCCTCAATCCATGCGTCGTCGTAGCCGTTTCCGTTAAAGATGATTTTCTTATGATCTTTAATGGTTTTGCGAATCATCTCATGCAGGGTTGTTTCAAAATCTTCGGCACCTTCCAGCCGATCTGCGTAAATCTTTAAGCTTTCCGCAACTGCCGCATTTAACATCATGTTCGCGCAGGCAATGCTGTTGGATGATCCCAGCATACGGAACTCAAATTTATTTCCTGTAAACGCAAAGGGAGAAGTACGGTTTCTGTCGGTGGTATCACGGTTGAACTTGGGAAGGACATCTACGCCGAGTTTCATCTGTTTCTTTTCTGCGCCATTATAAGGCGTTCCCTGTTCAATTGCTTCCAGGACGGCATTTAATTCATCGCCGAGGAAGATGGAAACAACGGCCGGCGGCGCTTCGTTTGCCCCTAATCGGTGGTCATTGCCTGCGGTAGCTACCGAGAGCCGCAGAAGATCCTGATAGTCGTCAACTGCCTTAATTACTGCACATAAAAAGAGTAAAAACTGCGCGTTCTCATAGGGTGTTGCTCCCGGTGATAAAAGGTTTACTCCGTCGTCGGTTGCCATTGACCAGTTGTTGTGCTTGCCGCTGCCGTTTACTCCGGCAAATGGCTTCTCATGCAGCAGGCAGACCAGACCGTGTTTTGCTGCCGTCTTCTGCATAATCTCCATCATTAACTGGTTGTGGTCGGTGGCAATATTTGTCGTGGTGTAAATCGGTGCAAGTTCGTGCTGTGCCGGGGCAACTTCATTGTGTTCTGTTTTTGCCAGAATGCCAAGCTGCCATAATTCATGGTTTAATTCTTCCATATAAGCGGCGACCCTTGGCTTAATTACACCGAAGTAGTGATCGTCCATTTCCTGGCCCTTGGGGGATTTTGCACCGAAAAGTGTGCGTCCGGTGTATTGGAGGTCGGGGCGCTGTTCGTACATTTCTTTGGTAATTAAGAAGTATTCCTGCTCCGGGCCTACACAGGTGCGGACACATTTAACCGAATCATTGCCAAACAGGTGCAGGATACGAAGGGCCTGTTTATTTAAGGCTTCCATGGAACGAAGCAGGGGGGTTTTCTTATCCAGGGCTTCCCCGCCGTAGGAACAGAAGGCGGTAGGGATGCACAGGGTTTTTCCCTTGATAAAAGCATAGGAAGTCGGGTCCCAGGCGGTGTAGCCCCTCGCCTCAAAGGTAGCCCGAAGTCCGCCGGAGGGGAAGGAAGAGGCGTCCGGTTCGCCCTTAATTAGTTCCTTGCCCGAAAATTCCATAATTACGCCGCCGTCCGGGGACGGGGAAATAAAGCTGTCATGCTTTTCTGCCGTAATTCCGGTCAGGGGCTGAAACCAATGCGTATAATGTGTAGCGCCGTGCGCCACTGCCCAGTCTTTCATCGCGATAGCAACGGCATTAGCCACGCTGATATCCAATTTCGCTCCCTCGTCAATGGTTTTCTTCAGCGACTGGTAGACCTTAGCCGAAAGTGTTGCCTTCATTACCCGATCGTCAAAAACCAGGCTTCCAAAATACTCCGATACATTTTTCATCATTTTTTCTCCTCTTTTCTACTTGATCCGGGCAATGTGCCCTGTTGGTTTCTGTGCTTCCAAAAAAGCGGAGGGTGTCCCCTATGCGGAGCCGGTGAAGGCTAAACGCATAAGAAACACCCTTGTTTCTGAATAAATGGTAAATTGTCGTTTAAAGATAAAGGAATAAGGAATGCCGTTCCCATAAAGCAAAAAAGGTGCCTCTGAGCCTGCTGCTCAAAGACACCGTTGCCTTTTCTTTATGCGCTATATTCTACACGCAGAAAATTTATTTGTCAATCCCTTTTTTTTATTTTTGTCTGGTGCATCACTGCATTTTATGGTAAGATAGAAAAGTCCGTGTTTGCAGGGACGATAAAAAGAGGAATGAAAAATAGTAACAAAATAAGAAAGGTGTGTGCTGAGAAATTATGGAACGTGAAAAATTTGGTTCACGGCTGGGTTTTATCCTGGTATCGGCCGGCTGTGCCATAGGACTTGGAAATGTATGGAAGTTTCCTTATATGTGCGGTGAATACGGAGGGGCTGCTTTTATTTTAATCTACCTGTTGTTTCTGGTGATGCTGGGGGTTCCTGTGCTGGTCTGTGAGTTTGCGGTAGGTCGGGGAAGCAAAAAGAGTGTGGCGGTGAGTTTTGAAAAACTTGCGCCGAAAAACAGCCGCTGGCATTGGCTGAAAGGAATCGGAATCGGCGGCTGCTATCTGCTGATGATGTTCTATACCATGGTCGGCGGCTGGATGGTGTATTACTGTGTGCGCAGCTTTTCAGGTGTCTTTGCGGGTGCTTCACCGGAGTTTGTAGCGCAAAGCTTTGATCAGATGCTGGGAAATCCCGGATTAATGATCTTCTGGACGGTTCTGGTCTGCGTTATGGGTTTTTTAGTCTGTCTGTTCGGTCTGAAAAAGGGAATCGAGAGGGTTTCTAAGGTGATGATGACCGCTCTTTTGGTAATTATGCTGGTTTTGGCAGTGCATTCGTTTTTTATGGATGGGGCAGAGGAGGGAATCCGTTTTTATCTGGTTCCTGATTTTGGAAAAATGGTGGATAATGGCATTGGAAACGTGATTTTCGGTGCAATGAGCCAGGCATTTTTTACGCTTTCGATTGGAATCGGGGCAATGCTGATTTTCGGAAGCTACCTGGATCGGACAAGAAGCCTGACCGGGGAAGCGGTGAATATTACGATTTTAGATACCTTTGTGGCATTGATGGCCGGGATGATTATTATTCCTGCCTGCTTTTCCTACGGCATCGAGCCGGGGGCCGGGCCAAGCCTGGTCTTTCTCACCCTGCCCAATATCTTTGCGCAGATGACTGCCGGTCAGCTCTGGAGCGGGTTGTTCTTCCTGTTTTTAAGCTTTGCAGCACTTTCCACGATTATTGCCGTATTTGAAAATTTAATTGCCGTCTTTATGGACTTGCTGGGGTGGACGAGAAAAAGAAGCGTGTTTGTCTGTGCCGGGGCAGTGATTTTGCTCAGTATGCCCTGTGTCCTTGGGTTTAACGTGCTCTCCGGGATTCAGCCCCTGGGTGAGGGAACGACGATTATGGATCTGGAGGACTTTATTGTATCGAATAATCTTTTGCCTCTGGGAAGCTTGGGCTATGTGCTTTTCTGCACCAGGAAAAACGGCTGGGGCTGGGATAAGTTTTTAAAAGAAGTGAATACCGGAACAGGAATTTCCTTTCCGGCAGGGCTTCGCAGCTATGTGTCCTACGGGATTCCGGCGATTATTATTTTCATTTATCTCAAGGGATATTATGATATGTTTTCGTCCAGAGGCGGTCTTGTTTTTGCCGGATGGATGGCTGCAGCGGTGCTTTTTCTGGGCTTTGTTCTGGTCTGTGCAGGGGGAAAAGGCAAAAACAGGCAGGAGTAAAACGTCTGTGCTGTAAAACGCTCACGGAATAGAGGTGCTGTGAAACGCACACAGAATAGAGGGAAAAGCGAGGGAGAATTGGAGAATAATACCAAGGGCGATAAGGAGATTTGTAGAAATATACTAAGGATAAAGCATTTGACGGATGATTTTTCGGCGGAAAATTCAGCCAAAAACATTTGACAAATCGAATTGTCCTGTGTAATAATAGGCCCATGCAAAACAAGGGTGTTTCTCGAAGGGGAAATGCCCTTTTTGCATTGCAGGACAGGGAAGCTTTCACGGAGAAAAGGAGGAAAACTGTATGAAGAAACTGGAAATAGTTATTCGTTCGGAGAAGCTCGAAGAGTTAAAAAAGATTCTGGAAGGCTGTGAGGCGAATGGCGTTATGATCAGCAATATTATGGGCTACGGGAACCAGAAAGGCTACACCCAGACTTACCGGGGGACAAAGTACGTGGTAAACCTGCTCCCCAAGGTAAAGGTGGAAACGGTGGTTCCGGAGGATGTTGCCGAAAATATTATTGACCAGGTAGTGAAGGAAATTACCACGGGAAACTACGGCGACGGCAAAATCTTTGTTTACGATGTACAGGATGTTGTCCGTATCCGAACCGGCGAGCACGGTGAAAATGCATTGTAGAATAACTTTTTATCGAAGAAAAGGGACAGATAACTGCATACAGGATTCCGTTGATCAAAGAAGATTGCGAGCGTAAAAGGCCGGGATCTTCTTTTTTTTAGCAATCAAGCCGGAATAACGCTTCATCACTGTTTGTACGCAAAACGCAGGATGGTCAGGAAGTGTGCAGAGAATGGAGGATATTATGGAAGAAATCTTACGTGAAATTTTTGGAATCTGGTACTTAATCGGTGCCGCCTTTGTATTCTTTATGCAAGCCGGATTTGCCATGGTGGAAACCGGGTTTACCCGTGCGAAAAATGCGGGAAATATTATTATGAAGAACTTAATGGACTTTTGTATCGGCACCATTGTCTTTATGTTTCTTGGCTTTGGGCTGCTGCTGGGGGAAGATGCCTTAGGCGGATTGGTTGGTCTTCCCACGATGGATATTATTACGAATTATGCACAGTTTGACTGGTCGAGTTTTGTCTTTAACCTGGTCTTTTGCGCGACGGCGGCAACCATTGTTTCCGGGGCCATGGCAGAGCGGACGAAGTTTATCTCTTATTGTATTTATTCGGCAGTGATTTCCGCCCTTGTCTATCCCATCGAGGCGCACTGGATCTGGGGCGGCGGCTGGCTGGCAGCAAAGGGATTTCATGATTTTGCCGGCTCCTGTGCCATCCACATGGTCGGCGGTGTTACGGCGTTAATCGGTGCGGCGATTGAAGGACCGCGTATCGGAAAATACCAGCCGGACGGAACGCCAAATGCGATTTTAGGGCACAATATCGTTATCGGCGCTTTAGGCTGCTTTATTCTCTGGTTTGGCTGGTACGGCTTTAACGGGGCAGCGGCGACCTCCGGCCCGCAGCTTGCTTCCATCTTTGCCACAACGACCATTGCTCCGGCGGTTGCTACGGTGGTTTGTATGATGTTTACCTGGATAAAATACGGCAAGCCGGATGTTTCCATGTGTCTGAATGCTTCTCTGGCTGGCCTGGTGGCGATTACCGCCGGCTGTGATGTGACGGACGCCCTGGGTTCGCTTGTTATCGGTGCAGTATCCGGCATCCTGGTTGTCTTTGGGGTTTGGTTCTGTGACTATATTATCCATGTCGATGACCCGGTGGGCGCGGTAGCCGTGCATTTTTGCAACGGTGTCTGGGGAACGATTGCCGTGGGCTTATTTGCCACGACCAGCGCCCCGCAGAGTGAGATTTCCGGTTTATTTTACGGCGGCGGATTCTCTCTTTTAGGAATCCAGCTTACCGGTGTGGTTTCGGTTCTGGCATGGACGGCAGCAACGATGTTTGTGGTCTTTACCGTGATTAATAAAACCATTGGGCTTCGGGTAACGGATCAGGAGCAGATGGACGGCCTGGATATCCATGAGCACGGGATGAATGCTTATGCGGGATTCAGGATGGATCGGTAGTCCTGATAAAACAGTTATTATTGTACGAAACTACTGCGATGGGGCGTTCCGCCGTCACCGCCATCCCGCTTTGCAGACCTATGTGAGCAGTAACCAAAATTTGCCAAATAACAGGAAAGATGTCCTTTAGACTTGCCGAAAAACGTTCTTTACGGTATAATAACCCCATAGCCAAGCCCTAAAGGATATCTGTATGCCATTCGGCGGCACGAAGGAAATCCGGACGGCAATTGAGCAAAAGGATGGGCAGGGGAGGTACAATGATGACAAAAATCATAACGATCAGCAGGGAGTTTGGCAGCGGCGGACGGGAAATCGGCCATAGGTTGTCGGAGCGTTTGGGGATTCCGTTTTATGATAAGCAGCTGATTAAAATGGCAGCGGAAGACATTGAACTGGAAGAGCATATTTTTGAACTTTATGATGATGCTTTTATGGAAAAAGAGGAGATGAAGTACACGCCGTTTTCTACGATTTATGAAGTTCCCATGTCGGATCAGATATTTATTGCGCAGTCCAGGGTGATTCATCGCCTGGCAGAGCATGGGCCGTGCGTGATTGTGGGACGCTGTGCCGACATGGTTCTTAAAGATGAACAATGTCTGAATTTATTCTTCTATGCGAATTTTAAAAAGCGGGTACAGCGTCTTATGGAGAAGGAAAGGATGCCTGAATCTGAACTGAAAGCGATGGAGAAAAAAGTTCGGGAAATCGACCGGAAAAGGAAGGATTATTACCAGTATTATACGGGAAATGAATGGGGAAAACCGCAGAACTACCATTTATGCCTGGACAGCCAGAAAGCAGGTATGGAAGCCTGTATTGACGCTGCCATCGCTTATATGAATCATTTGGAGTAGAGTACAGGATGGGAATAGAAGTTTGTCTGCCCTCGATGGATTTAAAGCAAATCGCCAGGAGCGGCCAGTGCTTCCGCATGGAAGAGCAGGAAGACGGTGCTTTTAGGATTATTGCAGGAGAGCGCTGTGTAAAGATTGTACAGTTAAAAGCAGAGCGGGAGGAGTGCCGCTTTGCTTTTTCCTGTGCAGAAGAGGAATTTCATGAATTTTGGAGAGAATATTTTGACCTGGGGCGGGATTATGGAGCGATTTACAAAAGGATTGCCCCGGAGGATGCCTATCTGTGCAGGGCGGCAGAGTTTGGCTGGGGGATACATATCTTAAAGCAGGATTTATGGGAGATGATCATAACCTTTATCATTTCCCAGCAGAATAATATTCCGCGAATCCGCCGCTGTGTGAGGCTGCTTTGTGAAAAATACGGGATGAAAAAGAAAACTGCAGAGGGAGAGGAGTATTTTTCCTTTCCTCGGGCCGAAGTGCTGGCAGGGGCAAAATTAGAAGACCTTCTGGCCTGCAACCTGGGGTATCGGGGGAAATATATTTTAAAAACGGCACAGATGATTGCCGGAGGAGAGTTTGAGCTGCAGGCGCTTTGTGCTTTGCCTTATGAAGAAGCGAAAAAGGAACTGATGAAGCTTTACGGGGTGGGAACGAAGGTGGCCGAGTGTGTCTGCCTTTTTGCCCTGCACCATGTGGATGCCTTTCCCATAGATACGCATATGATGCAGATATTGAAAAGGCAGTATCCGGAGGGCTTTCCTTTTTCGCGCTACCAGGGAATTGCCGGGATACTGCAGCAGTATATGTTTTATTATGAACTGCATGGTGATAAGGGGTGGTTATCCGAAAGTGGGGGATGAAGCCATTATGTTTCCTGCAGAAGCGATATGATCCAATCCTGATATTCCTGCCCGGTTTTTAGTTCGAGTTCGGTTTCTATTTTACTTCGGACTGCGCGTACTTCCTGATTTTTAACGGGGTTGTATCCGCTTTTTTCATAAACGGAATAGTAGAGGCCAATGCCCCGTTTCTGCCAGGAAGGGAGGTCATTATAATTGATATGCTCAGAAAAAAGCAGTTCGTTTTTCCAGGAAACGGAGCGGCCTTCCAGTTGTTTTGTGGCTTCTCGGGCGCTGATTCCTTTTTTGCGCAGCATCCAGTAACAGTGGGCGTTCAGTGAATTTCTGTGAGCATCTTCCTGACGCCAGGAAAAATAATCCTTGATACATTCCTGGTTGGGAAGCGGGATAACTCTGCTGTCAAAACAGGCCGTTACCCCCAGCCGCAGCGACATACAGGCGCTTGCTTCCCCGGCCAGCACAGAATTAATTTTTCTGGTTTTTCGGCCAAAGGTACAATCATCGGGGTGAAACAGTAGCGAAATCTCATCGCTTTCCGTATAGCCGTAGATGATCCGAAAGCCACATTCCATTAAATGTCTGGCAGTATCAACCATGGCATCCCTGAATCGGATGTCGAAGGGGGCTTCAAAGCGGCAGACTTCCTTGGTCAGCTTCGTAAAATTTCTTCCGTCCAGCCGTACAGCCAAGTAGATTTCCGGCAGAATTATCAGATCCAGGGATTGTTCAAATCTTCTCATTTTGTTATCTAATTCTTCAAAGTTCATAGGTTTTCCTTCCATTCTTCAATAATAAATTCATCTTGTTCCAGTTTTACAAAGTAGAGCTTGTCAAAGCCCTCGGCGTAGGACGGGAGTTTAAGCCGGTTGGAGGTACTGACGATTGCTTTATCCGGGACATGGGCTTTTCCCTGCCTTGCGGCGTTTCTTTTTACACAGTCTGCAATGACCGACTGAAAAAAATATCCATCTACGCGATATCCGCACGCCTTTGCCCGAAGAATATATCTTGCCCGGTCTTCTATCGTGGGATTTGTATTATCCACAGCGAAAGAAATACCTTTTTCCAGGCAGTCTTCCAAAAGAATCTTTTCCTTATTCCGTGTGTGCAGGGTGTCCAGGTTGATATGTACATAATCTTTGGCAAGTCTTTGGCGGTAAAACGTAGATTTTCCGCTGGCCTGCAGGCCGATAAAGATAATTGCTTTTTTTTCTGTTCTTTTATTCATCTGACAATACTTCTCGTTTCTTATATGGATTTTTTGTTTTTGGGATTGTGGGGGCACGAAGTGCGGAGCAATCGATATTATCATTATATAGAAACAATGGGCAGTTGACAATAAGTATTTTGCTTGTGTTCCTTTGTCAGATGTGCTATAGGAGAAATACAAAAAAGGGAAAGCTATAGAAGCGGTTCTACCCATCAAACGATAACTACATACCTCTTACGAGGTTAGCCGTCGCTATTGCAGTAGTGGCGGCGATTTCTTTTGTCCCTTGTAAATCTGATAAATCAAATCATAACATACCAGCCTAAGCCTTGCAGCGACAATATTCGATTTTTCTCCAGGTAAAGATATGCTATCTGTTTGACCAAAGGATTTGTAAAAAGGAAAAAAATCCGTTATAATTAGCATGAATATCGAAAGAATAAAGGAAAAAATAACCGAAAGAACAACCGAAAGACCAACGGAAAGAAATGCGGAGGAAAAAGAATATGAAGATAAGAAGAGCTAAGTTAGAGGATTTGCCGCAGATGCTTTTGATTTATCAGCGTGCCCGTCAGTTTATGAAAGAAACGGGAAATCCCAACCAGTGGAAGGATTCCTATCCGGAGGAAGCCCTTGTTAAGAAAGGAATTCTTGAAGGGAAGGCGTGGGATATTATGAAGAGTTCCGGAACGGTAAAAAAGCAAAAAACAACATTATACAGTATCAGAGGAAA
>ERZ808037.465-NODE-465-length-37591-cov-5.236632_pt1 | contig 37591 bp, 49 predicted proteins | sample MGYA00380190_ERZ808037 | MGnify/ENA primary metagenome ERZ808037 (study PRJEB31490, sample SAMN06133399) | mouse gut metagenome | isolation source: J9 | host: mice | place: China: Chengdu | collected 2015-05 ...
TCCGATTACTCCACCTATTCTTCCATGTTCAAAATGTTCCACGCATGGCAGTCAGAAGCCGCCAGACTGGAAAAGGGCGAAATCACCAAAGAAGAATATGACGAATGGCGGTACAAATATCCAGAACTTGATACCCACCAAATCTGGGCAAAGGTTCCTCCGCAAGAATTGTTTGACTTCATCAATGACGCCGCCAAAGAAGCAGAAAGTATAGACAAAAAAGAAGCAAAGCGCAAGAAGAAAAAATGAACGCAAAAAACCTTACCAATTTTCAGTTGTCATTTCCGAAAATCAGTAAGGTTTTTCTGTTATTGAAGTATTTTTTATTCAGTGAGTGATACTTAAAATGTTGCCAAATCGTTGCCAACACCTAAACAAATTTGCTTGCAGCCCGCATAAATAAAGGCTTTTTCAAGTCCATTTCATCACTCGAACTCGATACCCGTAGGGTGGTTTTCTGTAATAACATATGATAAATATTCCTTTTTATCACATTATTTACGCATATTCCGCACATTACATTTTTATGGATTCCATATCAATGTCACAATAATGTCACGCTTATTTATGCAAACGAAATGTTGTTTATGAAAATCTTATTGATATGCCGCAACGCTACCATCATTTAAAACAACCCAATCACAATTTGTATCATCAAATATTCCTTCCTTTGCCATTTCCCTTGAATAATGTGGATACATCTCACAAAACGAATCAATCGCTTTCTCTATATTCTCAAAAATAAAATAGTTCTGTGCTCTAAAATAGTCTCTTTGATATTCTTTATTTTCCTGTACCATATCCTATCCTCCTATTGAGTTCGTATTGCATTTTATTTTCTTTCTTCCGCCAGATCAGGCACAAACTCAAACAACTCTCCAACCTGGCACTGAAATAATTCGCACAGCTTACTCATTGTATTATAATCAACTCTCGTAGCCGTATCTTTATATAAATTCCCAACCGTATTCCGGGCCAGCCCCGTCTTATCGCAAACATCCTGAATCTTCATTCTATTGTTTCCCATATAGGTACAGAGATTACATTTAATCATAACATCCCTCCTTTTCTCAAATTATACCTTCTTTTAATCACTATGTCAATAAAAATAATCAGTTTTTTAATTATTTTTATCAAAAAACTATTGACATTCCAAACCCATATGATAGAATAGAATCATCAAGAAGTTAATCATTTTAATCAATATGTTAATTATAAGGAGGAAATAAACATGTTAAAGAAACAGCGCTTTGGAGTAGAAATCGAGATGACCGGTATCACAAGAGAAAAGGCAGCGGAAGTAGTTGCGAAGGTTTTAAACAGCACCCCTTCAGCTCCGAAAGGATCTCCTTACTATACACGGACTATCAAAGATTCTTCCAGAAGGTCATGGAAAATCATGCGTGACAGTTCAATCAATGAAGATGTTAAAAAAGGTCGTGCTTGTGATGAACACAAAGTAGAATTTGTAACTCCGCCTTTGAACTATAAAGACATTGAATTGCTTCAAAATATCGTCAAAGAATTAAGTAATGCCGGTGCTTTTGCAAATAGCAGTTGTGGTATCCATATTCATGTGGACGGGGCAAACCATACTCCAGATTCTCTAAAAAGACTTGTGACTTTCATGATCTCTCGCCAGGATTTAATTTATGACGCTTTAGAAATTGGAAGCCGCGGATCCCGCTGGTGCAAAAAATTAAATGAAAACATCTTGAAAGAAATGAAGTCCTGCTCCCAGCTGACAAAAAGTGAAGCAGAACGCATCTGGTACAGCTCCGCAAACGATAATTATTTCGGTGGAATCAATCACGCGCACTATAACGAAACCCGTTATCATGGCGTCAATCTTCATTCTTACTTTACAAAGGGAACTGTTGAATTCCGCCTTTTTAACAGCACTTTGCATGACGGAAAAATCAAAGCATATATTCAGTTCTGCCTTGCCATGAGCGCATGGGCTATTGAAAGCACTGAAAAAATCACATTCCGCTCAATGGAAGGATACACCCCTCAGCAGAAAGTAACAATTATGAGAAATGTACTTACCCGCCGCCTGGGTCTTTCCGGAGAGGAATTCAAAACCTGCCGCCTCTGGCTTATGACACCTTTAAAGAAATCTGCTGGCATGGTTTGCAGAGTAGCATAATTAAACAGCTGACCTAACGGCTTGACGGGGGAAAGGAGAAAATCATGAAAAAATTTTATATCGCCTATGGAAGCAACTTAAATATTGAACAAATGTCCTGGCGCTGCCCAACAGCTACCATATGGGGAAAGGGGATATTAAAGGACTGGACTCTGATTTTCCGCTCTATGCGTGGTCCGGCATATGCAACCATCAAAAAGGACGCTGGTTCCAATGTCCCCGTTGTGGTATGGGAAATTGACCGCCGATCAGAGTTTTCTTTGGATCGATATGAAGGTTATCCATCCTTTTATCACAAAGAAGATATAGAGGTCACTATGGATAATGGAGAAGCCATCACAGGAATGGCATATATAATGAATCAGCAGGCGGTTCCAGGGATACCCAGTAAATCTTATGTGAAAACCATTATGGAAGGCTATTTGGATAATAATCTGGATCTCGGCTACTTAGAGCGCTTCTTGTCTGCCCAATAATTTCCATTTTCACAATACCCGAACTTATGCTAATATGAGAGAGGACGCCCTTATGGGACGTCCTCTTTAGCAGGCAGATGTTGCAGCACCTACCTGTTTTCGTCTGACTTAGAGCTGCCTGTTCGCGTATGTACTATTTTGGGCTCTTTGTTCGGCTCTCTGGTAATCAAATCATTCAGATTGCACTCAAGGGCTTCGCAAATCAGATCCAGATGTTCAAGGCTCACCCTTTCGGCAATCTCGTGGTACAATTCATTGATTGTGTTGGGCCGAATGCCAGTCATCCGCGCCAGGTCAGCTTGTGTCAGGCGCTTCTCTCCCAGACGTGCTGAAAGTAAAAGTTTAATCATGCGTGTTTGCTCCTTCCATTTTAGATTACCATATAAGGGTAAAATAAATTGGAAAAAGAGAGATTCTATCGCATGATGTTATTTTATATCATTTTTTGATAGAACGGCTCCGGCTCAAATCTGTTCTGTATAATCCATAGAGATCCAGCCGTCTTCATCTTTTTCATAGGATTTCAGAAGCCCCCAAAGCCTTGCTCCCTGTCCGTCGCTGGTTTTCACAATGGTAAATACACCCTCTCCGGTGTGAAGTGCTTTTCCGTTCTTTTTCTGATAATCATATGTGGTGCCAGGTCCCTTGCGAATCCTGAGGTCTGTTATGGAAACTCTCACCTTGAACTCAGCGCCGGCTTCTTCCACACACGGATAAATTTCTTTTCCGGTATCGTCAAATACCTTATATCCGGCATTCTGGCGGCAAAGTTCAACTGCATTTTCCTTGTTTTTGAAAGCTCCGATCTGTTCGCCGCCATGCCAGGACGTGCGAACACGAAAATACTTTCCATCTCCTGTTTCCACCTTCTGCGCTTCAGTTGCTTTAAATGCAACATAATCGGGAATGGTGGTAATAAACAGACCGTCACTCAGCTTATACCAGCGTTCATCTGCAGATATTCCCACTACCGTGAAGAAATCACCTTTTCTGGCAATACGCTCCACATTATCGCCATACCCTGGCTCCCTTCTGATATTCAGCCCATCATCACCGGCATAGGAAACTGCCACGGTACCAGCCAAAGGATTTACTTTCTGCGATCCGGTATTGGTTTCTGTCACGGTACCGAATTCAATTTTACCGCCTTCCATTGTCTTTTTTACATCCCTGCGGAACTGATCCATGGACAGACCAAACTTATTCCAGATATGCTCCACATCACCATGATTGGAAGCAATCCCTTTCTGATTGCCCTCATGATGGCTCATAAGGCAGTTGCTGTCCAGAGGATTGAATCCATATTTTGGGGCAATATATGCAAAAAATTCTACTGCCTGCCGATATGTGGAAAGCACATGAGCCTTCGTTCCGGAACCATCTCCCAGCTCAATCCAGTTTGAACCGCCTGTATATTTTATGGTTGCCGGCTCCGTCATTTCCAGGCTGATCAGCGTGTTATTGCCGCTCCCTTTCTTTCCGCTTCCGCAATGCCATCCTTTGATATTGAACGGCAACAGTTGAAGTATATTTCCATCTTTACCGGCAACAGCATGGACACAGACTTTCGCGCCTTCGCTATTCCAGATAGAAGCAAACACTTCCGGATCCGGCTGAGGGCAACCGACACTGTGAATCATTCCCCCGCCAGGGATAATGACTGTTCCAGCCTTATAGCACGGGTTTCTTTTTGCTGTTCGATCCATAATATTCAATGCTTTTTCCTCCTTATCAAACACTGTGAGCCCATATTCTTCTACGATATTGCATACCTTCTGGACATACTTTATATCTGTGGCATATCCTCCATTTCGGATAATCTGTGCCGCCTTCCGGTAATCCTTTTCCCCGGCCAATCCCTGAAATCTTAATACACCTGCCTTCTTTGCGCCTGTCAGATAAAGAGAATGATCCCTGATACTATTTTCGATAGTGGGGTATGCTCTGAAATCCGATACCTTCATTGTTTCATTCCCGGCGCTGTCCTGTTCCGGAGAAGGTTTAGTGTATTTTGATTCTCCGTCCCATACAGATTCCCATGTGTTCCCACTGAGAGAAGTTTTCATACCAAAAAAATTATTGGCATGAAGCGCCAGTTCAGAAGACCCCCACCCTGATTCCAGTATCGCCTGTGCAATAGTAATGGAGGCCAGCACTCCGCTGACCTCCATATCTTTTTTCGCCCAGGCACCTACCATTTCGATAAATTCCTGCTTGTTTTTCTCCATACTTTTGACTCCCTTTTACAGTTCCTTTCGATAGAATCTTTTCCAGATACCGATCAGATAATCCCAGCCTTTTGTACAGATAATTGCAATGACAAAAGCCGCAAAAATAGTGGCAACCAGGTAGTACCACACAAAGCTGATTTTTGCATAAGAAATATATGCGAAAAAGACGATGGTACAGATAATAATGCTGAGTACCAACACCTGCAGATCTGTGGGAATCCGGTTCAGAATTCCGATTTCCTTTGTAAACTCTGTGATGATTGATACCAGCGTACAGATTGCCGCCGCAACCAGAAGAATCATTGACATATTAGTTAATAAAGTTTCCATAAGACGTCCTCCTTAATATAAATGATCGATGGCCTGCCGCTGCAGGAATTCTTTCTGTTCATGCTTAACATTCCGGGCATATTCCAGGGCTGCTTCTGTTTCTCCGTTTGTATGCCCATTTTTCAATGCCAGAGCAGCCGCTTCGCCGAGGGCAATGGCCGCCCCAATGCTTTTTACCATAAGAATTTCATTTTCTTCCCTGGCAGCTTCCTTTTCATCCAGTTCTTTATTTCTTCTGTCAATACGTTTTTCCAGACACCAGAAACAGAATCCGGTAATTGCACTGGGAATACTCATAGCGATGGCAATTGCTGTTAAATCCAAATTTCTCACCTCCTTCCACAAAAAAAGAGCCTTACGGCTCTAATTTTGTCATTTCATATTCTCGCATTGCTTCCTCTGCAAGTCTTTTATCCTGCTCTAAAATCCTGTCTTCCTCACTCTCTATGTTGAGAATGTTTTTGTAATGCAGAATGTCCGTAGCTTGACGAGAAACAAGCCTGCCCAGTCTGCAGATAACTTCATCCTGCTTTTCTACCATTTCCATATAGAGTTCTAACAGTTCAAGCAATGCAGCTTCATCCAAATCCTCTAACATAAGCCCTCCTTCCTATAATTTTTACAAACAAAAAGAGCCTGAAATCATTAAGAATCAGCCTCTTTTGCCAGCCCAAGTGCTTCCTTGACCGCCTCCCTAAATTGATCCGGCACGCTCTCAATCGTTCTCATTCCGCTTTTCACAAGTCTGATATACAATTCCAGCATAATTAAACACCTCCATTTTGCTTCTCATAGATTTCTGCTATTGCAGCCATTGTTGCCAACTGATTTTGTTCCTGTTCCAATAACCGCTCGTAGATTTCAGCCTGGGCCGCCATACTTACAAGCAGATTATCATTGGTATTTTGATTCATTTCCTCCTGAACCAGAAGCAAATTATATTCTTCTTCTGAAATAAATCTGCTCTGGCATTTCCAGCCGGTTTCCGTTGTGCCATCCGGATTTTCCTTCTCATACGGCTGAATATCCTTTCTCTGAATATAGCCCCTTCGATTAAGGCTTTCCAGAGCTTCAGGATGTCGCACAGATAATTCTTCTTGCCAGTTTGTCATTCCTGTTGTCCTCCTTTGCCAACTTTGATATGATTTTTTTAATATGCCTTACCCTCACAAACGGTTTGACATTTACAAGATACCATGCGTAGGTATCAGTGCATGATACCCACCCCATCAAAGAAATAAAACTGCTGCATAGTTTTTTGGGAAATGCCTGGTGATTTTCCTTCTTTTTACCTATCCGCCTTGCGGCCGCTGCCAGATGAATCATGATATGCTTTCTCATAATTACACGGTCACGGTAGAAATAAAATCCCATTGCCGATATGCGCCTCCCGGTTCTCTTTCCATTCTTTTTTACATAGTCAAATCTGGATACCTGCCAATCACCCTTTAATTTTAAACGGTGCTTGCCAAGCCATGACATAACCCCTTTAATAGCCCTGTGAAGTCTCTTTTTGTTATCATCCATAAAAGTAAGGTTATCCATGTATCTGGTGTAATGAGCAATACCATATACATTTTTCACCATATAATCCATCTCCTGTAGCAGAAAATTGGCAAGCCACTGGCTGAGAAAAAATCCCAGCGGAATTCCTCTAACCAAAAACTGCCGCATAGATACATCAATCAAATGCAGAAAAAAATTGTCATGAACCCTTTTTTGTAATTTTTTCCGCACAATCGAATATCTGACATGATCGTAAAAATGACGAATATCGCACACCGCATGATTCCTTATGCCTTTTCCTCTGTGAATCCATCTGCTTATGGCCTTTTTCCCTTTGTGAGAACCTCTTTTAGGAAAGGAAGCATAAGTATGCGCATAGGCACTTCCACGTAAAATAGGTTCCAAAATTAAAATAATGATATGATGAACCCATTGCTCCACCACACTCGGAACATAAATAGTTCTGGTTTTTCCAGCTTCCCTAATCGTTATCGGCTTGTGCATTTTAGGTTTAAATGCCAGTTCCGGATGTTCTACATGCCATCCTTTGGGTTTTGTATTGATAAGCATTATCTGGATTTTTTCAACCCACTTATCAAAATCATTTTCGATTTCTACAATCTCTTTCCTGGTTGTCTTTTTCTTTCTCATACGCTCAAAAGCGCGGATAATCACCTTCTTCTGGCAGGCTATTTGATAAAGGTATCTATAACTTTTTTTCTTCACCCACGGTACTTCTAAAACTTTCTCAATATCGTATGCATAAGACATTTGCTTCTATCTCCTTGTCACTTTCCTACATATCATTGTACTTGCAACACCTGCATCGGAATAATTTCCACTCACCAAAACCAATAATGGCGGATATACCGGTATTTCAACCGTCAGAGGTGTAGGATTGTCGGTGGCATTTGTATTATTATTCCATTCTAAGATAGAAATGAGGCGCCGTTGTTCCACCAGGCGTTAGCCGCGGTATTGTTGAACGTGCGGGAAAACAAGCCGCCGTTAGCCCCGTTGTTGCAGTTGCCCAGCCGGAACGATACTCGCACATCCGTAGCCGTTACCCATGTGTGGTCGCAATAACCGGTTAAAGAAGTACAAATCACTTCCGCAGTAGGAACCGCCCCAAATCCAGGAATCACCTGAGTGATGGCATAATAATTATTTGACGCCAGCTTCACCCCAGTGTCAATGTATTTGGCTCCGGTCAAGTCATAGGTATAATCCGGGCTTACTTTAATAATGCCATTTACCAACAATGTATATGGATCCCTCTGCCAGAGCATTTGCGATCCCAGGACACAGGAATGAAAAACCTTATTAAAGCTCTTTTCATCCTTCGATCCATAAAACTGGCCGCCGCCAATGACTGTATTTACCTTTGTCCCGTGTTTCTGCTCTTTATCATTTACATATGACGTTGACATGCCTGCCCCAAATGATGCCTGGGTATTTGTGGACCTCGTAAGCATTACGCATATATCAGCCAGCGTATTCATTAAGGCGCCGCCAAAGAAAAGGGCTTCCGGATCGGTTTTTTTTATCGCTGCATTCTGCACCTCTGTTGTTACATTTGCAGTCACATTAGTGTCACTTGTGTTTCCGGTTGCCGTCCCCCAACTCCATTGACCGGCAATACTCCGCATCTTTCCATTTCCATCGATGGAGCCATAAAACAACGGTATCAGCATATAATCCCGTTCTTTTCCCAACACGTCAAAACCGATGGGTTTGAAATCATCGGTCAGCTTTCGCTCACAAAAAAGCACATACCGGTCATACCCAATTTTATAAGTATGGGTATATATTTTTTTAATGACTGCCATAGCATTCCCGGCATAATTTACGTTGGCCACATCTGAAGCAGAGCCGTCACTGGCTTTTTTTGTATAATCATTTTCATTCAGATAATACTCTATTCCACCTCCCCAGTTCGCCATTACCGGCTTATTGGCTTTCAGCCACTCCCAATTCCCCCAAGAGCCATAATCCATGATATGGGTATCCATATTCATCATCATAGGAGTAAAGTCCTTGTTGGCACCAATATACTCAACCCGCGTGGCCGGATCCAGATCTGCTTCATGAATAATCATTCCATATACCGGCGAATCCAGAGGAACCAGATTATTCAAAAGCTTCTGTGTATTTTCATACACCTTATCCAGAGTAGCCTTGTCTGCTACATAAATTCTTTCGGACATAAATTTACCGCCTTTCTCACTATACTACATTCTGTTGCTTTACGATTTTTTTGTTATTTAATATCAAATAGCGATATTTTAAGTATCGGTTTCTATATACAGAAGCCCGTTCTCCACCCCGAAATGATACGTCTGATCCGTTTCATCATCTTTGATATGTTTCAAACATTCATCATTTTTCAGAAGCTGCTGAAACATAGGATTAAAGATATTGGCATGCGCCGGATCGGACTTCTCCAGCATCCGCATTTGATTGCTATACCTGGGATTAGAAACATCATATTTTGCCATCAACCCACCTCCTAGAATGTATCATCAATCTCGAATCCCATTTCCTGGTCTTCGTCTTTTCCTTTGTCCAGAAATGATTTTATGGCAATCAAATCCCCATCTTCATCATATAATGCTATTTCATTGATGTATTTGTTTGCCAGTTCTCCTTCATTCAAAGTACAGACATACCGGTAAACCAGCCGGGAAACTACTTCATACCTGTCAATTTCCTTTCTGAGAAGCTCATGGCGCAATTCTGTCTGATCTGCAACAGGGGCAATCACACCGCCAGAGGCATTCTTCGCACCATCTCCAAATGCCATTCCCACAATTTTGGGAAGCGGAGCCACTCCCGCTCTCGCTTTCAGCATTTTTTCCCTTGCAATATCTGTTACAATACTTTCTGCCATTACTCTAAGACCTCCTTACTCTGATAAGCATCCAGTGTTTGGCTGCCGTCCAGAGGAACAGCCCCATCCAGATACCATAAATTGTGTGTGACCGTAACCGTGGGCGCTGAAAAGGCTTCTCTGGCAGCCACTTCCCCCCGATGTGTTACCTTTGCTTTATACTCTGGAAATCCATTGTCCAGATTCCTCTCCCCATCTAATTTGTATTTTCCGTTTAGTGCGCCCTCCCACCAACAGATTTTATATCGAAATAAGCTCCTGATTTCAAATTTCAGGGCATTTTCCATCCTAAAGGTATTCCACATAGCCTTAACTGAAATAAGCCCCTGCAAAGCCAATGCAGCCCTATGGAAAACCTTTAATTTATATGGTGGGAAAAATCGATCCAGACAGATTCCTCCATCCAGAAAATATTTACCATTCAGAATGTGTTTAGTTTCTCCCCACCAATAGCATGTAAACGTATGAATAATCAAAACAGGAAACTTTTCTTTTGTCGTGAAGGCAAAAGCATTGTTTATTTTTTTCAGATATACATTTTCTGAATTAAATACCGAAAACAGGTTCCGCACCTTCATATGATAAGGCGGAAATTCTGTATTAAGCAGCCGGCTCCCATCCAACAGAAACCCTCCATTAAGAATCCCTTGTTCGCCAAACCAATAAACAGCCATTCTATGAATTGTCTTAAAATAAAATTGCTCTTTTAGGACAATCTGCCCCAGATAATATGCCTGGTAAAAAGCCATATGCGCCTCTTTATAATCCTCGACAATCCTCCGGATCAATCCACTGCTGCAATCCAAAGAATCATCTCTGATGTGGACCTGGAATGTATATGGCGCTATATTACGGATAATATCTACATTAGCCCCGGCAACATTTTTTATCAGACGTTCCAGGGAAATAGGAGTAATCCTTTGCAATGTCAGCAGCTTCATCATAACTCGGCTCCGCCGTTCTGCAATATCCTCTGTGCTCCTGCCAATCCCTAGCATTTCTTCCCATAATCCCAAACCCCATGTTGCTGTCTGCGGATTAAATTGATTTGGCATATCTTCAATGATGGCATGAATAATGTCCAGTTCTTCCCCTTTAGCGTTGTTTTGAGCCGTATAAAACAAACTTTCACGGTAATAGCTTTCCACATATCCCATCATCAAATCAGCACGGCTAATTTCCATCAAAATACACCTCCCCAACAGAAGGCTTGAGATGAACCGGCGTCTGAATATTACTGCCGGATTTATTCATCAATATGCTTCCAAAATCTTTTACTCCTGGCACATGTTTAATAGCGTCTTCCACATAGTGAATTCTCACCAGACCGCCAATGCTGACTTTGGCAACTTCCCCCTTCACCGCTTCAATAATATTCTGCCGGGTATTTACCAAACTGTATCCCGCTTCAAATTCAAGGCCGGTAATATCGATTCTGATTGCATAATTTTCTGTTGTAATCACAGTAACAACCGCCCCGATGGGCGCCCTTCCTTCTCCCTCCCCCTCATGATCTGAAGGATCTAAATGTTCTTTCACCCTATCCACCAAATCCGGAATAGGAGAGCCGCCTTCGCCAATAATAATAACTTGAACGGTACCAGGTCCATCCCACAAAGGAATAACTTCCACCTCGGCAACTCCCGGAACTTCTTTCGCCCATTGTTTATAATCATTTTTATTTCCGCCGCTTATGGGGTTTCTCACTTTATCCAATAACCTTGACAAAAGAGATTCATCTTTTTCCTCATCCACGCCATTTGTAAACGCTACCGGATTACTTATAGATACCAGATTTTCAATATCCGATAAATTCAAATTGATTTCTTCCGCCTGTGCGTTACCTGCGGCGCCTACTTCATCTGAAATCACTTCCACCTCTATTTGCCCGTTATCTCCAACCACCGCATACTTTTGTGATGTGTAATATTTTACTGCCAGAGCAGATCCCGCCGTTATGGTATTTGAAAATTTTGTCCCGGCCGGAATTGCTGTTCCGACAGCGCCTGTTATCAGAAGGTTTCCGCTGGCAAATGTTGCGCCTTTTCTGTATACCCCGCGGGAAGCTGCTGCCAGTGTTAGCCATTCGCCAAAGGAATGCTGCGGAAAGGCAAGCAATATTATATTTCTCAGCATAAAGTACACTATCGCAAATTCCATATTGGTAGGCTCAATGGCGTCGTATTCATAACTTCCAACAGAAGTATCCAGTCCCTCCGGTACTCTTTCGTATACCCTTTCCCTTATGCTTTCTTCATCCTGCAATGCCAGCCATTCCACCACATCCAGAGTACCTTCCTGAATCATTTTTATAAAATCATAGCTGGGTTGTTTCGACATATCGCACCACCTCTCTATGACGGCTGGATGTTCCGTCTATACCATTCACAACAAATTCACATAAAATCATATCTCCTTCCCCTTTAATCTCAAAATTGCTGAGGCTTGCTATCAGAGGGTGATATACCAGCGCTTCGGTAAATACCCTTCGCAATTCACACTCCACCACCTCATACGGATCGTCTTGATTTAAAATCAAATCAACTTCATTTCCATACGAATCTGGATAAATCAGATTTTTATATCTTCGATCATGTAAAATTTTATTTACCACTTGTTCCAGAAGTTCATTGGGGTTATTTGTCATGATGGCATTCCCCATTACATCTGTGACAAACTCATTTTTTTCAAAATCAAATTTAAAAGTTTGTTTCCCTATCAGGCTGTCCTTATACGTTTTTATGGTAGTATCTGCCGTAATTTTTTCTGATAACTCTGGTAAAATTCCCATTATGCAGGCACCACCTTACATAATATGACATAGTGTGTGCCGCCCACTGCAACACCGACAACTCGATCTCCTGCAGAAAGGGCGCCCTTAAATTCAATTTCTGAATCTGGCAGATCCATGACCGGAGAGGTAATATCTCCCTTTCTTTTATGACCCATAAATGAGGAATTCACTAGCAACCCCGCTGACACATCAAATCCCACATCATCAAATTTTACAGTCAATGGGGAAATGGCCGATACTGTTCCTAGCATGGGTTCAAATCCACTTGTCTGTTTCCGGCCAGATATTTTACTTATAATTCTTGCTGCCTCCGCACTCAAACTATCACTCCTTTCTGCAGGCTTCCCTACGATTCTTTAGGTGCCTGATATTCTATTTCCGGCAATTCATCTGTCCATGCCAGCGTAAGGCTCATTTCATGGTAGCCATTACTGTATCTGTGGCTGTCGGATTCCACATAAAAGCCCCCTACCAGCCCTGTTTCATTATCGATCACATATACCCCCGTACCTGTTTCAACTCCTTCAATTCCATAGGTTTTGATAGAACCGCTTTTTTGCAATGCCGATAATTCTTTCAGCTTTTGGGCGGCGATTGCATTCACTTCTGCCTGAGTAGCCTTGTTGCTCTGGCTGACATATTCCTGCATGATTCCGTAAAGTTTTTGGGCTTCTTCGTTTTTCTGAACAGCAGATATTTCATTTCCCTTAGAATCTTTACCGACCACCTTCACCTGGGTATATGTGCTTTCTATGCTTTCATCATAAGAGGCATCTATCAAATTCACGCCTTCCTCAATTACCAATTGAGCTGTCTGGTTGAGTTTTTCAATCAGTTCCAGATTTCCGTTTTTAATGCGTGTGGTGTATCTTTTCCCACTCTGTTTCCGAGTTTCTGTTAATGCCGTAATAATCATATCCCACGGTGTTTTTTTCAGAAAATGTAATACCGAAAATTTCACTCCGGTATCTTCCACTGTTCCTGTGCTGATTCCCAGCGTTTTGCACAAACTCAAAAATATCTCACCAGCAGTCATGTTCTCAAACTTCTTATCCATTTTACTGCGCGTAAGCCACCAGCGTATGTCCCTGGCAGTATATTTTATTGTCGTACTGCTTCTGGTTTTGCTTTTCTTTGTAATGATATACCGCATCAGTTCTTCATCAGACGCATTATAAACCACAACACAACTTCCATTCGGAAAATCTGTCTTTCCTTCCACTTTCAACACTTCCATATTCAGAGTGCGCGAAGCTTCATTTTTGCTGCCACCCCAGGTCATTGAGGTGACAGCTTCCTCGATCCAGGAAATAAGCGTTTCCTGAACTACGGCCACTTTATATTTTTCTCTTTCTTTATACAGTTCGATCATGATGGAATCGTCAATACCTGTCCGGGATATATCAAATCTGCATTCTGAATAGGGGGGCTGTTTGCAGCAAATATTTTTGGATATTGCGCCCCATTGCCATAGAATCTTTTAGCAATAACCCACAGGCAATCTCCTTTCACAACAGTATAGGTGTTGGCCGTGGCGGCCGTTTCTGGTCTGTCAGACTGCTGCTCTACCTTCGGCGCCACTTTTACCACTTCACGAATCTTTATGAATTTGAATTCTTTAAATTCAATATCAAAGTATACATCTCCAGGCTCCCCGCCCTTCTCCCGATAATCAAACTTCCGGATCGTTGCATACATATTGATGTCCGTTTCTGTTATCAGCAGCTTAACCGGCTTTCCAGAATCACGCCATTTGTTAATTTTGTCTACTGCCTCCCACGGATCCGGAATGTTTTTTCTGACACAATAGGAAGAATCATAGTCCCTGGGGAAAAAGGAGGAAAACGCAACGCTTTGTAGCATACTGTTTCCAATAATTGTGCGTTCCCCTCCCTTAATTACCTGGGAATCCGAAAAGGCGGTTCCTCCGCCACCTATTACGAGTTCGGGAGGATTAACCGGAAGTGTAATACTTTCTTTTAGATTTTCAAATGATATTTTGTAAATCAATCAAAGTCCTCCTCTCCCATGTTTTCCGCCGTTTCTTCAATATCATCTGCAAGTGCTGCCAGTATCTTTTCTACCAGCCTGTCTTCATCACCTTCTCCCGTCACGGTTACACTTTCAATAATTTTTTCGATATAATATTTTTTTACGCTCTGCTGCTGGTTTTTCGTTGTTTCAGAGTAGGAATTGCTTACATCCGAGTTACTTATGGGCTGTGCAATGTCCAACCCCTCATACGTTCCACCGCCTTCTTTGGGCGGCGGTGGTTTTTTGGGACTTTTAGGTTTATCTGGTTCATCCGGTTCATATGGTCTGATTTCCGGCGGCTGCATATCTGTGAGATTTGCCCCCATGGTTAATTTCATATCGCCTGCCATGTTTTCAACTTCATTATTTATCATGGCTTTGGTTTCTTTCAAACCTTCTACCACACCGGCGCCGACATTAAATCCAACCTGGGCTTTCATCACTGTAGACGGGGAATGAATTCCCAGGAATCCTTTGAATTTGTCCACAATGGAACTGGCCACATTTCCGATGGTACTTGCAATTGCCTTAACGCCTTCAACCAGCCCGTTTCCTATGCCTTTTATCAGATCAATTCCGAGCTGCAACCAATCCGTACTTGTGATGGTTTCCCAAATGGCCTGTACAAGCTGCAAGGCTCCCTCAATAAGCTGCGGTATAGCCTCTATCAGTCCTTGAACCAGAGCAACAATAATCTGGATGGCAACCTCGATAATCATAGGCAGATTTTCGGTAATAAATGTTACCAGACCTGTAATAATCTGAATTACCCCATCTACCAGCATCGGGATGTTCTCTGTAATCCCCTGGACCAGCGCCAGGATAATGTTTAGAGCCGCCTCCAAAATCATAGGCAGATTATCTGATACAAACTGTACAATATTCAGAATCACTTCAACAATCGCCGGAATCAATACCGGAATCGAATCTATGATCCCCTGGGCCAGCGCCATCAATATATCCAGCGCTGCCATAACAATCGTACCTAAATTCGCACTGATAAACTGCACGAATCCCATAATGATCTGTACCACTGCCGGAACCAATACCGGCAATGCCTGGGTAAGCCCCTGGACCAGCGCCATCAGAACCTTTAGAGCCGCATCAAGAATTGGTTGCAGATTCTGCCCCATAGAGCCAGATAATGCGGTAATAATTTTAACTACCACATCAGCCATTAAAGGCGTTCCGTCTGCTATCCCCTGGGCAAGTTTTGTGATTGCTTCGGATCCGCTGTTTAGCAATTCTGGAAGCTGTTCTGCAATCCCCTTGGAGAGTTCCAAAACCAGATCCCCTCCGGCCAAAAGCAACTCTGGAATCAGCTGAAGGATTCCCTGGATAAATACGGTTCCTGCTCCCGTCAAACCGCTGACTATCTGTGGCAGATTGCTTTTTATGCCAGAAATAAGGCTGCTGACAATTCCAACTCCGGCCTGAATCAACTGCGGCGCCAATGAAGCCATTTTGGTAACAACCTTTGCAAATACAGAACCGATTGCCCCTACCAGACCGTCTATGCCGCCTTCTTCCGTTGCCTTTGTCAAATCGCCGATCCAGCCAGATGCTTCCTTCACCAGATCCTTTAGATTACTGCTCCCCAGCGCCTCATATATGGCAATGCCAGCGCCTTCCATTGCAGACTTGAACTCTGTTATCCGTCCTTGCAGATTATTATTCATGGTGTCAGCCATGTTCTGCATAGCACCATCTGAATCAGCAATATATCCGCTTAATTCATCAAATCGATCTCCGCAGTTGTCAAGAAGAGCGTTTACCGACTTTAAATCTGCTTTGTTAAAAATAGTTGACAGTGCATTTTGTTTCTCTGCATCTGTCATATTCTCCATAGACGCATTCAGATCGCCCAACACTTCATTCATGGGGCGCATTTTCCCTTGTGCGTCATAGACACTCACACCAAGAGATTTCAGCTTTTTAGCAGCAATATCCGTGGGAGATTGCAGGGAAAGCATGATATTCCGAAGCTTTGTACCGCCCTCTGCCCCTTTTACCCCATTATCAGCGATTATGCCCAGCAGAGTATTTAACTCTGTTGTGCCACCGGCCAATGTCTTAGCCGTACCGCCGACCGTAAGGATTGCTTCTCCCAATTGGGCTACGCTTGTATTGCTCTTTTGAGCTGTTTTTGCAAGCTGATCCCCAAACTGTGTAAGGTTTTCTTCTGTTGCGGCAATTCCCAGGGCTGACATGCTGTCCGTCACCATGTCGGATGCCGCTGCCAGATCCATACCTCCGGCGGCTGCCAGATTTAGAATTGTGGGAAGAGCTGCACATGCTTTGTCCGCATCATATCCGGCCAGTGCCAGGTAATTAAGTGCCTCGCCTGCTTCTGAAGCAGAAAACTTCGTGGAGGCTCCCATTTCCTTTGCCACATTTGCCAGTTTCGCATATGCCTCATTACTGTAATTCGCTTCATCTGCCGTCATTCCCATTGTAGCAGCAACCTGACTCATGCTGGCTTCAAACTGAGAACCAACATTAACGCTCGCCGCACCAATGCCGCCAATTACGGTAGCTGCTGCCCCCACAGAAACAGCCAGCCCCTTTGCAATTTTTCCGGTAGCCCCGGCCACTGCTTTACCGGCTTTTGCACTTAATCCGGCAAGTTTAGCGCCAAGCTCTTTTATGGTGTTGAATGCCTGTTGTGCTTTTAGCCTTACTTCCGGGGTAAATATTTTACCGCCCAAAGCTCCTAATTTGGCCTTCACAGCGTTCGCAGCTTTAGAAGCAATATCTTTTACCTTAATGACCGGATAAGCCACTGTACCGGCTATTTTCGCCAGTCCTGTCCGTACAGAGGACATTACCGACTTTGCTTTGTCCACTGCCGATATGATCGGTGCAAACTTTTCTCTGGCAAAAGTCTTCGCCTTGTTTTTGATGCTGTTGATTTTTTCTGTTGCCTGGTCTTTCAGCTTTACAACCGGGCTTATTATCCGCTGCCCAATAGACTTTAGCTTTTCATCAATGTCATAGACCTGTTTTAAAGCGTCAGTCTTAAAATCCAGATACGCTCTCACGGCCACATTGGTACTGTTCAGATTTTCCAACGCCCTTTCCAGGGTAGAAAGCTCCGCTCTGGCAACTTCCAACTCATTGAAATCTATCCGAATCTGCTGCCACTCTGCAAATTGCTGTTTCGCCGCTTCAATATCCGCCAGCTTTTTTTCCAGACTTTCTATGGACTGCTCTACTCCCAGCCTGACACTGCCTTTTGTTCCATCTGTAAATTCCGCCTGTTTTTGTTTCAGAACAGCCAGCTTATTACCGTATTCCTCCACTTTCCCGCTGTTCTTTTCCAGGAAATTTCCCAGTTCAGCCAGCTTCGCATTTATCGTTTCATTTTCCAAACCATCCAGATCTATTTTTGTTTGCAAGGAAAGTTCCTTTTGGGAAACCGTATTTCGCAGGGAGGCGATTGAAGCCTGGGCAGCGGAAACCATTTCGGATATATTGCTGTTTGCGGAAATATTGATATTCTGTGTTGCCGCAATTTTAGAAATGGCATCTTTGGATTCATTCACCCTCTGTGTCATTGCTGACACACTCTTGCTGGCCTTATCCATCTGTGCCGACAGCTTATCTCTTAATGTAAGAACCGCGCTTAATTCCATCCTCTCACCTCCCCGCCCTTAATTTTTCTTACCAGCCTTCCCTCCCGGCTTCTCTTTTCTCTCCTTCAAAGTAAGCTCCAGCGAGGCATACATAAAATCCCGCACCCGGCGTGGTTTTGCATATATTTCATCCGGGAACAGAGAATAATGGCTTTCTTGAAGCAATCGGTGTATTATTCCTGCTTCTCCGCCTCGCATAATGAGTTTTTTGCTTCTTCCAGCCCGTCATCAAATCCCGAAATATCCATAATGGCCTCTGTAAGCTGAGAAATTTCCCCGATATAAAGCCGTTTCCGGATTACTTTGGCAGGATCGGAAGTATTATATTTTGCCAGAAGTTTCGGCTCATTCCAGTCCGGCTTCACGCATGCCGTAACGATCAGAAGGTTTGACAGCATTTCCTGATTGGTCTTTTCCTCAATCTGGTGCGTTCTTTTGTTTTTTACCGGATATTTGCACCGGTTTTCCAGTTTGCTGTATTCCTCAGAAGAAATGGCCTTGACCGTAAAATAGGCATCAAAGCGTTTCATATAAACCTGCTTTGTCGCCTCATCCGGGGTTCCCAGCAGTTTTTCCAGCAATTCAGCATCCGACATTGTCGGCGGCGCAATATAGGCATCTCCCGGCATATCTTCCATTTTTTCATAAGCTGTTATTTTATCTTCCATCTCAAAATCTCCTTTCAAAAACAAATGCGGCCCATCGGCCGCAAATCTTATTTTTCAGTAATCGGATCCAACCATTCCACTCCGGTAAAGGAAAAAGGCCATTCTTCTTCAACAATAGAACCCACTTCCCATCCCACAATAGGTATCTTCGTAAATTTTACATGCTTCAGACGCACTCTTTCACAGCCAAACGCTTCCGGATCATCCAGTTTAGAAATAAGCTCTGTCACATACTCCGACTTCCGGTCATCGGTAATTCTGGCAACATTCTGAACCAGCTCCGTTGTGATTTTATAACCGGAAATGCTGCCTGTACCCTTTACGCTCAAAAGCTTCTGTCCGGTCCAACGTGTCCCCGACATTTTTACATCACCGTATGACGGTTCAACATCTGCCGACATTTTATAGATATTTGTCAGCCATTTTCCTTCACTGTGACATTCGCCAAAGGAACCGTTAATTACTCTGGTATCATCTAACATACCGCTCCTCCTTACAGATAAATTTTATTAAAGATCTGTTCAATCTTATCAATGGTAAGAGCCTGTGTTTCCATATAAACTACATCGCCCTCACTCACAAGAGCTTCACTCAACCCTACCAGAATATCCGGGCTGATTACATGCTCATTTGCCAGGGTTTCCAGATATTGCGAAACACCGCTGAACAGCGCCGCCCGGCCGTCTGCATCATTATCAAGTTCGCCGAGTACATTATTCATGGCATACCGCCCAATATCATAGTCAATTGCCGCCATAGTGGAGATTGCCTTGATTTTTCTGAGTTTTTGTCCAGCCTCTTTACCAAAGCTGGTAAAGGTATTTATGCCTCTTTCGACTTTGACTTTCACCTCAAAACTCTCCGGATCTGTATCCTTAAACAGGACAAAGGAGCCTGCCCTGGTAGCCTCGCAAATCTGCGTGTCCGTCAGCTCCACTGTCACATCCACTATATCTTCCAGTTGCTTATAGGTAATGGAAGCATTCAAAGGCAGCGCCGCCACTGCCCCGGCAATTTGCGGAGCCATTTCTGCAGATGAATACATATTCCCTGCGGCATCAATCCCACCGACAATACAGTTGATAATTCCGTAATTGTCGCATGACTTTGAACGGGTATTGCCAATGTCTGGCTCCTTATCATCTGCATGCGTTCCGCCAATAACAAGCTGAATCATTTTCCCGGTATTCCACACCCGATTATGCCAGCTTTTTACCATCGTTAGAATTGCTTCATCGGTCACTCCATCTAAGGCCAGCGTATTCATGTAAGCTGTTTCAAAGGCTGTCAGTGCCTTTATATAGTCCTCTACCCTTACCTCGCTTCCAGACGCACCGCCAGCAAAGGAAATGGAGGCCGTGGGAGAAAGTGGCGTTTCTCCCGTTCTTACTGCTGTTACCAGGGACTCCGCATCGTTATTGACCGCCTCAACCAAAGCATCCAGGTCGCCTTTTTCAATGGTATACTTGCTTACCATTGCGCTGTCCTCATAAATACAGAGATTCACACAATCCTCATTCTGGATGTTTTCTGTAATGGAAGCCCTGAAATGGTTTCCGCGTTCCCCTTTATATTTTGCAATCAGTTTGAAGCTGCCTTCCACTGTTGCAACTGCCTGTTCCGCCTCTGCGGTTGCCATCCTGTAAATAACCAGCTTGTGGGGCTTGCGGTCTTTTCCCCCTTTCGCTGCCCTTCGCGCCAGGTAAACCGTTCCTCCATCACCAAATGTTGAGATAATATCCGTATCATCACTGCAAATAGTAAGCTGATTACATGGCCCCCAATCTGCTTTAATGGGAATGCCCACAACGCCTTTCTTAGCAGCATTGATCCGGGACGTTGCCAGAGATACAAACCAATTGTAAAGTCCTGTGCGGTCTTTGGTTTCACCCGGTTTCCATGTTCCACTGGACATATTACACTACCTCCTTTTTTACAAATTTTTCAATGGCCTTTTTTACCTCGGCCAGGGTATACTTTTCTTTTGTTTCTGCCGGGAGAAGCGCCCCGTAGATCACTTCCGGATAAACTCCAAAAAGTTCCTTTGAATGCTGACATATTTCATCCAGACTAAACTCTCCTTTATCATTCATCGCTTATCGTATCCCTCCCATCTACTGAAATACTGTTTACTATTTTTCTGATTTTTGGCACCGCAGGGCGTCTTAAATTCCTTGCTTTCACTCTGGATACCTCAATCATAAATGCAACCATAGAATTCACATCATCTGTATCTGCTGCCACCTGCTCCACTGTATAATAACGATCTGTACCAGGAATCGGTACTTTTTTCACCCCCATAAGATAATCAACAAAAGAATCCTTATAGCTTGTAAGGCTCTCGACATCATCCTCTGTGGCAAAAAAATATATTTCATAGTTTTGCATGGCCTTATATGACGAGGCTGTCATTTCTTTTGTCCTTGTTGTTTTATCCGGATTGATGAAAAGAAAACAAGGACGGCTGAAATTCTGCGGAACATCTGTTTCATATTGCTGAATATCCCCAAACACCTCCTTTACGATTTCAGAAAAAACGGAATTCTGTGGGGACGGATTACCTGTTGAATTCTGCTGCAAATCGTTCAAGTTCGTATCTGACAACTTCTGGAGCCTCCTTTTTCATTTCCTCAAATCCAATATCAAAAAACTTTACACCTTTATAAACTCGCGGCTTTACCCATATTCCAGTCTTTGCCCCTGGCTGATAAATGAATTTGCCGGTTCCGTCAATCGTACCAGGAACCCAATGCGGTGTTCGCATGGTATATCCATCATTGATAAATCCTGCATAGGACACACTTGAACCTACACAAAGAGAAAATCTCCCCACCGAACCACTGTAAATCCAGATATTACCTCCAATGCCTCTGGATAATGAATTCCACAAAGCTCCGGTATCAATGGAATTGGTGGAAACCGTCCCTTTGAACTGAAGATAATTTTTCTGTTTGCCTTTATTGGCACCCCTGGTAATGGTTCTGGTCTTCTTGACATATCTCGCATGCGGCCGTGTGTCACTTTTTAAAGTATCTTTTGCCGAATTTAAGATAATCTCTCCGAGGGTTTCTAAAATGTTCTGAATTATCTGCGGAAATTCCTTTGAAGCCGCTTTCAATAGTTTCTGCTCCAATTTATCAAGATTTTCAATATAGAATCCATCCCCCATCAGACTTCACCCTCCTTTTCCAGAGTGACTACATGAAAGCGATTAGACGGCGCGTATGGCTCCTGAACCGTATATTTTGCCTCTGGATCCAGGGACCATATCACCACATCACCATTTTTCACTTTCACCCGTTTGGGCAAATACAAAACATAATAGGCAGATACTTTAGTCCGCCCATTGGCCTCTGTATTGGTTGCGTTTTTCCGTACAAATCTGCAACGGGTTCCAGGCGGATATACAGAAACCGGCTTCATTTTGGTAAAATTCCCCCGCTTTTCTTCTTTATGCCGTAACACTTCACATTTATGGATCAGCATTCTTCCGAAGCTCATTCAGATCACCTTTGCCCTTATGCTTTTCCTCCGGCCACAGATTGTTTCATCGCCCACTTTTAAAAAATTCAGCCGGGAAAGAATATTAGAAAAAGCATTGAGGTTATTGTCATAAGAATAATCCTCAATGCTCTCTGCTGTTTTGCTGGGATCGGATAAGATGGCAGATACCAACTGTGCATTTACCAATTTCACAATATAGGGAACTTCTTTATCCTCGCCAAAACTTTGCTGACAGTATGCGTCTATCATCTCTTTTCCCGCTGCCAGAAGATTATCCAAAGCAGCTTCTGACAGTTCTGCCAAATCGTCTGAAGGAATCAGGCCGGCAAATTCCCCATTTTCCCCCAGTAAATCCCTCCCGGATATATACGCACCCATAATCAGATCCGCACAAACAGCCCGGTTCTTAAAAGCTGTTCATACGCCTTCTGATCGGTAACGTTGGTCGGCTTATTTTTGAAATATCTGATACCAGCGTCCATATAGGTTGCAGCGCCTGTGAGAACAACCGTCCTCTCAAACACATTTTTCTGCTGGCCTTCCTCTTTCCCGGCCAGTTCTGTGCCTTCTTTTGTTTCAGCAGAATCTTCCAGTAACTCCTTCATGGATTTTTCCGGATCCGTTGCGCCGCTCCCTTCATCTTCACGCTGTTCCTCTTTCTGCTGGCCTTCCTCTTTCCCGGCATCCGCCGCCTGGGATTCTTCCTCTCTTTCTCCCAAAACAAAGTCCTCCGCCGCATTCTGCTGCTTAATCAAATCTTCTGCCGCTCCCTGACTGCTCTGCTCAACTACCTTGTGATTTTCTGTCACTTTTCTTCCCATTTTCTTTCTCCCTTCTTATGACCGGTCTTTGCCAATTACCAGCACATCCGGATTATGGATTTCAAAATCAAAATCTGCCAGAAGCGTATATTCATGCCTGGTTTTCCTCGGCACTACCTGATGATAGGTTTCAATATTGCCTCCGTACACCCCATATGCCAGATTTTTCAGCGGTGTTACCATCTGAATATCATCCTGCAGGAAGCCAACGGGGATAATCTCAAACCCGTCATAGGTCACATTCTTTCCGCTGATCAGAAGACTGTCGCCCAGAGCCGTATTCCTCTCTGTCAGTTCTTCTTTATACTCGCGGTTTACCGAATGGGACACCAGAATTTTCAGAAGGCTCTTGTCTTCCTGCTGGTACATCTGAAAATATTTGCTAGGAACCTCTCCCAGAAGCCCTCTAAACAATGCTCTTTTCGTGGGAAAGCTGGCACTGTTGACCTTATGGGTATCCGTATCCGCCTCTGCGATACTTACCCACCCATTGTTGATATTGATGAAATCATCACTGGAACTTTCATCTCCATTGAATCCCAAATCAATGGTATCATTGGCAAACTGCTGGGCAAACAGCCGGGCCAGCGTTGTGTTGACCTGTTTGCCTTCAATGTTCTCTTTCATAAACTGGAAGGTAATATCATAGGGCATGATTACGCCGACCGCATTCAGTTCTCTCTGCTTCGTGGAGAAGCTGCCGGTTGCCGGATTATCCTCATTCTCTTTTGCCTTTCTCATATTTCTTCTGGATACATCGCCATACTCCAGAACGCGGCGCGTAGTCTGCATAGTGATAAAATCCACCGAACGGAGAAACGCAGAGTAGTCTTTCATAAAAGTAATGAACTGCTTTGACTGCTCCGGATTCATCTTACCGCCTGTTCCCAGGGTGTCCGTATTCACCGCCGCCTTTGCTAACAAAGTACGATTATTCATATTTTCCTCCTTCTTTTATACAAAATAGCCGTCAAATACACCTTCGGCCTCTTTTTCAATCTTCCCTGCCCTTTCCTCTCCTTCCAGGCTTCTTGCCATTCCCCTGGACTTCTCCACCTTTTCCAGACGGCTTTCCAGTGGACTTAACGCTTCGCCAATCACAGATTTGATAATCTCCGTGATAGCCTCCGTTCCTTCTGCCACATCTTCTGTTTCTGCCTGCTCGTCGGCGGCATCCTCCTTCTCGATCTTGTCGAGCCGGTCATTGATGGGCTTCAGCGCTGCCTCCATAGCCTGCTTCATAACTTCTGTTAATTCTTCCTTCTTCACTTCCTCTGCCTCCTTCTCTCCATTATCATCTTTATTCTTTTCAGGCGGTTCCGGCTCTGGCTCTGCTTCGCTGATTACTGCGGATAGTGCCCTTTGTGCCGCTTTTAAAGCCTCTAGGTTTTTACCGGATACCTTTTTTCCTGCCTTCTGAATCTCTGTTTCAGGAACATCAAAAAAGCTATCGCCCTTTGCGATAGCCGCAGTATTGACTTTGCTTTTCATGTATGCGGAATATTCATCTACCGCCTGCAGAAGCGCCGCCTTTTTATCAGCAACTTCCTCATTATTGATAATATCCCTCATAACACTCCGAAGCGTGTCATTTGCCCTCCACATATTTTCAGTAATGTCATTAACTGCCATCATCCCGGCAAAAGTCTTCTTAGGTTTTTTCGCTGTTTCCTCCGCCTTCTGTACCTTCCCGGTAAAGTAGGATTTCAGCACACCGATAAGCCCTTTCACTTCATCTGCTTCCAGATCCTCTGAGTCTTCACACTCATTTTCTTTATAAATCTGAATTTTCTGCTTGTTGGCACCCTTACGCACCAGAGAAATCATGCTTATATCCATATCACTCATTTCCCCTGGTACAATTTCGACTGTTTTCGCAGCCTTTAAAATATTGCGTCTTCTCACTTCATTCACCTCCCTTCGCTTCAATTTTAGCGGTTCCCCCAATGGAAAAGCCCTCTATTTCCCCTTTCTGAATCTGTTGCCAGCAGGTATCGTCTGTCACCTCCACGGCGGCAACCCAATCTCCTTTTGCGGCATTGATTTCCGGAATGTCTGTCATGGCAATATAACTTTCTATCACAATTCCATAACCGGCCTTTTCATTGTGCTGCTTGTCAACACCGACCTTTCCCGCCAGCTTTTTGTTTTGCAGCTTTTTATTGAAATTATGGCATGCCTTTTTCACTTCTGTTTCGGTTGCCCAATTTCCGTGAGTGTCTATGGTTGATTTATCCACCGGTTTCCCGTCTTCCCCCACTGCTTTAGAAGCCTTATACACAACACCTATCACTGTCCGGCTCGCTTCATCAACCTTGGCTATTGGCATAGCCGCCAATGTTTTAACCTCCATAGAATTACCTCCGCATTTTGTATTTTAAGACACTTTTCATAGTACAGCGACAGTGAATCACATTCTTTGCACTTGCACCCATAGAAGAATCTCCTGGATGCATGAGCTTTTCACCGCCGACAATAAATGGTTCTTCGAGAGGAACCTGCTGGCCGTCCGCATTTTTATGCCATTCTCTGGATACTTTGTCACAGGCACATGCCCACTCTTTTCCTCCGATAACCTCGCTTTGCCGCCATCCTTCCAGTGTAGCAGCATTCATAGCACTTATTGTTTCTGTTCTGGCAATGCGGCGCGCCCGATAAAACTCAAAACATTGCTGCTGTTCCACAGCCTGGTAAACCGTATTGTATTTTTCCGGATCCGTCAAAGCCTCCAGCTTTTTTTCTTTCTCCTTCACCTTGCTTTGATTGAAGTGATTGGGTACATCTGATACCAGCTTATTGCCCGCCGGGTTATTCCCTTTGCCTTCCCCCAGGCTTTCTTTCAAACTCTTAATGACAGCATCATGTGTTGTTTGATTTACCTCCTGGGCAAATTTTATCTTATGCTGATCGAGCCAATCCGTTGCCTTCTTTGTCAGGCTCATTTCAGGACCGAGGCGGGAGCCTTCTACAGATCGGGCGCATATCTCCGCAATCTGCCCGAAAAAAGAATTGGTAAATGCCACATAAAGCGCTGCCAGCTTATCAATATATGCTTTTTCATTCGCAAAAATAAAACCAGCCATAATCTCGGCTATATTATCTATCAGAACTTCCGGAACCGCCGCTTTTTTGACGGTACGCCCTACTTTCTTATGATTTTTCTTCATGTATTCTGGAAGCCTTGCTACGGCAGCCAGATACTCTTTTTTCTGTTTGATAAAAAGAACTTGAATTTGCTTCTCAAAATTGTCAAGAGCCTTTAACAGAATCTTATTCTGCTTTTTATCCAACCCCAGGGAGCGGATAAATTCCTCATTCTCTTTATCAATTTTCTGCAGAATCGCATGGATGGTCTTTTCCATTTCCTTTAAAACTAAAACCTTTTCTTTAGACAGCATCCGCCAGCACCTCCTCAATCATGCTCTGGAGGCTTTTCAGTATACAGACAATGCTATTTATACTATCTGACTTTTCAATGCTTTCCAGCCCTTCCTCAGGGCTTTCAAGGGTATTTATATCTTTCTCCCCTTCCTCTTTTTCAGCTTCTTCCTCCGACTCCTTTGTTTCATTCCCTTTTTGAATCTCCATTTCTTTCAGGAGAAGCTGCATAGGCTTATCAGCCCATTCCCCTTCAAATGGTTCAAAGGATTTACCCAAGAGATCTCCCAGGGCATCAATCAGCATATTTGGAGTAGCAGCGCCGGCCACGACATACGGAGATACCGCCTTGGCAATTTCCGCCTTATCAGAAATCGTTGGGGCAACAAACTTCATGCTGACACTTTTTATCAGTAAAATTCTTTTCAGAGTATTGTTAAATGTAAAGGCTATATCATCCCGTTCCGGCTGGAATACCTGTTCTTCCGTCACCTGTCTGGCAGTGTCCGCCGTAGCCCTGGTATAATCCTGGGATTCTCCTGTGTAAATTGGATGAAGACGGAATGCGGACCGGATTTTATCTCGGTTATTTTTGCAATACTCCTGAAATAATCCGTCTTTCTCCAACATTTCCGCCAGCTTTTCAATGCGAATAGACACTTTGCTCTTTACTTCATCATCACCAATCTGGACATCATTCTCTAGCCCCTCTGCTTCCAGAATAAGATATTTGTGCCTTGCCTTATCCCCTTTTGCTCCGGAGATTGTGTTTACAGAATCCTCTGTCAGCTTTCCGTTCTCCACGATAATCGCCATCGGCATATGCCGTCCATCCATGAAGTAGGTATAATTCAATTCCTCCGCTTTGCGGTTTCCCTGGATATTGAGAAGCTGACCGATATACCGCGGCAAACCATAGGGAGTATATGGACAGTAGACATTAAAAAAGATGATACTGGAAGCCTTGTCGTCTGGCTGAGTATCATCATCATACATACCTGTTCGGCAATTCATTATTCTTGGATCTCCAAATTCCTTAAAAAACACCTTTTCATTATCCACTATCTGAACAAATTTTCGGAATTTCTTCAAAATGGAAATCTCTATTTCTTCCCCATTTTCATCCTGAATCACCGTTGCCACTGGAATAGCTTTTGTTTCCCGTTTGCAGAGCCGGATTTTATGGGCAGGAATGTGTTCCAGACCGGCCGGGACTCCGGACATATCTTCAATCACTTCCAGGGCACCCCATCCTATACGTTCTTTATCATCAATAACTTTTTTCATAATCGACGTAAAACTTTCATCCAGATTGCAGTATTTAAAGAAGTTTTCGTATCTGGCCCATTCCCTGTCCAGCGCCGCCTTGACTTCCTCCCCCTCCTTATCAGCATCAATGTCATATTCAAAATCAACTCCAAATCCCACAATATTTGTCTTGTAAGCATCAATACACTGCTGCAGAATATCACTGCTTTCCGATAACCGAGTGAGAGATTCCGGGTTGTATAACGGCTCCAGAACCGCACCGTCTTCATACAGTCCATGAAATTCATCTTCATCAACTGCCCTGCTCTCCATGATAGAAACTGTTTCCCTGGATATGGCCTTAATAACAACCGAATTGTGAACTGCCGGCCTTTTTACTTCTTCTCCCAATTTTCCCCCTCCTTTCTATGCAGCTTTTTTCTTGTAGACAGGCATACACGCCAACGCAACGGCATCCGCTCTATCTGGAGAAGATAAACCGCGCTTCTTCAATTCTTCCTTGCTTTCCAGCTTCATTTTCCCATTTGACTGGAAGTAATATTTTCTTGTTGAGAACTCCCCTACCAATACGGAATCATCCGGTAATTTAACCTCTTTATCTTTCATCAGATCCCGAACATTGGCCCACATCCATGTGACAATATCATCATAAAATCTGGCAGATTTAGATTTTGGAGACTTCCTCGCAAAATTTACCGGAATAACAACCATCTTATCAAGCCCCTCTGCAGGGTCTTCTTTCAGTTCATTCAGCCTGTCGGTCACTCCGCCGCCAACTCCGGTATCGTCTATTTTGACATAAACATAATCATCATACCCTGGATACTTTTCCATAAAGTCACGGTAAATGCGAACAATATCCCCTACTGTACGCATGGTATTCTGTCCGTGACGTGATAACAGTTCCGGAATTACCTTATCCAGCTTTGTAGCAATCACTGTATCATCATCCCCGAAACGGGCAACATCCACGCCTATATCTATCCGATCCGGTATATATGTTCCCTCGGTTTCCCCTTCTGGCTCAACTTCCAATTTGACAGCATCCTCAAGCAGTTGCAGAGCAATAAATATATCATCTTCCTGTTTCGGGAAAAGCCCTCTCACACGCACCCTGACAACATTACTGTCATAGCCAAATCGGTCTATCAGAGATTTTATGTTATCTTTATTTGTCCTCTGGCTTTCCTCTGATGAAACAGTATGGCACCGATACATCCAACGGGAAGAATAGAAAGCGTCATAAAAAGTACCGCTGGTTTTCGTTGGATTTCCACACATCAGCAGCTTATTATTTCCGCCGGACAGTGTTCCCAGGATTGCTTCCATAATCGGATCGGCGACACCAGACGCTTCGTCAATGATGAAAAGCATATTATCCTCGTGGAACCCCTGCATATTCTCTGGCTTTGTGGCGGTTCTGGCCGTAGCAAACCAGCGTTTTTCATGCCCTACCATGTAGATATACGTTTTTGTCCATTTGAGAATATGCTTTAAAAGCGGGGAGCGTTCCTGCCACTTCGCTACTTCGGACCACAAAACATCATGGAGCTGCTGCTTCGTTGGCGCTGTTGCCACAATTCTCGGATAAGGAAAACATGTCAGAAACCATAAAAGAGCTACCGCTTCCATACCTGTCTTTCCAACACCTTGACCGGATTTTATAGCAACCTTGGGCGTTTCCGCCAAATCTTTAAGGGCTTCCTGCTGCCAAATGTCCGGCTCAAATTTCAATACTTCTTCCGCAAAAAGTATGGGATTTTTCTGGTACAGAGGAATTCGTTCCTTAAAGAATCGGCGGCGCAAAATGGCAGCGTTTGCATTCATTCATCACCGCCCCCTTCCTGGTCTTCCCCCATAATACTTGCTATCCAATCATCAACAAGTTCATTTCCCTTTCCGGCCTCATCCAACTTTCTGTTCTCTATCCTCAGGCGAATTAAAGAGTCAATGGCTTTTGTCTTTTTGGACTGAACGCTTGTAAGTTCTCTTTCAAGCCGTGCCACCAGATCTATTGCCGCTCCGGTACTTGTCTGGATGCTATGCCGCTCCCCTGGAAGCCGCTCTCCCTTCTTGACCTTTTCCTGGACAGCAGTTTTATAGTTTTCTTCTTCCTCCGGTGTCTTGAATTTCCGCTTTTCTTCAAAACTCATAACACCAGATACATACTGGCCGCCCTTTGCCTCTGTATATTTGTTGATTGCTTTCATCAGGCGGCGCTCCCTCACTGCGAAAAGCTGTATCTGCTCCATAAGCAGAACTTCCTCGCTGCTGGGGGTTCCTTCAATCATTTCCCGTTCTTCATCAGAAAGAACATCCCAGTACACTGCAGAATATCCCCCATGCTTCAGAGCATTTTTATTTCCGTCCGGGGCGCCGGAACCCTCTGCATTTTTATTCCCTTTTGGCGGACCTGGTTTCCGAACGCTCGCTTTTTTCTTCCCTTCTTTCTTTTCCGAACGCTCGCTTTTTCTTTTACCTTTATCATCCCATTTTTGTGTACTTTTCCAGCGCCGAACCGTACCTTCTGGTACTTCCATTTTCTTTGCTATATCAACAAGTTTCATGCCAGAGCGATACATCTTTTCGGCTTCAATGCTGTTGGGACTTCTCGCCCTTGCCATTTATCACCACCTCGCTATTTGTTTGTTTCGGATTTTGCCGATTGAATCAGGAGCGTTCGCCAGCGCCCATATGGTTTACATAATTCAAATTTTAGTGATATATTCAGCATTACTATAACAGTCAGCACCCTTTGCCATCATAGACAAAAAGTCCTCTTTTGTGAAATCAGACAACCGGAATACTTCTTCTGGCTTCATTCCGAGCTGCTGTCCAATCTCTTTGATGGATTTCCCTTCTCCAATCAGCCTTTGCACAATAGCTTTCATCGGTTCCAGCAAATGCACACCTCGCGCCCTGTTATGGGTAACAGTACCATATACATACAGGCTTTCATCAAGCTGTGAAACAACCACAACCGGAACCTTTCCCTCTGACCTCTCAAAAAGAGTCTTCCGAGAAGTATCATATCCCAGCTTCCCCCATTCTTCGTCTGAAAACTTAGGAACAAATGTCCACTTTTCTCCAAAAACTGTATACCGATGAAATCCATCAATGATTGTCATATCCGGCCTGCAGACAATTGGAAGGGTAAACCCATTCACAAATATGGAAGTTGTCAGCAGTTCCAAATTTTGCCTCGAAACTCTGTTCGGGTTGTAATCATTCGGAACCAGATCTTTTCTTTCCACCCACCGCAAATTTTTCAGTGGATTCCATAACTTATCCATTATTGCATTCCTCCTTTGCGGCAATATTATACTTTGAATACACATGATGATATATGGCCCGAAGATTTCTCAACTTCGGATCGCCTCCCATTAAGCTCTCATAAAAATGCTTCAGCTCCTTATCATCTATAATCTGCATGGCAGAGAGATAAAAGTTTCGGTAACTTTTCGCCACTTTTCTCTGATGTTTTCCAGGGAAATACCGTTCTATATCCGAAAACAGCTTATGCAGTTCTGCCCGATAATCCTTTTTGACCGTTTCCCCTTCCAATTCCTTTCGTGTCTTTCCATTTCTGCCAAACATTTCTGTGTCCCAGTATAATGCTGCCAAATATGCGTTCGGTTCTCTTTTGATTATGGAATCCAACAAATTGGGGTAATATTCGTTCATCTTCACAAGCGATCTCGCCGTGTCGATAGAAAAAAATTGTGAAACCCGAAGCTGGCTCTTATTAAGACCTGCCTGCCACATATACAGATAAACGTCCGGAATATTTACACGATTTTCATGTAAATAACGCCAGACATCCCCATTTTTCCAATCATAAATCGGATAAATTTTTTTCCGGCCGCAGGAATCTTTCCCCCGTACAGTGATTCTGGCAAAATTCTGTAATCTTTGCAGGGATTCCGCAGTTCTCACTCCTACCAACGTCATGCCGGCAGCACACTTTTTATCCAGAAAATCCTGATACGTGTCCATGCGCTGCCTTAACATGGGATGGTTCCGAATTGCAAAAGAAGGCGGCTGCCTTACCCAGCAATCCGCCTTCTCGCTATCCCAGCATATAAAAGATTCATCATTTTCCAACTGATTAAAACAGTTGAAATGCCGAACCTCCATGCAGTACCATTCAAATTTTGCCCCTACCATCAAAAACTTTCTCCGCCATTCTTTGACGGTGTTTTCTATACAAGGGAATATGGCTTCTTCATCTATAAATTGAACAATAAGCTGTTCTGCAGATACTTCCCCATGTTGTATCATTTCCAACACCAGATGCCCCAGGCACAAACTGTCCTTTCCTCCTGAAAATGACATATACACCGTCAAGCCATTATGGAAAGCATTCCGGATACGGATTTTCGCCGCTTCCACAACACTGATCGTGCCCTGGCATCTCTTTATAGCCATATCTTCCGGCCACAATCCGGGCAAATAACAAAATTCCCTTCCGGCTCCGCTGCTTTCTCATTCGTCTGCGGTTCCTGAATCACCCTGCCCTCTGTTGGTGCCGGTTCGTTTTGGTCAGATACAGAATTTCCGTATGCTGCCTTCTGCCGTTCTTCAAGCTGTTTCATTTGCTTGATTTCATCATCATCCAGTGTTCCATATTCACAAATCTTCTCGGTTACTTCCTCTGCATCCGAAACCATCTGCCGCAAAATATCTTCATCAAATCCGGGAATATCCAAATCATCTTTCAATTCTTCAAAAAATTCATTCAGAACTTCCAGATTTTCTACACCCAGATTAAATATCTTGTTATCGGCAATCATAAGTTTCTTTTTCTGTGTCGGGGTAAGACTCTTTAGCTGATAAACATCCGCCTCCTTCTCGCCCATGCGGAGCATTGTGTCATATAATCCAATGCCGGCCAGAATGGTTCCGCCCTCGTCTACAACAATAGGCCGTATCTGCCCGAACATCCGAACACTCCGTTCATACTCCTGAAGCTGTTTCTCCGTGTGCATTCTCACGTTTTTATCTGGCTTTTTCATCTCTGCCAGCTTCATACGGGTAACTTTCATTTACAATCTCCTTTCGATTTCTCGAAGGAGCTACACATGATCCCCGTCTGCAAACGGGATTATTTTGCTTTAATAGATTTCAAAAACTTTTTCGCACCAGGAATTTTTTTTGCGGCTTCTTTAACAATCCCTGGATCAATCTGATATACTTCCGCCCATCCCCTTTCCTCTGATCCGGTCCACTGACGGGCAGGCCAGGGGTGAGTGCCGCACAGATACCCATTAGGCCACCCGTAAATGGGCGGCAAAGGCACATTATAGTAATGGATATATGCCAGAACCGCTTCATGCTTCCAGCCAGCCAGAGGGCTATAACGTGTTACCCCCTTACTGTCTGTATAGATATTTCCTCCCTTTCCGCAATAATTTCCATCTGCCCGGCGACGCCCCAACAATATCATATCCAACTCATGGGCTCCATAATACTTCGCCTGCGCCCGGTGCTGCACAATGGAAAACCACCGGGAAGCAGCCTTACTATCTGTCGGGAAAAGCATTTCGGTATGTTTTTCCAACCAGCCTATATCCTGTCCTGTATTGATTATTTCAAGTTTTTCCGGCTTATTCTCTAAAATCCATGCAAGAAAATCCGGATATTCCAGATTGCAAATACCAATCATACATTCTGTAATGCCTGCCTTTTGGCATATCTCTCCAAGCACCAGGCTGTCTTTTCCACCGGACCAAGCATAAGCAGCCTTTTTCCCGTCAGTCTGCAGACGAATCTCCTTTATCGTATCTTCAACCAGCTTATCCAGCTCCGCCCTGGATACAAGTTCCTCTATTCTGCCAACTGCCGCCAGCCAATCTTCATTTTTTATGGATTGTTTTCTTCCGAGTATATTTTCCACAGTGCCATACCTCCCTTCTGCTTATCAGAGCCGCCACAATGCCGCTGGAAAGGACTGTAAGCAGGCTCCCAATAGTTTTATATACTGCGCGATTAAAAAGGGCTCCACAGGCAAATACAGGAAGTCCCAGGCATAATGCAATAATTACCCCTGCTATAATTCCGTCTGCCTTTAATTTTACCCCTTTTAATGTCATAACTGTAGGAAGCAGTGTGGAAGCCCGTAGGGTTCCATAAAAAAGAAACAAATGGGTCACTGTCAATCCCGGAATATTTGCTATCCCAATTCCCGCCGCAAGAAGCATAAGCATAGCTGCTTTGGTTATTTTCAAATTATTGCCCTTTACAATGTCTGTTGTGAGGGAAGATACCGCACATAAATTGCTGTCCACCGTAGACAGCAAGCCGGAAACAATCATGAACAGAAAGGGGACTGCTGCCCATGCCGGAAACAGCCATGAGATTATTTCAAAATTGATAACTGCCGCATCCTGCACCTGGTATCCTGCGCCGGCTCCCAGGAATCCCAAAATCCCCATAGACAGCGGCACCACTCCGAATACCAATGCGCCAATCAGAAAAGCCCTGCCGATATACCTTTCCTTTATCGAAAATACTCGTTGCCAAAAGCTCTGATCCCCAAATGGTCCAGATATAAGCCCTATTGCGGTGGGCAGACCAAATCCTAAAAACACATCCAGTCCGGCCGGAGAAATGATAGAGCCATACGTTCCATCATATCCAGCCAATCCCCGGAGCAGGGAATCGCCTCCTGTCTGCCGGATACCACTGAAAACAAAGGCAGCGCAAACAGCCAACATGAAAATAATCTGTATAGCATCTGTCATAATTGACGCCCTGATTCCCGAAAATTGTGAGTAAGAATATCCTATCACCGCCAAAATAACAGTAACAGCCCAAAACGGAAGACCTGTCACAGAGCTAAGAATTTTACTCCCCGCAAGCAGCTGAACCCCGGTAGACAAAACCGATAAGCCGATCAGCTGAAACAGATAAACTCTTTTCACTCCAACAGACTGATATTTTTCAGCCATGTATCCGGACAATGTAATGCCAAATGGCATCTCCCTCCGGATCTGCTTTGCGAACGGGATAAAAATAATCAGGCACAACACGTTCGGAACCAGAAACCAGAAAAGCCCTGCAAAGCCTTTCATATATGCGTTCTCTGTCGATGTAAACAGCGCCGGCGCCCATACCCATGTTGCTGCTATGCTGAGTGAAGATAACAGCCAGCCGGCATTACGATCACCAACGCAAAATCCCTCAACGCATTTTTCCCTTTGGGTCAATGTGACAGTTGCCAGAAGCATAACTGCCGCATAAGCCAGTAGAATACATATTCCTTTCATAGAAACCTCCTTCTTGATTGTCTGAAGGAGTTCTGCCCCTCCCTGTCTGGTCCATCTCCTTTCCGGGAATTTTGGCATAAAAAAGAGCTGTCGGCTCTACGCCTCACAGCTCTCCAACGCATGATTAAAATTTTACGGATACAGTCTAGCACATTTCCCTTTGCATAGTCAATGTAATTTTTTTGTAAATAGCGGTTCTAACGTACTGACAATCCATCCACCCCAAAAATAAGTGCAGATAACCTTTCTGTGGCAATTTTCAAGTCAGAATAGACATTTTCTTTACTCATGCTTTTCTTTTTTGCAATATCCTTTACCGTCAAACTTTCCTCTGCGATATACATATCATAAACAACCTCATATCTTCTTATGTCCAGAATATTGGATGATTTCTCGCAATATGCCCGGTATATTCCCATCATAGTATCAATATGCGACACCATAATGGCGGTTCTGGTTGCAGACCTCTTTATCGCATCCACTATCACCTCATCATCGTAAAGATTCATCATGCTGCAGAGTATGTCGGCGGCGGACTCTTCCATCTGGCTCCGGCCAAAAATTGAATTTTCGGAGTTATCTTTCAACATCCGATAATTTCTCAAAAGCAGCTTTGTATTATGGAGCCGCCGATCTGCCGCCTTGCTGTGCATTTTCTTTTTTTCCTGCTCCATTGTTTCCAGGGCTGTCCTGGCCCCTATCTCTGCTGCCTCTTTTGCGATAGCGGCCAGTTCTTCCCTGCTTAAAGAAATCATTACACTTTTCTGTTCCTTTGATTCCGGCTTTTTCTCTGTATCTTTTTCCCCTCCATTCACAAATTCATATATTGCTTTATCAACATCACCAGGCTCCATTTTCATTTCTGCCGCAATTCTCTCTGTTTTCCAGCCAGCCTTTTTTAGTGCTATAATCTTTTTTACATCTGTTTTCTGCTCGCTCATGCCTTCGCCCTCCACCATTTTTTTATTTGATATATCTACCGAAATAAGGTATAATATATCTGTCTGTTAGTGAGGGGAGTTTGCGAAAGCGCTCCTCTTTCTTATTGACAGCCCTGTAATGTTTCCAGTATGGCCGCTGCTTGCCTCGTGGTTATTGCACCTGCGGATACAGCAGCTTCCACGGCCTCTTTTTCACTGCATGATCTGCAGATTTCTGAACCGTCTGCCCTGGATTTTCCGGGAGCCTCGTCATAATTCTTCCCACATTTTGGACATGTTCTCAAATTCATTCCTCCTTACAGCATAAACTCTGGATAATCTTCAATACTCATTTGTCCAGGTATATTTATATTTTCTTCTACTTGTGGAGATTTTGACTTCTTACATCCCACCTGGGAACCGCAGCGGCTCTTATGGCTCCTGCCATGAAGCCGTTCCCAGCAAACAGGTCCATATCCCCGTTCCAGGCTTGTGGTATCCTTTAGCTTTCTTCCGCAACTCTGACATACCATTTCCCTACCTCTTATTCATCCCTGCTGCCAGAGCGCATAGAGTACAGGCCGCACCACTCCCCATAGCAATCACCTGACGTGCCAGATCGGATTCCCAACATTCTTCCCCACAAACGCAGCATCTGGTTCTTTTCCAATCCTTTGATTTTGGTACTGGCACATTTCTAACCAGTGGAAGGCAGGCAATTCCTCCCTTCTCTCCAGCTTTCCTTGGTTCAATCTTTACTGTCATACACTGCACCCCTTTTCAATGGCAATTTCACGGGCAAATGCCAGATCCTTATCCGGCGGCATTTCATACACCTTCGGCGGAACAATGATATTTGTCAACTTTACGCCAGCTTCATCCACGTTTTTTAACGGATAAAATTCTGACTGAACCTCGAAAATTTCCTTCAATACATCTGCCGCCCTCTCCTTCTTTGCATAGAATCCCAGGGCAAAGGGTTTACCGTCAGTCCGGCGCCGAAGCATTACGGCAAAGTCCGTTTTCCCTTCGGCCGGATCAGCGACAGCAATTTCATCCAATCCTTCAGTGCTTAAAATACGCTTTCCGTTTTGCGTTAAAATCCACATAGAAACCTCCTATTTTTTCGTTGATTCTTTTTTGTCAGCCTTCTTCACTCCACGTTTGACTGCCAGAACAAAAGAGTCTTCCCCAATATCCGAATCCCTTTCTTTTTGTATCATTTTCTTTTTACATTTTTCCAACTGTTTTTCATAATCATATTCTATCTGCTCTGCCAGCCGGTCAGCCATCTTCATAAAAACACCCCGGTAATATGCCTGGTATTGAATATCATCTGCTTTTACTTCATCCAACATTTTGACATAATCATGAAGCATACATATAATCAGCACCACATCCCCATAAGAGCAGCTGACAACATAGTCGCACATCAGTCGGAGATTGATAGCCTTTTGAATCATTACCTGTTTTTCTTCTTCCTTGGACAATTCCTTTTCAACTTCCTGGAGGAACTGAAAGAGAAACCATAAACGCTCCTTTTTGTCCATTACCTTCCACCTCTCAGCTAAAATCCCACGCATCTACCCCATAAAGATTATGGCTTTTTCTTGTCAGTGTAATCTTATCAGTAAATTCTTCTCTGCAACTTTTCTTAGCAGCCCTTCTCCTTCCTTTTGAAGTACACTTTTTTATGTATCTCTTATGCCCAGGTCCGA
>ERZ808037.466-NODE-466-length-37533-cov-3.954346_pt1 | contig 37533 bp, 28 predicted proteins | sample MGYA00380190_ERZ808037 | MGnify/ENA primary metagenome ERZ808037 (study PRJEB31490, sample SAMN06133399) | mouse gut metagenome | isolation source: J9 | host: mice | place: China: Chengdu | collected 2015-05 ...
CGGCACATGGGGCGGCGCAGTGGAAGCCATGAAAAATGAGTGGGCCAAGGTTCTGGTATGGAATCACAGAGAATATGAGGGAAACGGCAGGCTGATTGAAAAGGGTGCCATTCCCTATGAACTGTCAGATGCCTCTCTTTTCGAACTGCTGACAAAGAAGGAGGAGAAATTTCAGCAGGTGGATTTATTCTCTTTTGCCAAAGAAATGGAGGAGACGAAAGGGGAGGAAGGCGGTCGGGAGACGGCGGGAGCCAGTGCGAAGGAAGGCAGTGTGGAGACGGCGGGAGCCAGTGCGAAGGAAGGCAGTCCAGAGGCGGCGGGAGCCAGTGCGAAGGAAGGCAGTGTGGAGACGGCGGGAGCCAGAGTAAAGGAAGACGGCCAGTCTGTGCAGGAGCTGGATATGTATCATGTCATTGCCCCCTATGTGCTGGAGCGTATCGGGGAGGGGATGACCGGGGACGAGGCATCAGAAGCATTCCACGTGGCGAAAGGACAGATGAACGCCTGGCTGAAACGGTTATGCCAGGATTCCCGCCTGAAATGTGTGAAAGGGGTCTATGTAAGGCGGTAGAGGTTCATGAGAATCCGAAGATGAGAAAGAAAACATCGGCAGAACGGATAAGTTCCAGAGGGGCATAATGAAAGAGGTGCGATAGATGCGGCGCAGGGACGGCAGAAATACAGAGGTACAAAATGCATCACATCATAATCATAGAGGATGACAGGGCGCTGGCGGAGGGCCTGTGCCGGGCCCTTGGCACAGAGGACATTTCGGCAGACGCCTGCGGCACCATAGGGAACGCAAGGAAGCTGCTGGAGGAGAGGGAGTATTCCCTGGCGATTCTGGACGTGAATCTCCCGGACGGAAGCGGCTTTGATTTCCTGAAGGAGCTGAAGACCCGGTGGGGGCTGTCGGTGATTTTCCTGACGGCAAACGATATGGAGACCGATATCGTAACGGGGCTGGAGGCGGGGGCGGAGGATTATATGACGAAGCCCTTTTCCCTGGCGGTATTGCGGGCCCGGGTCAATACCCAGCTTCGGCGGCTGGAACGAAGAACGCCAGATTTGCGGGAACAGTTCCAGGAGTATAGTTTCGATTTCGGACGCATGGAATTCTACTGCCACGGGGAAAAGATAGAGCTCAGCAAGACGGAACAGCGGCTTTTGCGCATGTTTATGGAAAATAGGGGAATCACCCTCACAAGGGAAGCGCTTATGGACTTTGTCTGGGGACAGGCGGAGTATGTGGATGAAAACGCCCTCTCCGTCTGCGTAAAACGTTTAAGGGACAAGCTCCATGCAGGGGACTCTATCAAAACTGTGTACGGAATCGGATATGTGTGGAGGAAGTGGGATGAATGAGATGTGTTTCTTTCTGGCGGCCTTCTGCATTTTGCTCTCCATCTGCTTTGTGCTCCTGGAGCGAAGGCGCGTCAGGAAGATCATGGGGCGGATGGAAGCCATGGTAGACGCGGCGGCCAAAGGCTGCTTTGCGGAATCCTGCTTCGACGAGACACAGCTTTCCAGACTGGAGAGCGCTCTGGCCCACTATCTTGCCGCTAACGAACTGGTGGTGAAAAAGCTGGTGTCGGAAAAGGATAAGGTCAAGACCCTGGTCTCGGATATCTCCCATCAGACCAAGACGCCGATTGCGAATCTCCTGCTCTATGCGGAGCTGCTTCGGGAAGAGAAGCTGCCCCAGAGCGCTCAGGAGAGTGTGACACAGATCTATCGTCAGGCGGATAAGCTTCGTTTTTTGATTGCCTCCCTGGTCAAGCTGTCGCGTCTGGAAACCGGCATCGTGGCGGTAAGCCCCTCCCCGCATTCGGTTCTGGAACTGCTCCGGACGCTTTCTGACCAGTATGGGGCGGCGGCCCGGGAGAAAGGGCTGGAGCTCATCGTGGAGGGCCAGGAGACCTGGGCGCTGTTCGACAGGAAATGGACGCTGGAGGCCCTTGGGAACATGGTGGATAACGCCATCAAATACACGGACAGGGGCAAAATCACCCTTTCGACGGAAAACCGTGAACTATTTATCTGCATTCGGGTGGATGATACGGGCATGGGGATTGACGAAGGGGAAACAGCGGCGGTATTCGGCAGGTTTTACCGTTCCGGGGACGCGGTGGACGAAAAGGGGGTGGGCATCGGACTGTTTCTTGCCAGAGAGATCATCCAGAGCCAGGGCGGCTATATCAGGCTGAAATCCGAAAAAGGGAAGGGGAGCACATTTTCCGTCTTTCTTCCATTGGCTGCGGCAAATCTTTCAGAACTGTAAGTATTTTTTCTCCCCCGGAAAGAATTTGGAAAGATTGCCATGTTATCATAACTGTATCAGGATGATACCACTCCCATAGGAGCAAAACGCAGATGCATACGCAGGCACATAAGCGTGTAAACGAAAGTCTTGCGAATGTGGGAGCCAGATTGGGTGCTCCCTGAAGCGTCCAGCTGCCCGGGTGGAACCTTGGGATCCGTAAAAACACCATTGAAGGTGGTAAGGAGGAAATTCTGATGCAGTTGTTGACGGAGGATTTGAAGAAAATTTACGGAAGCGGAGAAAACGAGGTACGCGCCCTGGACGGCGTCAGTCTCTCTGTGGAAAAAGGGGAATTTGTGGCGGTGGTGGGCACAAGCGGCAGCGGGAAGAGCACGCTCCTGCACATGCTGGGCGGGCTGGACCGTCCCACTTCCGGCAAGGTAGTGGTGGACGGGAAGGATATCTTTTCCCTGGGGGACGAAGCGCTGACGATTTTCAGACGCAGGAAAATCGGGTTTGTCTTTCAGAGCTATAACCTGGTGCCGGTCTTAGGCGTTTTGGAGAACATTCTGCTTCCCGTGCAGCTGGACGGAGGGAAGCCGGACAAGGACTACATTGACAGCGTCATCGAGACCCTGGGAATCGGAAACCGGCTGAAATTTCTGCCTAACAATCTGTCCGGGGGCCAGCAGCAGCGGGTGGCAATCGCCAGGGCGCTGGCGGCGAAGCCGGCCATTGTCCTGGCTGACGAGCCCACCGGAAATCTTGACGTCAGGACAAGCCAGGATGTGATCGGGCTCCTGAAAGTGACAGGGCAGAAATTTTCACAGACCATCGTCATGATTACCCACAATGAGGAGATCGCACAGCTTGCGGACCGCATCATCCGAATCGAAGACGGCAGAATTGTGGTTGGGATGCAGGGAGGGACGGGGCTATGAAGGTAAAGAACAGAGGCTGTTTATGGCGCATAGGCTTTTGTCAGCTGAAGGCGGCAAAAATGCGTACCGGGATTTCGATTCTGGCTATTGCGCTGACCACCCTGCTGCTGACTTCGCTGTTCACGCTGTGCTTATCCCTCAATTCCAGCTTTCAGGAATATCAGTTCCGCCGGGCAGGCGGGTATTCCCACGGAAGCTTCAAGGAGGTAGACGGGGAAAAGCAGAGGACTCTGGCCGCCCATAAGAAAATCAGGGAATATGGGATGCGCACAATCTGCGGCGTGATGCTGGAACCGCCCTTTGAAAAAAAGCATGCGGAGATCAGCTGGATGGATGAAAACTGTGCGAAATGGTCTTATATCTCGCTGAAGGAGGGCCGTCTGCCACAGGCGGAGGATGAGATTGCCATGGATACCCAGGCCCTTGAAAAGCTGGGGATACCAGTAGAAATCGGCAGTGAGGTGACACTTGCCTACAATCTGGTGGATGGGGACAACTTCATCAGGCAGGAGGGGCGGGAAGACAGTTTTACCCTGGTTGGATTCTGGGAGCATGACCTGATGATTCCCGTGCATTATATCAATGTGTCCAGGGCGTATCTGGAGGAGGTGGAAAAAGCCTGTATCGCCTCCGGCGGGGAAGGGTTTCGCTCCGACATGAATGTGATGCTTGCCTCCAGCATCAATATCCGGGGAGTCATGGAAGAGATAGACAGGGATCTGGGATATCAATGGGAGGACCGGGAGGCGGATAACTGTGTCCGCATCGGCGTGAACTGGGGCTACTCGGCATCCGAGCTGGGCTCTGCCATGGATGTGGAGATGGTTTTGATTATCATTGTCATTTTATTGCTTGTGGTTTTTACGGGATATCTGATCATATACAATATCTTCCGGATATCGGTCAGCCAGGATGTGCGGTTTTACGGTCTTCTGAAAACCGTTGGCATGACCGCCAGGCAGCTGAGGCGGATCATACGCTGTCAGGCGCTGCTTCTTGCCGCAGTGGGAATTCCCATTGGCTTTGTCCTCGGCTATGGGGCAGGCGGAGCGCTGATGCCTGTGATAGTTGCCGCGGCATCGGTGGGAGAAGTGGCGAAGATAAGCGCCTCCCCTCTTATCTTCCTGTTCTCAGGGGCATTCGCGCTGGTGACGGTGCTTCTTTCCTGTATGCGCCCGGGCCGCATGGCGGGTAAGATTTCTCCGGTGGAAGCGCTCCGTTATACGGAAGGCCGTGTGGGAAGAATTTCCAACGTTCGCAATCGGGGGCTTTCCCTGCCTCAAATGGCCTTAGCCAACCTGGGGCGCAGCAGGACAAAGATGGCGCTGGTATTGCTGTCGCTGTCCTTGGCGGTGATTCTTTTCAACGGTGTGTATGCGCTGACGGAAGGCTTCGATATGGAAAAATATCTGAATCACACCCTGAAGGCTGACTTTGTCGTTGGAACCACGGATTATTTCAGCACAGGGGTCCATTATTCACGGCAGGGATTAGTGGAGGAAATCGTGGATGAGGTGGAAAGCAATACCAGGTCCTTCCTGGCGGGCAGCGGTTACGGATATGACGGAATCGGGAGCGCCATCCGATGCTATGTGACAGAGCAGCAATGGGCGGAAGCCCAGCATAGTCCCCCGGAGATCGCGGCGGAAAGGCTGCAGTATCAGCCCAGGCGGGGGTCGCTTGTGGAGACGAATCTGCTCCTGGAAGGTCTGGACGAGGCTTTGCTGGAGAAGCTGACGGTTCTGGAAGGGAATCTCTCGCCGCTGTTATCTGCGGAGGGTCATTTTATCGCGGTGGCGGTTCTGACAGACGACTATGGGAATCCCTCCGGAGGCTATCCTGAGGTGGGGACAAAGCTTCCGGTCACCTATGTGGAGGAGGGAGCCTTTTACGACAGGCGGACAGGAGAGCTTTCCGATGAGGATACGCCGGCGGAGGCCATGGAATGGCGGGCGCTCAAAAGCCATGACGTGGAGTATGAGGTCTGTGCCGTTGTGGTGGTTCCGAACTGCATGGGATTCCGTTACAGTATGGACGGCCTGCAGGCTGTGCTTCCCAGGGAGGTTTTGGCCCGGGACAGCGGTTTCGAGCTTTTCCGTCTGTTTTACCTGTTTGATGCGCCGGACGAAGCCTCTGAGGGCAGGGCGGAGGAATTTCTGGCCGACCTGACGGCGGGAGAGAGCTCCGGCCTGATGTATGAGAGCAGAAAGACGCTTAGAGAGGACTTTGCGGGATTTCGGAATATGTTCGCCATGATCGGAGGCGTATTGAGCTTTGTCGTAGGCCTGGTGGGCATCCTGAATTTCTTCAACGCGATTCTCACGGAGATCCTCAGCCGGGCAAGAGAATTTGCCATGCTGCAGGCTGTGGGCATGACAGGACGGCAGCTAAAGAGGATGCTTGCCTATGAGGGGGTGCTTTATGCCCTTGGAGCTATCGCAATCTCTTCTGTGCTTTCTGTGGCTTTTGAACCGGCTGCAGGCAAGGTTCTGGAGGATATGTGGTGGTTTTTCAGCTTCCGGTTCACGCTCCGGCCTATGGCGTTCATCGTACCGGCATTTTTGCTGCTTGGCGGGGCTCTGCCCCTGGCGGTATACCATTTTGCCGTAAGGAAATCCATCGTGGAGCGGCTCAGGGATTATTGAATATAAGGATGTAGTCGGAGGGAAAAGAATATGCTGAGGAAGAAAAACAGGGAGCTTGAGGCGCTGCTGGAGCGAATGGAAAACAATGTGGCCAATAACTACAAGGACGCCGCCCAGGACTGTCTGAAGCAGTACGAGGCAAAGCTTCGGGAGCTTACGGAGGCGGGGGCTTTGAAGGACAGGCAAGAGGCGTACTATGAGTCGCTGCTGGATGACTATAAGGAGCGGCTGAAAGGATTCCGCCATAAGGACCAGAAGCCTTATTGGACATAGGAGAGTGCCGGAGACAACTCCTGATGATATTTCGCACTGAGAATTGTAACAAAAACAACTGTCGGTTGAGCTGCCAACAGAACAGGTTATTTACAATGCTGTCTCTGGCATTTATAATTCAAGTAGCTTCGAAGCGAACAAAATATACTACAGTCGGGTTGTACTGCAAATTTAATCAGTGTGTAGTATAAAATGTCAGGAGGATATAATGCCATGAAAAATATGAATATCTCGAAAAATATTGCGGAGCTACGAAAGAAAAAAGGGCTCACCCAGGAACAGCTGGCCGCTGCTCTCAGTATCTCGCCCCAGGCGGTTTCGAAATGGGAAACAGGCATCTCGCAGCCCGATACCCAGACATTGCCCCTTATCGCTGACTATTTCAGAGTAAGCATTGACTATCTTTTTTACGGCCAGGATGTTTCATGCGATGAAATATACGAGAAGGTCTTTAAAAAGGTTTCGGCGCATCCCCAGATGAGCAGGGAGTCCTATGAAGATGCATTTGCGGTTTTCGGATATGCACATCATGGCATAAGCTTTGGGAACCTAACAGACCCAAGCATGGTAATTTCCGATGTGCCCGCGCACATTTCAAATGAAAATGGCTTATCCCTGCTGTCAGGGAAAGGCTATGGAGCGATTCTTACCCGTTCTTGCTTTGAAAGCATTGATAAAGAAACGGTGGAATTTGCAGAAACCATCCTTCCGGTGCTGTCCGAAAAAGATAACCTTATTGTGTGCATGGCAATCATTACGATGAGCGATATAAGTTTTGAAGAATTAAAAGAAAAATCAGGATTAAATGACGACACCTTGCGTCAGGCGCTTGACAAGCTCATTGAATCCGAGATCGTCGTCGAAAAAAGTCCCAGCATAAGTCACTGGGATACACCTACAAGATCAACAATATGTATCATACCTGTTTGTGCATTCTCATAGCGACGATTGAAATGCAAAGATACTCATTAAATGGAATTTCGTGCTGTATGGGATATGGCAATTACCCGATAAATATGTAGTTAGATTGAACCTTTGTAAAGCGGCAATTTCGTACTGCTCTTTTTAAATATGGAAACTAAACTTTTCATTGCGTATGCAGCAGGAATCCGATATACTAAATGTATATGGCAGGTTTGTTGTGGGCATATGGAAGAAAGCCCATGGGGAAAGGGGTATGCATGGCAAGGACGGTAAGCATTGGAAATCAGGATTTTGAGAGCTTAAGGTCAAAAAAGTGTTTCTATATAGACAAGACAAATTTCATCCGGGAATGGTGGGAGTCGCAGGATGTGGTGACGCTGGTCACCCGTCCGAGGCGCTTCGGGAAGACCTTGAACATGAGCATGCTGGAGAATTTCTTCTCTGCGAAGTATGCCGGCAGGGGCGATCTGTTTGAGGGTCTGGAGATCTGGAAGCAGGAGGAGTACCGCAATCTGCAGGGGACGTACCCGGTGATTATGATCAGCTTCGCCAACATTAAGGAGACGAATTATGCCATGGCCCGGAGAAAAATCTGCCAGATTCTCACGGATGAATTCAACAAATACCATTTCCTTTTGGAGGGAGACTGTCTTACCGGGCAGGAGAAAGATACATTCTGCAGAAAGAATATTGACATGGATGATGCGGAGGCTACGCTGGCCTTGAATCAGCTTTCCTTATACCTTTTCCGCTATTACGGGAAGAAGGTGATTATCCTTCTGGACGAATATGACACGCCCATGCAGGAGGCTTATGTGAACGGATACTGGGAAGAACTGGTAACCTTCACCAGGAGTTTCTTTAATGCGACATTCAAGACAAATCCATATCTGGAGCGAGCACTTATGACGGGAATTACAAGGGTAAACAGAGAATCAATGTTTTCGGACCTGAACAATCTGGAAGTAGTGACGGTAACCTCAGAAAAGTATATGGACAGTTTTGGATTCACGGAAGAAGAAGTATTCACCGCATTGAATGAGTTTGGGCTGTTCGACAGAAGAGGAGAAGTAAAGCAGTGGTATGATGGCTTTATTTTTGGAAGCATTTCGGATATTTACAATCCTTGGTCTATTATCAATTATTTGGATAAAGGGAAATTAAGCCTATACTGGATTAACACCAGCTCTAACAGCTTGGCTGGAAAGCTGGTGCGGGAGGGAAGTCCTGAGCTGAAGATGACTATGGAAAAACTGCTGCGGGGAGAGACCTTCGATATAGACATGGATGAACAGATTGTATTCGGCGAATTAGAGCAGAGCGAAGCGGCAGTGTGGAGCCTTCTGCTGGCCAGCGGTTATCTGAAAGCCGTTGGTCATACATTTAACGCCCTTTTGAGAAAGGAACAATATGAGCTGAAACTGACAAATCTAGAAGTCCAGGTGATGTTTGAGAGAATGATAGAGGGATGGTTTGGGAGATGCAGCCAGGTCAATAACGCATTTTTAAAAGCATTGCTGAGCGGGGATTTAAAGGCGATGAACATTTATATGAATAAAGTTGCCTTACAGACATTCAGCTACTTCGACACGGGAGCCGACGCTTCGGAACAGGAACCGGAACGATTTTACCACGGTTTTGTACTGGGGCTGATGGTGGAGCTGGCAGATAAGTATGTGTTGACTTCCAATCGGGAGAGCGGATTCGGGAGGTATGACGTGATGCTGGAACCAAGACAGGGAAACGAAATTTCACATACTTCTGATTTGGATGCAATGATTATTGAATTTAAGGTGCAGGACTCGGATACGGAAGCGGAGCTGGCCGATACGGTGAAAGAGGCGCTGAACCAGATTGAAGAAAAACAGTATGAAGCCATATTGCATGCAAGAGGAATTCCGGCAGAACGGATCAGAAAATATGGTTTTGCATTCTGCGGGAAAAAGGTTCTAATTGGGAAAGCCGGATGATTCCGGCTTTTTCCAGCCATTATCACAGTCAGAGCGTTTATGGCAGAAAGCGGCAAAAACGAACCTGGCAGGAATGAAACCGATGTTTTTTGTTCTTGTTGTTCAGAAGGAAAGGCAGCCTGTTCCGCCGGGATGAAATATGGTTTGTGGCCAAAGGCAATGGACAGAATTCCAAAGGAAAAAAGTCCGAACCAAATATCTGGATTCAGTCATACCTCTCCCGGATATTTCATACAATAGTAAAAAATATCCCACGAGGTATTCCTTTGAAGGATTATATTGAAGAGCGTGCCGTCAGCATCGCCAACTATATCATCGACAATAATGCCACGGTGAGACAGACGGCGAAGACATTCGGCGTCAGCAAAAGCACGGTGCACAAGGACGTGACCGAGCGTCTCATGCAGGTGAACCCGGCCCTGGCGTCGGAAGCCAGGAAAGTCCTGGACCTGAACAAGTCCGAGCGCCATATCCGCGGCGGGCTTGCCACGAAAGAGAAATATCTGCACCAACAGGGAAGCATGGCGTAGCCTGCGGGATACATAGTGAACAGGGAAAGTGAAGAATCCATCGGCAGATGTGAGAATCTGCGGGTGGATTTTCATTTATTTCTGTTCATGCCCCTACAGCGCCCCTACCGGACATGCTGGCTGCGAAAAGGGCCGGGGAAATTCTAAAGTTTTCGCTAATTTGTGATTGTGCGCACACAGATATGATGTTATCATGGATAGTGATATAGCAAAAGAAGAATCGATGGATACCGATTATATCGCACCTTCTTCCTGGGCCGTGGCGATGAGACGCTTTGGGGAGGGATTTCGCGCTGACATTCATTGAGCCGGAAAGACAGATTCGGATTTTGTCGCTTATCAAGTGACCATATTTTGGCCAGATAGGTCTATACTGACAGTACAGTCAATTAGAAACTGCCCGATAAAGCGGAGAAAGCAGTTCATTTTGCGCTTTGGCCTGATGACTGGCCGGTAAAAGACATGGAAAAGGCATTTTAGCGCAGGGACAGAACGGAAGAGGAGGAAGAGGAATTATGTACGGAGCGATTTTAGGAGATATCATTGGCAGCCCTTTTGAGTTCGACAGAGGGGACAAGACAAAGGAATTCGAGCTGTTCGGACGTCGTTCCAGGTTCACGGACGATTCCGTGATGACCGTGGCGGTGGCGGAAGCGCTGCTGAAAGCCGGGACAGATGCGGAGGTTTCTGCCATCCGTCAGCACATAATCCAGTCCATGCGGGAATGGGGAAATAAGTATCCCTATGCCGGATATGGGCTTCGTTTCAGCGGCTGGCTGACGGCGGAAGATCCGAAACCATACAATAGCTACGGAAACGGTTCCGCCATGCGGGTGTCCGCGGCGGGATGGCTTTATGGCTCCATGGAGCGGACAAGGGAGGTGGCCAGGGCTACGGCGGACGTGACCCACAACCATCCGGAGGGCATCAAGGGCGCGGAAGCCACGGCCAGCGCCATCTACGCAGCCAGGAATGGCTGGAGCAAGGAACAGATAAAGGAATATATAGAGACGGAATTCCGATATGACCTGAACCGTACCTGTGACGAGATTCGTCCGGACTACCATCATGTGGAGAGCTGCCAGGAGACCGTGCCGCAGGCTATCAGGGCTTTCCTGGAGGGGACGGATTTTGAGGATGTGGTGCGTACTGCCGTTTCTCTGGGAGGAGACTGCGATACGCTGACTGCCATTGCGGCCAGCATCGGGGAAGCGTACTACGGCGTCCCGGAGTGGATGAAGAAAGAGTGCAGGGACAGGATTGAGGAGGATATGCTGGAGGTGGTGGATTTGTTTGACCATGCACTGCAGCGCCAGCCTGGCTGAAAATATGCTGTCTGCCAATGTGGACTCTGCGCCGAAGCACTCCCATTTCCTAAAGCCTCTTGCAAAATTTGCAGTGTTGGCCTAAGATTATTGTGTTCATAGATAAAATGATTATGATAGCCCCATTGGATTATCAGGAACTTGTACAAGCTGCAAAAAAATATCATGTAGCTCTTGAGGTTAATAATAACTCTTTGCTGAAACAGAATCGAAGATGGAATTGTGTAGCTAATTATAAGACAATGTTAGATTATTGCCAAAGAATGCAAGTACCGATAGTAATAAACTCTGATGCACATGATTCAAGTGCCGTAGGAAATTTTGCGTTGGCAATTAAGCTTATTGAGGATGTGAATTTTGACGAGGCATTGGTTATAAATACGAATAGATGCCGCTTGTTGTCTTTCCTTTTGAACCGATGAATGGATAGCAGGTCGTTGCATTTTAATCTCTTAGGGACTAATTGGGGCTGTCGGGGAATAGGATTCACATACAACTCTCATTTCCGACAGCCCAGTTTCATTCCATGTGCAAATCAATCCTGAAACATTTATAACCGTCTTTCCAATCGTTGACATAATATAAGCTGCCGCCATGCCGCTCAATGATTTTCCGGCTGATAGATAACCCCAGACCGCTGCCGTTCTTCGTATTCCTGGAATCATCGCCGACCACGAAAGAATCAAATATCGCATTCCGCAGATTCTCCGGAATCTTGGGGCCGTTATCCGCTACCATGATGTGGATTTCGTCCCCTGTTCTCTCTAACTGAATGAGACATGATATCTTAGGCGGATTATGCTTTACCACATTTTCCAACAGGTTCGTGAATACCCGTTTCATCTCTACCTGGTCGAACGTATCCTCTATTGCCATATCCGGCAGCGATAAATTCATCTGTATTTCTGCTTCTTCGAATATAGGATAATGATTTGCCGCACATCCACGCAGGCATTCCGCAATATCCCTTTTCTCCTTTTTTAATGGATAGGACTGGTCTTCCAGCTTCGTGTATACAAGCAGCGAATCCAGCAATGCGTTCGTATGCCTGGTCTGCTCAATAATCTTTCCGATATACCGTTTCCTGTTTTCCTCCGATACGGCATTCTCCTGCTCCAGGACTTTTGCATATCCCATGATCACAGTCATCGGAGTCTTTATGTCATGGGCTATCCCGGCGTACAATTGTTGGTTCCTCTGCGCAGTATCTTCCCGGACTCTTCTGGCATTTTCCAGTTCCTCCGCCATGGAATTAAACGCTTCCTGTATCTCCACGATCTCAAAATCACCATCTAACGGTGAACGCACGGCTAAATTGCCCTTGCTGACTTCGCGCATGTTGTCCGCCAACCGCTCAATGGGCTCTGTCACCCGTTTTCGCATTTCTTTATAACAGCAGACATTGATGATGACCAGGATAATGCCTATAAATATCCAGGCGGCCATCTGGCCCGAATCACCAAATCTGACCCTGGCCTCTTCCTCGTTGTCCATTCCGTTCCAACCGGCCAAAAAACCGATGAAAAAATCTATCACATTATCCAGGAGCAATCCCAGCGAGATGCATACCGTAAATAAAAACACTACATAGCTGTGCAGCCTTTTCCCTCTCTTATTCTTCACGGCGTGCCTCCATGCGGTATCCCAGTCCCCTGATGGTATGGATATACTGATATTGTCCATCCTGTAATTTGGCCCTGAGCTTGCTGATCGCCACCATGATGCTGTTATCATCAGGAAACTGGTTTTCTTCCCAGGCGGCCTCGTATATCTGATTCTTGGTCAGGACCCGCCCCTGGTTCTCCAGAAAAAATTGCAGCATACGGTATTCCAGGGCGGTCAATTCCACATCCTGGCCGTTCTTATGCAGCAGGCACTTATCCGTGTCCAGCTTCAGGTTGCCGCAGACGAATTCCCTCTGACCGGTCTCCCTGTCATAGCCATAACAGCGCCTTAAATGAACGGATACCCTGGTGGCAGCTTCCAAAGGGTCAAAAGGCTTCAGGATATAATCATCGGCACCAATCTGTAGCCCTTTCACTCTGTCCATCACATCTGTCTTAGCTGTGAGGAAAAGGATGGGAATATTGCTTTCGCTTCGTATTTTTTCTACCAGATGGTAGCCGTCCACCTGTGGCATCATGATATCCGTCAGCACCATATCGAATCTGTTCTCCCGCCAGAGCGCAAGCGCCTGAGCGCCGTCATAGGCACCGACCGCTTTATGCCCCTGCATTTCCAGATAAATCTGCAATAATTCCACAATTTCCGGTTCGTCATCCACGACTAAAATCTTATACATGCTATCGGCCTTTCCTGACCCTGATGAAACTCCCCCAGCAAGCTGCGGGGTATCAGTCCGAAACTCGCTTCGTTCGTCATTAACTTATTGCGCTGCAGGCAGCGGGGAATTAGCTCCTTTTTATGAGTAAGCTTGTGAGCGCATCCATTTGTCGGCTGCTGGTTTTCTGATTCGGAAGCGGTTGCTTGCTATACATCTATAGGGATGGACATTCCATCTTTGCTTTGATGCAGAATGCTGACTGCTGCCCGCACTTTATTTTTCGGCGTTTTTTCTTATTTTTATGATACATATGGCACAGAAGATAATTGCCGCCATGATGAGTACGGGATGCAACATATTGAAGCCGTCTATTTCGTACTGGATCGGAATCCCTAAAAATGTTATGCCATTATCCTCCAATGCGTTCAGGACAGTCGCTGACAGATTGCCGACCATATGCGCCGCGATGCTGTACCAGATATTCCCTGTACGGACATATAGTATCATAAATAAGAATCCGCCCACAAGGCACATACAGAATCCTTGGGCAGAATATCCATGTATCGCGGCAAAGAGGATCGTGCAGAACAGAATGGAGAACTTCTTCCCGAACCTCTGTCTCATCAGGCTGTACAGTCCCACACGGAATAACAATTCCTCAAATACAGGCGCGATCAGAACCGGAAAGAATACATCCATCAAAAGGATATCTGTCCAGGATTTTTGTGCCGCCACATGGATTTCATCTGTCATGGAAAATACATACACGAACAAAAGGGTGGTGACAGCATCAAAAAGAACCGAACAAATAAAAAAGGAGACGGCGCTATAATAGGCACATTTCTTTATCCGAAAAGGCTCCCTCGCTTCCAGGCAGCTTGTATAGTTCTTCTTTTTCACATAGAAAGCGCAAAGTGTTCCTGTTATTGCAGTGCCGACCCCGCCGCTGACCGTAAACAGGAAATCATCTTTCAGGGAAATTCCCAGACTGTCTGCCGCTGCTTCCGTTCCCAGCTGCACTATCGCGGTAGCCAGGAATAATATCATTCCTATTGAAAAAAGGACTCCAATCAGGTACAAAATGTCTTTGATGCGTTTCATGATATCCTCCATATTTTTTATTTATGGAATGATATTACCTGACGTTCCTTTCTGCTTGTTAAAGCAAACCTTATCTGAACCTTAATTTCCTGCCGGCTTTCTGAAGATTGGCATATCGGGTAAAAATGAAACCCTATCGCATGAAATCAAAGGCGCAAAACAGGGGTGCAAAATGAAATCAGGCTTCTGCTGAGGCATCTGTGTAATACTGAGCCTGGGCATGCCACAGTTCGTGATACCGCCCGCCTTTCTGGGCAATCAGGGTGTCGTGGCTGCCCGTTTGCACAATCTCCCCGCTGTCGAATACCGCAATCTTGTCACAGAAGCGACAGGAGGCCAGTCTGTGGCTGATATAGATAGCCGTCTTGTCCCCGGCGATTTCATTGAATTTGCTGTAAATCTCATACTCTGAAACCGGATCGAGGGCAGCGGTAGGCTCATCTAAGATCAGGAAAGGCGCGTCCTTGTAGAGGGCCCTGGCCAGAGCGATTTTCTGTGCTTCGCCGCCGGAAATCTCGATGCCGCTGTCGTCGAACTCCTTGTAAAGGAAGCTGTCAGGGCCCTCAGGCATGGCGGCAAGGCGCTCTCCGAAGCCGGCTTTGATCAGGCATTGGCTTGCTTTCTCCCGGTCATATTCCGGGCCTGCAGCCACATTCTCTCCCAGCCGGAAAGCGAAGAGCCTGAAATCCTGGAATACGATGGAAAAGATGGACATATATTCATCATAATCGTATTTTTTGATATTGACTCCGTTTAACAGAATCTCCCCCTCCGTGGGATCGTACAGGCGGCACATGAGCTTGATGAAAGTGGTCTTGCCGCTGCCGTTCCTGCCCACGATGGCCAGCTTCTCCCCCACCTTGAACTTCAGGTTCACATGGCGCAGGGCATAGGTATCCGTTTTAGGGTACCGGAAAGACACGTCACGGAATTCCACAAAGTACTCATTGTCATCCCGTTTCTCCACAGTCAGAGAGCCCTGGTACATGGGATTGGGAATGTCCAGATAGGAGAAATACCGCTTCAGGTACGTATGGTTCACGAAAGCTGTCTGGATGCTGGAGACCGCTTCGGAGACGGCGGCGAGCAGCAGCATGACACAGGACACATACTGGGCTATGGAGCCTATGGTAATCTGCCCCAGAAGCGCGGCATAGAGGAAAATCAGGTAGACACAGAATTTCAGCACATGATTCAGGATCACATACGCCACTTTCTGAACCGCCTGTTTCCAACACAGGCTCAGGGAGGATCGATGGAATTCTGCCATGGTGGCTGAAATGAAGCCCAACAGGCTTTCAGCCATGTCATAGAGACGGATATCCTTGCCGCTGCTGTAATGGTTGATATAGTCATAATATTTCCCGTCGAGGGTATTCATGTGGACAGCGGTTTCCATGAAATGGCTGAATATGGCCTCTATCCTCCTGGTAGTGAATGCCTCGCTCAGAATGGTGAACAGGATCCCAGCCACGAATCCAAGCTTGATAAGAAAAGGAATGCCGTCCAAAAAGAAGAAAGACAGGGTCATGGAAATCGACAGGAGAATCCTGGTCATGCTGGAGACAATCTGTTCTGCACAGCTGTACAGATTCCATATATTGTACCCTGTCTGTGATTCCATGGCAATCCTTTTCCGTAAAAGCGTCACATCCGAATCCTCCATGGACGCATAAGCCATCTGCATGGCCTTTTCAGAGAAAAGCCACTCGTCATTGAGATGCAGTTCGTTATAAGCCACAGCCCGCCTGGATGAAAGATAAGCGCTGACAAGACTAAGCAGAAATACAATCCCCACCGTAAGCGCCACATAAAGAACCAAAGTCTCCAAAGGCCGCCTCTCATAAAGCGCATCAATAAGCCGTGCCGAAAAAAAAATTGGCACATAAGGCATCAGATTCCGCAGAAAAGCATCCAAAATAAAACAAGTAGCAAAGGCCCTGCTCAAAGAAAAAAGATGCCGTATAGCCCTCCTGGAAATCTGCATATGTTCAGAAAATTTCATATCCATCCCTTCCCGCGCATTTCAACGCGCTAAAACCCAATTCAAAAAGTCATCGACAACAATACAAACACAAAATGCCATGCTACAAGCAAAGCACAAAAACCGCGCCTGGAAGAATGCCCGTGCACAAAGCGAACAGGACTCGCTTGATAATGCCATGGTGCAAGCAAAGCGCAAAAACCGCGCTTGGAAGAATGCCCGTGCACTTCGGGCATTCTTCCGTGTGAGACTGGCTTGCAAAGCGAATTCATTCGCTTGCGAGCCTAGAAGTTCTTGGCGGGCGTACTTTGACCGCCTAGAACTTCTTCTCACACTGGTACCAGCAGCTCTGCTTTTCATAAAGCCCAGCATATTCTCCCCCCAAAGCAATAAGTTCCTGATGGCTCCCCTCCTCCGTGATTCGGCCGTCTTTCAGATACAGGATTCTGTCGCAGAACTGGGTGGAGGCCAGCCTGTGGGAGATGAACAGGGAAGTCTTCCCCCGGGTCATTTCCTGATATTGCAGGTATATCTGGTTTTCGGCTATTGGATCCAGGGCAGCGGTAGGCTCGTCCAGCACCAGAATAGGTGCATCCTTATAGAGCGCCCTGGCCAGCATCAGCTTTTGGGTCTCGCCGCCGGACAGGGCGATGCCGTCCGCGTAGACCTGCTTATCCAGCTTTGTGTGGATGCCCTGGGGCAGGGAGGACAATTTCTCGCCAAGCCCTGCCAGTTCCATGCAGTGTTCGGCCCGCTGGAAGTCCGTGTGGCCCTGAATCTGCCCGGAGACAGTCTCTGCCAGGGAGAAGAACCCTGTCTGCACATCCTGGAAGACCGGGGAGAACAGGCGGTAGTAGTCTTTCCGGCGGAATTTACGGATTGAGGCGCCGCCTACCTTGATGTCTCCCTCCGTGGGCAGATATAGCCCGCACAGAAGCTTCACCAGGGTAGTTTTCCCCGCTCCGTTGAGTCCCACCAGGGCTACTTTCTCCCCGGGCTTTATGGTCAAGTCCAGGTCTGTCAGGGTATCGGCTTCGGCCCCTTTATAGCGGAAGGACACATGCTCGAAGGCGATTTCCAAGGCGCCGTGCAGACAGTCTCCCGCATCCGCCTCTCCGGTGCCGTCCTGCTCCGGCAGGTCCAAATACTGTCTGTAGTCGCAGAGGGCCAGGCTGGTGGAGTGGATGCCGCTCCACTCGGCCATGATGTTGCCGATGAAGGAGGCGAACATGGAGATGGCCGAGAAATACAGAAGGAATCTGTCCACTGTCAGCTGTCCCGCCAGCGTCATTTGAATCAATAAAGCGTAAGCCGCGCTGTCCCGCAGCAGAATGACTACAAGGTCGGCTATCCGGGAGAGGAAGCTTCTCCAGGTAAGGTGCCTGTCCCAGAATGTGCGCTGGGCACTCAAATCCGAATAAATCTGTCTCAGCCATCCGGCACAGCCGTAAATACGGATGTCTTTCCCGGCCCTGAAATCGGCGGTCTCTCCCTGGACATACCACAGTCTGCGGTCGATGTCAGTCCATTTGTCCCGGTGGGCGTACTCCCAGTTTCGGTAGGCTCTGGCGCAGAGCCAGTTGACGATGGGAGCGATGGTCAGGATGGGAACCAGCAGGGGGCTGACAAAGGAGATTACGGAGCCGAACAGGAGGTAGCAGAGGATGTTCTCAATCAGCTTCATGCTGCGTTTGGGCACATCGGAGATAGGCTGCACGCCGTTCCACTGCTCCGTAGCCCGGAGGGCTCTGTCGCCAAGTTCCCGGATATCCTTGCGCTCGTAATCCTGGAAAAAGCAGGTCACAGACTTTCTGTCCGCTTCCATGCCTTTCTGAAACCGATATCTCGTCAGGTAATAGGTATTGTACAGTCCTTTGGAAAAGGTCTGCAGGGCATTTGCCATGAGCATCACGAAAATGACCAGGCCTACCCGAAGCGCCATATGGGACAGAGAAGCCTGGCTGGTGACCTCTGCCACCACAAGGGCGGGGAGATAGACCTCTGCGTAAGAGAGACACACGTTCAAGGGCACTTCAAGGGCCATCAGAAGAAAGCAGACCGGCGCTTCCTTCAGGATTTCCCGAAAGCTCCAGAGGGCGTTGCTCAGGGTGGAGCGGTAGGGTTTTGGAGTTGCTTTTTTCGTCTCTTTCATGATTATCGTCTCCTGTTGCCGTTTCTGCAATGGAATGTGTCGCTGCTGCAGAATGGCGGCTGATTTGATTTATGGTTCCATTTTAACGCAGATGGAGACGAGATGGCAAGCTGTGCACGAATTGCATATGACAGGACACGAATTGCATGCTGCGGACAGTCTGCATTCGCTTGGGAGATATCTGCTTACTGTACAAGGAACAAACGGATTCCGCCTGGTATTGCAGAATGGCAGCTTAGGAGACTTTTGTCTCATTAGGATAGCATTCTGAATAATAGGGAATAAATTTAAAAATGCTTGACAACAATCAAAAATATGTTATCCTATATCCATAAAGCATAATAATTTCTTGAACACAGTGATACGTCATTCAAACTATCTAAATCTCATTCGGAAACTCTATGCTTTAAATCCAAAATGTGTAATGATAAGGCAGGAGTTTACGGTATAGTGGCCTTCTGCCTGGAACAGGAGGGACTATTGACTGACAGGGAAGTGGGGCTTGCGTATATGAAATCTTTTGAAATTGAAAAGCGAATAAGAACGAAAGGAAAGGCAGAGGACATACTGGTTTTGCTGTCGGCAAAAGGAACAATTCCACCTGAGGTGAAAGAGACCATAGATGCCCAGATGGATATGGATGTGCTGAATCGATGGCTGTTGCTGGCGGCACAGACGGCGAACGTGGAGGAATTTGCCCAGAGAATGCATTCGGCAAGAAGCCAGCACTAAAGATAAGCTGGACAGGTTTCCGATGCAATCAGGAATCCTGTCCAGGCGCTTCTAGGCATTTCCGGTCAGTTCGATGACCCGCCTGCACCTTGCGAGGGAGGTCTCTCTGTGGGTCACCATGAGGAAGGTCTTTTCGCCTGTATTCCGGAGCAGGAGATCCAGGATCTCGCTTTCGTTCTGGTAATCCAGCGCGGAGGTGGCTTCATCAAAGACGATTATTTCCGGATTCTGCAAAATCAGTCTGGCAATCATGAGCCGCTGTCTCTGCCCGCCGGACAGGCGGATGCCGTTTTCCCCGATCATGGTCTCAAAGCCCAGCGGCAATTCCCGTATAAAGTCCAGGATATTGGCTCTGGCACAGGCTTCTTCCATTTCCGCTTCCGCCGCGTCCTCCCGCCCGAACAAAAGGTTCTCCCGAATGGTCAGGTTGAACAGACCGGCTTCCTGCATCAGGAAACCCGTTTTGGCATAAATGGATGGCCGGTTCACCAGATTCATGGGATGCCCGTTCCAGCGGATTTCTCCCCCTGTAGGAATCAAGCATCCGGCCATGAGCCTGAGAAGAGTGCTTTTGCCGCAGCCGCTTTCTCCCATGATGGCGATGCTCTCGCCCCTGGCGATATCCAGATGGAAGTTCTGCAGGACAAGTCCCTGTTCCTGTGGGTATCCGAAATCGACATCCCGAAATTCCAGCTTCTCAAAGGCTTCCATTTTGTAAGGCCTTTCCGGCTGCTGAATTTTCAGGATTTCCTGTATCCTTTTGACAGATTGCGCCTGTTCCCCTTTTTTCAGGACGATGTCGATTGCGCCCAGCAGATGGTTCACGAACGCGGCGTAATACTCCATAAAGGTAAGCAGGACAGGGACGGTGACCTTTGCTTTCAGCGCCAGGAAGCCGCCCAGGAGATACAGGCCCATCTTGGTCAGGAACACATCCTTGAATGCCAGAAAGGTGCGGTTCAGGAACCAGCACATATGGGCTTTGAGGAAAGCGTTTCCCATATCTTTCCACAGGGATTCAAATTGCTGCTGCTGGAGCTCTTCCAGGCAATTTGCTTTCACCTCCCGCCAATAATGCATGTTGTGGATCATAAAATCATTGTAATGCCCCTGAATCTGTCTCTTCCGCTCATATTCCACATTGCTCTTTCCCTGGATGTAGCGTGTGATATAGTAGGACAGGGGCAGAAGAAGGAAGCTGACCAGGGCGAAAATCCAGTTCAGGGAAACCAGGATGCCGATGGTGATTGCGATTCTGACAGACGAGATGCCGATTTCCAGCATTTTCTCCTGATACAGCACCGCGTTTTCCGTATCCCTGTGCAGACGCTCCTTTAATTCGCCGGCCGTATACTTCTGCGCCGCATCGATGTCCAGGCAGCTGTATTTTTCCAGTACGCTTTCTTTCAGTTTCAGGTGCATAGCGGGGAAAATCCGGTTATACGTAATCCTGCTCAGAACCGACACCAGGGCATTCCCCAGAAATACGAGGACATAAAGCAGACAGACATAAATGAGCCGCTTAGAATTCTGTTCCATAATGACCTGGTTCAGGAACAGGAAGTAGCAGTATGGGGGCAGCAGAGCGCAGGCGGTCTGTAGGAATTGGAGCAGAATGTACAGGGATATCTTTCTGTGATAGCCTTTTGGGGCGATACGATTATCCATTGGGTCTCTCCTTTTGAGGGTTCCTTTCTATAAATGAACTGGATACGTGATTATGTATACATGAGTGAAAGTTAAGTCTATGTTGTGAATCTGACATATGGTGCCGCTGGATGATGTTATTTTGATTAATAATCTACAAATTAAAAGTTATGTATTATGGATGAGCGAATGTCGCCAGGTCTATAGGCTCGGAAGCTTTGCTGCGAGGGAGCTGTTTTTTGCTGCCAGGGAATCCCTATAGGTCTCGTACAGCTGCCGGTATTGGCTATTGTTCCGCAGCAGATGTCCATGGGTTCCCATGCCTGTGACACGGCCCTGTTCTATCACGATACATTTCCCGGCAGCCAGCACGGAAGCAAAGCGATGGGCCACTGTGAGGATGGTGGCATGGGGAAGCTGGTCATAGAGGAAAGCAGTCACTGCTTTTGACGTCTTCTCATCCAGCGCCGATGTGGCTTCGTCCAGCAGCAGGATCTTGGGCTGCCTGCAGATGCATCTGGCAATGGCGATTCGCTGCTTCTGGCCCCCGGACAGCTCCCGCCCTCCGGTTCCCAGGAGGGTGTCAAGGCCCTCGGGAAGCTCAAGCACCATTTCCTTTAACCTGAGCCCCTCCAATATCTCCCATATCCTGGCATCCTGTGATTTGTCATCCGTAAAGAGGATGTTTCTGCGCAGGCTCCCCTGGAACAATCCGTTTTCCTGGTGCACCACGGCAATCTGTCTCCGGAGGCTGGATAAGGTGTATGTGTCCAGGGGTCTTCCGTCAATGGAAATCTGGCCCGAAACCGGCTGGTAGAACCGGCAGAGCAGCGACAGCAACGTGCTTTTCCCCTGGCCGCTTTTGCCTACGAACGCCACCTTTTCCCCCGCGCCGATCTCCAGATTCAGATCTTCCAGGACGGTTTCCTCACCGTATCCAAAGGTGACATGTTCCAGGCGGATATGGCCTTTTTCCATGGGAAAATCCGCCGCTCCAGGCGATTCCTGTTCCTCTTCCCAGGCCAGGAATTCTTCCACCCGACGGATTCCCGCCAGATTGGAACTGATATTCGTTATCTTATTGCACAGCGCGTTGTAGTAGGAGGCACAGGTGGAAAAATAAGCCGCACAGGAGACGAACTGTCCTACTGTCATGGTCTCCCGCCAGATACAGGAAGCCGCGACGGAATAAATGAGGAGCTGGCCAATCAGGGTCAGGGCCTGGTTGATGTTACTGGATTTCAGGGCCAGATAGCCCGTATCCATCTCTTCCTGTATGACATTTTTGGTTTTGGATTGATAATCTTTTTTTACTTTATGATCCGCATTCAGAAGCTTCCATTGGGCGATTTCTGTCATCATCTCCAGGATCCAGGCGTCCACAAGCCCTTTTTCTGTCTGGATTCTCTGATAGCGCTTCTGCAGTCTGGCTGTGAAATGGCGGACGCTGTAAGCCATCACCGGCATCATGACCAAAGCGATGCCCCCCAGCAGCAGATTGGTGCAGAACAGGTACCCGATGGAAAGGAACAGCTGCGCCACATTGGCCAGCACATAGAACAGGCTCCGGTGGATGAATTCCAGGTACATTTCCGTGTCGTCCTGGATGCGCCTCATCACATCGCCGCTCTGGAGGTGAGTCCAAACGGAGGCTTTCAGCTTCAGGAGATGCCGGAAGCACCGCTTTCGGATGCTGACTATGTATGTGACTTCCAGCCGCGCCCACAGGTAGTTCAGAGCACCGTGGGAGCATTGGTTGAGAAAATAGAGGCCCGCGTAGAAGGAAAAGCTTAGCAGAAAGCTCTTCATCTGCCGTTGGTAAAAAATCTGATTCACCACCTTTCCGATGGCATAGGGGAACAGGGCGCCTGTCACCGTACCGGAAATCACGCTGAGAAACAGTGCCCCCAGAAGGAGCCGAAAGCCTTTTGTGGTGCCGAAGATATGTCTCATACGTCCCTTTGCTGTGGTTCTGTCTTCCTTTTTCATCACGCTTTCCTTTTATCCCTGTCATCATCTTCCTTTAGGTACTGTCGACCATCGCGTTTTCCTTTTTCTCCTGTCATCAGTTTGGCATAGCCGGGAATGACGATTTCGCCCTCTTTTTTCAAGTATTCGTCCAGATATTTGATGAACTCGTGTCCGTAGCCCGCAATCTGCTTGCTGATGGCGCTCCTGTCCAGAAGGAAGCGGTACAGGTCGTCGCTGTCGCTGATATGGAGCTCGTTTTCATAGAGCCTGCAGTCTGTTCCGGGAAAGCGCGCCCTGAATGCACGCTCTATCTCCTGGAGGTATTCCAGGCCTTTTTCGCTCTGCTGGCGGATATCCAAATCCCGTGAAAATCCTTTCAGCAGACCGTCCAGGCCCAGGGCGTAGTCCCGCCAGTTCACATTGGCGCACATGCGTCCCCGGGGCTTCAGCGCCTGGAACGCCTTGTCCAGGTAGGCCGCCCTATTCTCCACATAAGGCCACATGTGAAGAGACACGATGCAATCATAGGTGGCGACGCCGTAGGACACTTGGTTCAGGTCTGCGTTTTCAAAGGTGAAAGAGCTGCCTTTTCTCAGGAGAGTCCTGTTCTCGTCCACAAAGCTTTGAAACAGGTCGATCTGTTCCGGGGATTTGTCCAGCACCACAATCTGCACGTTCTGCGGAATCTGGGTGAAGCTTCTTCTCCAGACCAGCCCGTAGCCGCCGCCGATATCCAGGATCCTTTCGCCCTCCTGAATCTGCAGCTGCCGGAACAGCCAGGGGTACCAGTCCTGTTGTTTTGCGCCGTACTTTTCATAGTATTCGAATGTCTTATTGGAGGAGGCGTTGTGGGTCACCATTTTCACCAGTTCCGAAAGCTGTGGCAGCTTCAGGTCATCGCTGCTGCAGTAGGCCTGGGTCTTCTCCACCACGGAGATGACATGGTTCAGCTGCTCTCTTTTCTCAAGCAGCATCCTTTTCTGGGCGGCCAGCAGTTCTGCTATGGACATTTCTTTCTGGCTTCGGAATAGCTCCGTGATTTCTTCCAGAGAGAAACCGATATATTTCAGCATCAGTATCTGCTGCAGCTGCAGAAGGGAGGACTTATCGTACTGGCGGTATTGATTTTCGGAATACGCTACAGGGCAGAGCAGCCCTTTCTTGTCATAATACCGGATCGTCCTGGGGGATACCCCTGCCAGGGCAGCCAGTTCTCCTACCGTGAATCTTTCCTGTTCCATTGTTGGTCACCTTTCTTTGGGGTTGTGTCTATGTCCCTGTACATTATGATAAGGCTTGACCTGGCGTCAAGGTCAAGGACTTTTTTGGCTGTGGCAATAAAATCTTTGTCGGTTCCGCTTCAGGGCATGAGAAGGATTTCGGGGAGAGGGAATTGGGCGGAAAGGGAGAAGGATGCCATGAATCACATTTTCTGTCAAACGGAGAATTGTACGAGGTTCATGGGGCTGGCATTCATGGTGGATGGGCGGTGCCAAAAGGAGGCGCTTAATCCACAGCCGGAACCAGGAATTCGGAGGTGAATGCGCCGTCTTCGCTGTTGTATTTGCACCAGCCCCCATGCTCTTTCAGGATACTTTCTGCACGGCGCAGGCCGAAGCCGTGGAAGCCTTCTTTGCGGGAGGAGAACAGGCCTCCCTTTTTAGGGAGCTTGGGACCGGCGGAATTGAGCATGGAGAAATAGAGCATTTTTCCTTTCATGCCCATGAAAAGGCGCAGAAAACGCTCCCCTGACCCGGCGCTGGAGGCCTCGATGGCATTCTCCAGAAGGTTCCCCACGATGATGCCAAGCTCCAGGTCGGAGAGAAGGAGATGGTCGGGGACATTTGCCTTCACGGTGACGGTGATGCCCGCGGCTTTGGCCTGGGCGATTTTAGCCGACAGGATGGCGTCCAGGGACACGTTCCCGGTCTTTAACAGGGTGTCCACGTGCATGAGCTGATGGTCAAGCTGCTCTATATAAGCCAGGGCCCGCCCGGTCTCCCCGGCTTCCAGCTGACCCTTGAGGGCCTGGAGATGATGGTGGAAATCGTGCTTGTACCCCCGCATCTCCCGGTAGATGCCCTGGACTTCGCCCAGGTGCTGCCTGGATTGTTCGGTCTGGTATTCCATGAGCTTTAAGTATGTTTTCTTTCGCATATCGCATTTCCCCCTTCCGGCATTTTACGCATACTGTGATTTCCGGAAACCGTCCGCCCGCTATGGCCATATTTCACATCTGGAGAGTATGGAGCCTTTCGCTCGTGAGTCAGGTCCCAATGAAGAAGGGCAGCGGAATCAGTTCCTTTCGATAAAGGCCCGGTTGACCGCATCGTATTTTCCCCTGGCCAGGGGCAGACAGACGCCGCCCTCCAGAGTGACGTCCGTGCGGGAGATCCGGATGACGGCTTTCAGCGACACCAGGTAGGAACGGTGGATGCGGAAGAAATCATCGCTTAGACGTGCCGCGAAGGCCGAGATGCTTTCCTTTATCCTGTATTCCTTTTCCTTCGTGTGTATGGTGATGTAGTGCAGAAAGGCCTCCACATACAGGATGTCCGGCTGGTGAAGCTTCACCGTCTCTCCCTCGCAGGAAATGATCACAGAGGGCGGCTCCCTGTGCAGCCTGTCCAGGGCTTTGGCCAGGACGGCGTACAGCTTGTCCTCCGCCACGGGCTTCGTCAGATAGTGCAGCGCGTCCACTTCGTAGCCCTCGCTGACGAACTCGAAGTGGGAGGTGATGAACAGGATTTCCACATGCCTGTCTTCCTCCCGGATGCGCTTTGCCAGCTCCATACCGGAGAGGCCCTTCATTTCGATATCCAATATAAGGATGTCATAGGCGCTGTCCTCCTCATAGGCGAAGAGGAACGCCTCCGCAGAGGGAAACGTGCGCACTTCAAAGGCCAGGCCCGTTCTGGGGGCCCAGCCTGAGAGCAGGTTGCTCAGATATTGGAGCTGTTCTTCTTCATCATCGCATATGCCGATTCGGACAGCCGTCATGGGAAGTCACCGCCTTTCGGAGAGTCCATTCATGGTCAGGCCGCGCTCCTGAGCTAAGGCCTTGCATGACAAGCCATCGCCTTTCGGAGAGCCCATTCATGGTCAGGCCGCGCTCCTGAGCCATGGCCCTGTATGGCAAGCCGCCGCCATTCGGAGAACCTATTCATGGTCAGGCCGCGCTCCTGAGTTGTGGCCTTGCATGGGTAAGCCACCGCCTTTCGGAAAGTACATCCGCCGGGAACTCAGGATACCTTTTTGCGCCGTATCCCGATGGCAGCCATACAGGAGAAGGCCAAAAGGCTAAGTTCCGCGCACAGGGCATACAGATAGGGTTTCCAGTTCAGCACGGAAATCTCTGCGGTATTGCCGTTGACCCAGGTGTAAAGATGGTTGTGGGCCGCCCTCTGGAGATAGTAGATGTCCGCGTCCGAGGCAGGCTCTATCTTCGTGTTCTGGAAGCCCAGCCACACGTCTACCCCTGCCCGGATGGTGCGCCAGAAGCTGCGGTTCTCCCCGGCCTGGTCCATATCCGTCAGGACGCAGCCCTGAAAGCCCCACTCCCCCCGCAGCACGTCCGTCAGCAGCCCGCCGTGGCCGCCCGCGTAGACATCGCCGATATAGTTCATGCTGCTCATGACGCCTGTGGCCTTTCCGTATTTCACACCGTACTCCGCAGGCTTCAGATAGATCTCCCGAAGGGCCTGTTCGTTGCAATAGGTGTGGATCTTGGCCCGGTTCTGCTCCATGTCGTTGAGCACGAAATGTTTCAGATAGACCGTCAGCCCCCCGTCCCTGGCTCCCAGAATCTCCGCTGCCGCCGTCCTGGCGGAGAGGAGCGCGTCCTCGGAAGCATATTCGAAATTCCTCCCCCCGTAGGGGAACCGGTGCATATTGATGCCGGGGGCATACCAGGCGGTGACACGGTTGTAGTCGGCCTGCTCCGCCACGCAGCCGCCCATTTCATAAGCCAGATCCTCCCGGAAGGTGGCTGCCAGCAGGGGCACACAGGGGAACCCCACAGTGACCAGGCTCTGGGTGAACATGCTGGACACCCCCAGGGGGCCGTCCACGTCATTTGTCCGCGGCTTTCCGATGGAGGCTACTGCCGGGGAGGCATACATGGTATTGCCGGTGAGGGACATGAGGTCTTCCAGGCTCATCTGGGCGATCAGGGCCTCCCACTTCGGGTCGTCATAGGACAGTCCGGCCAGCTCCTGCACGGTGAGGCTGCCCGGCGCCCCGTAATCCCTCCCCTCCTGAAGGTTTCCCTCCAGGATCCGGTCATAGGCATCATCGTACTGGTTGTCCGTCTCCAGATAGCCGGAATCCTCAATGGCGGGGCGCACGGAGCCCATGGCGGAGGCATAGTTCGCAAAGCCCTCCCGCCGGGACAGATACTCTCCCCGGGCCGCCTGTTCAAAGCGGTTTTCAGGGGCCTGCACATCCGAGTCCCGCCTGTCCTCCCCGGAAAAGAAATACGGCTCCGGGAGGAATGCGGTGACGCTTTCATAGACCGTGTGGGCATCGGCCCGGAGGGAGAATACATACTCGCCTGCATCCAGCAGGTAGGAGCCCTGGGAGCCGTCCGGATTGCCGTGGCTGCTGTCGTAGGAGGCCAGCTCCTCCATGGAGATCTTAAAGAGCATGGTCTGGGACTCGCCGGGCTCCAGCGTCCGGGTCTTGCCGTAAGCGGCCAGGGACACCGCGGGTTTCTCCACCTGGTGCGCCATGTCGTATTCGGTGTAGGGGACTGTGGCGTAGATCTGCACCGCGCTTTTGCCAGGCAGAGCGCCGGTGTTGGTGACGGTGACTTCCAGAGTTAAGCTTTCCCTTGAATCCAGCTGCGTCCCTTCCGCAAGGGTCCCGCCGGACAATTCTTGGGAAAAAGTGGTGTAGGACAGGCCGTAGCCAAAGGGTCGCACGACTATGGAATCATAGTCAGAATAGTCGAAGGTCTCCCCGGTTTTGGTGTTGGTGATCACAGCGCCCTCCGCATAGGCGGTCTCGTACCATTTATACCCCACAAAAATGCCTTCCACATAGTCCAGGTAGTATCTTCCCTTGGCATTGGCTGCTTTCTGGACGCCGAAGTTCTCGCTGGCGGGATTGCTGCTGTGGCGGTATACCCAGGTGTCCGGAAGTCGGCCGGAGGGATTGGCCTCTCCGGTCAGGAGTTCCCCTAAAGCCTGAAAGCCGTAGGGGCCAGGCATCCCGGCCCACAGGACGGCGTCCACCCCGTACCGGTCTATCCAGCCCAGCTCCATGGCGTTGGCGCTGTTGATCACCGCCACCACTTTTCCGAAATGCTCCCTTGCAGCCGCCAGGAGCGCCTCCTCGTCTTCGTTCAGGGTCAGGTAATCCGACTCTTCGCCATAGGGCAGGTCTTTCCCCTCCGCGCCGCTCCTTCCGATGACGATCACTGCCGTGTCGGAATACTCCGCCATCCGTTCAAAAGCCGCTTCTCCCCTGTAATCCTCCAGGGGCGCTTCTTTCCCGGAGAAGTCGGCAGGGATGAAGCCGATGCGCCCTGCCCCGTCCAGGGCGTGCTCCCAGTCGCCGTAGATGCCGGACCTGCCGGGAGCGGGGTTCACCTCCAGGCCCGCCTCTTCCAGGGCGGAAAGGACTCCCACCGGATTCCCGGAGCTTACGGCGCCGGTGCCCGTGCCGCTTAAATAAGGATGGTAAGCGGCATAGCCTAAGAGGTTCACCTTCTCTCCCGAGGCCAGGGGCAGGGCGTTTCCTTCGTTCTTCATCAGCACCATTCCCTCCTCCGCGATTTCCAGGGAGAGGGCTTTCCAGTCATCCAGGGCGCCGCCGTCCCCGGAAGGGCCCCACTGGGACATGATCATGTCGAAGGAATTGGTGAAGGTGCCCGCGGCAAAGCAAAGCCCGGCGGCCAGAAGCAGGCTGAACGCCGCTGCCATTGCCGCTCCCAGGGTAAAGAGCTTCTTTTTCTTTTTTCCTCTTCGGCTGTCCCGGAAGGCCTTGCCCAGAAATCCCCCGGCAGCCGCCAGAACGATGACGCCGAGAACGACTGATGCTACCTTTAATGCCTCAAAGTATTGGTTCATCCCTTTTCCTCCTTCTCCTGTGTCTCGTCATTTTTTCCTGGACTTGGGCTTGCCGGGCAGATTTCGTCTGTGCCCTAAAGACTTTACTCCAGCGTAAAGTCCAGGAAATCCACCTGTCCCCGTCCCCGGTAGACGAAATACAATGGGCTGATGCCCTCCGGGGCTTTGGCTTCCCCATAAAAGGCTTTCCAGGCGCTGTCCCTGCTTTGCACCGGAATCCTGGCAAGGACCTGTCTGCAGGCGTCGTCCCCATAGATCCACAGACAGCCCTCTGCCCTTCCCCGGAGCGTGGCTTTGATTCTCTTTAGGTTTTCCAGGCGGAAATATTTGAAGCCCGCCGTCGCCTCGTCCCCCATGTGCGCGATGTATTGTCTGGCATCCGGATTCCCCTCCTTTTTGTCCTGGGTGAAATAGGGGTGCCCTTTCAGCCTCCCTCTGGGGTTCCAGCCGTCGTAGCGCCCTGTCCCATCTCTGGTCCGGAGACTGCAGGCAATCCGCGCTTCATATTGCCCTTTGCCCGCAAGAGGCCCGCCGTTCAGGCCGCAGCTGGTCATCTCCGCCTGCCGGAAGCTTCCGTCCGGGTTCCTGGACAGCTTTTCGGCGCAGGCCTGGCGGGAATAGGAGCTCTGGTTGGTATGGCGGTGATAGAAGATGTAGTAATCCCCCTTCAGCGCAAGCATGCCGCCGTGGTTGTTCCCCATATAATTATCTGCCCGGGCGGCCTCCGCACGCTTGCTGCCCGGAGGCCCGTCCCCACGGATATCTCCGTTGCTCACCAAAGTCCCGCCGTAGACGAAGCCCTCTGTAGGGGAATCGCTCACCGCGTAGCAGAGCTCATGGTTGCGCCGGGAGGAATAGACGAAGTAATATTTCCCCTCATACTTTCGGATGGAGCTTGCTTCAAAGAATTCGTGATTTCTGAACGAGCCCGGGCCCTTTTTGGGAAACAGGAGCCTCTGGGGCCTTTTAATCGTTACCATGTCCTGTTCCAGTTCCAGCACATAGCCGCCCTCGAACCGCAGCCTTCTGCCGCCGGTGGCTATGGCCGGAACCCGGCAGTAGAAGCCGGAATAGAGGTAGACCCTGCCGTCATCGTCCACCAGGACGCCCGGGTCGAAGGGAAAGGAATCCCCCTTTCTGCGGCCCCAGACAGCGCCCCCCGGATACCGGACATGGCCGTAGAACCGAAAGGCCCCGCAGGGCGTGTCGGATACAGCCACGCCCATGACACCCATGAAGTCAAATGCGTAATAAAGATAATAGCGCCCGTCCCTGCCCTGGACCACATCCGGCGCGAACAGGAGACGAAGCCCCAGCCGGTTCCAGGGGTCTGCCTTTTTCCGGTAGATGACTCCCTCGTACCGCCAATGCCTTAAGTCCTCTGCGGAGGCGGACCAGCAGACATAGTCGTTGACGCAGAAGAACGGCGCGCCGAAACGGTCGTGGGAGCCGTAGAGATAGACCCTGTCGCCGAACAGGCGGGGCTCTCCGTCAGGAATGTATTCATTGCCGGGGAGAAAGGGGTTGAAGGCCTGTCTCCCCAGGCAGGGATTCGTTCCCTTGGGCTTTGCTTTTTTTATTGCCATGGGCTGTGTCCTTTCTTTTTACAGGCAACGCCTGATTCTGCTCCAATCCATTGTATCATACTCCGTCCAGGGCGGCAATGCTGAGATTTCTGCGGTTGAGTCTTGACAATACCGGAAATTATGTTATCCTTATTTTATGAAGCATACTAATTTCTGGAATGTCCCTATATGATCTTCAAATCATCTAAATCTAATTCGGAAACTCTATGCTTTGGAACCCTAATTATGAATGCAAGGCAGGAGTGTACGGTGCAGTGGACTGCTGCCAGAAACAGGAGGAAGCGTGTAAAGGAAATCTAAGGCAGCAAAGTACGCTGCCTAAGATTTCCTAAGTTACACGCAGATGAAAAAACTGGAGGACATGAATCTTGTAGACGACTTTTTGGCTTACAGTCTGACGGCCCACAGGATGTATGGGGAGGAGGCTTCCCGCTACATCCTGAAATGTATTTTACAGCGCAGAATAGGGCATCTTACAGTAGTGCCGCAGAAGGTCTGGTATGGAGAAGAGCCGGAAAGCCATGGAGTGCGGCTTGATGTTTACTTAGACGAAGAGGATGGGGAGATTTTCGACATGGAGCCGGATAACAACGGCGGGTCGGACAGTGTGGGCGCATTGCCCCGCAGGGTGCGTTAATATCATGCAAGGATTGATTCTGGAAATTTGGCAGCAGGTGATGATTACAATGCATTGCGGAATGTGATAGTGATATTCATTGCTACTTATGACCCATTCGGTGTGGAACGGATGGTATATACCATTAAGAACGGCTGCGTGGAGGAACCGGAGTTGCCATATGAAGATGGAGCGCGGACAATATTCCTGTATACGAAAGGGACGAAAGGAGAGCCGCCGGAAGAACTGCGGCAGTTGGTTCAGTATATGGAGCATTCCACAGCGGAGAACGTGCGGTCGGCGGGTCTGGCCAGGCTGCACGAGATGGTGACAGAAGTGAAAGCGGACAGGGAAGTGGGGTTGGCATATATGAAGACGGTAGAGATTGAAAAGAGGATAAGAGACGAAGGAAGGGAAGAAGGAAAGGCAGAAGGAAAGGCGGAATCCGTTCTGACATTGCTGGAAGCCAAGGGGATGCTTCTGCCCGAGGTGGAAAATGCCATACATGCCCAAAAAGATCTAGCCGTGCTGAACCAGTGGCTATTGCTGGCATCAGCGGCAGAAAACATAGAGGAATTCAGGAGACAGGCAGATATTTAAAGCCAGCTTTACGAAAGGGTGTCGGAAGTGCTGAATGGGCATCTGCGGTACAGAACGGATACGGAATCGGGAAAGGAGCATGGGCATGTACCGGATTATGATTGTAGAGGACGACTTCGGGCTGGCTCAGGCCATGGAGAAACAGATTGAAAGCTGGGGGAACGAGTGCCGGTGCGTCAGGGATTTTCAGAATATCATCCCTGCTTTTGCGGAATATGACCCCCATATGGTGCTGATGGACATCATGCTGCCTTTCTTCAACGGCTATCACTGGTGCAGCGAAATCCGCAGGATTTCCAATGTGCCGATGGTATTCATCTCCTCGGCTTCCGACAACATGAACATCGTCATGGCCATGAACATGGGAGGAGACGACTTCATCCCAAAGCCGGTGGATCTGCAGGTGATGACCGCCAAGATACAGGCCCTGCTTCGCAGGACATATGACATGGCCGGGAAGGTTCCGGTGCTGGAGCACAGGGGGGCCGTGCTGAACCTGAACAGCGCGGCCCTGACCTATCAGGGGGAGCGAATCGAGCTGACGAAGAACGAGTTTCGGATACTCCAGACCCTGATGGAGAACAAGGGGAAAGTGGTCAGCCGGGACACCCTGATGACCAGGCTTTGGCAGATGGATTCCTATGTGGAGGAGAACACGCTGACGGTGAACGTGACCAGGCTGCGGAAGAAGCTGGAGAGCGTCGGGCTTGCCGATTTTATTGCCACGAAAGTGGGGAGAGGGTATATTATAGAAAGCAAAGGCAGCTTTCTATAATCAAGTATCATAGAAAGCAAAGGCAGCTTTCTATGATTAAGTATTGTCGAATAGACTCTTGGAATCTCCAGAAGAAGTATCCGGGCATCGAATAGAAAAAACTATGCAGACAAAGGGTGAAAAGGATGGAAACAGAAAATGCGCTGCTGGAAAATCTGGACAGGCTGCACACGACCGAGTTGGGCAGCATGAGGATTCGCAGAAATCTGATGCTGGAGACAGAGGATGTGGCCGCGTGGTGCAGGGATTGTATCCGTTCTTCCCGTACCGGGATTGTGAGAAAGGGAAAGAACTGGTATATCGAAGCTGAGGGGTTCGTGATAACAGTCAATGCGTATAGTTACACGATTATCACAGCCCACAAAAAATAGAGGATGCAGCAGCATGGACTATGAGGATGTGGTTTGAGGGGAGACCTGGATGAAAGAGGAAAAATGGTATCATATTCTGGGGAAATTTTTGTGGCAGTACAGAAGGACAGGGCTGATGTTCCTTGTGTATTGCCTTATTTTTAGCATCATTTTTTCTTTGTATGAACTGGAGATCGAAGCGGTGCTGTACGGGGCAGGTCTGTGCTGTCTGCTTACGGCGGCATTGTCGATACGAAAGTTTCGCCGCTATCTTGTGGAACATCGGAGAAGACGCAGAATCCTGGAAACGAAAGGGGTTCTGCTGGATGAACTGCCGGAGCCCCAGACCCTTGCGGAATCCGATTATCAGGAGATGCTGCGGAAGCTGAAAACGGTATTTGATGAAAACCTGAACGACTGGCAGAATGAGCGCCGGGAGAGCATGGACTATTACACCACATGGGTGCACCAGATTAAAACGCCAATCTCCGTCATGCGATTGACGCTGCAGGGAGAGGATACGGAGGAGCACAGGGAGCTTCTGGCGGAGCTGTTCCGGGTGGAGCAGTACGTGGAGATGGCCCTGAACTGGATGCGCCTGGGCAGCGATTCCACGGATTTCCTGTTCCGGGAGTATGAACTGGACGGCATCGTCAGACAGGCAATTCACAAGTACGCTCCCCAGTTCATCAGGAGACGGATCAGGCTGACATACGAGCCCACGGATGTAAAGGTGCTGACAGATGAGAAGTGGCTGCTGTTCATCATCGAACAGATCCTGTCCAACGCGGTGAAGTATACCCAGCAGGGGAGCGTGACCATCACGGTGACCCCGGAAAAAGAGCTGGAAATCGCGGATACCGGAATCGGCATCGCGCCGGAGGATGTGCCGCGGATATTCGAGAAAGGATTCACCGGGTACAATGGCCGGGCGGACAAGAAATCCACAGGCCTGGGGCTGTACCTGTGCCGGCTGACCGCGGAGAAGCTGTCCCATAAAATCAGCGTGGAGTCTGCGGTGGGCGTGGGGACGAAAGTCGTGATCGATCTGCATTCGGATACGCTGGTGGTGGAATAGCGGGGTTTCGCAAGGATGGGGCTAATACCTCGCAGCTTGCTGCGGGGAAGCTTATCATGTCTGAGCGGTTACACGGAAACAAGGAATTTGAACGAGAACGGTGGCAGAGGGATTGTAGAAACGTTGCATAGGTATTATAATGAAACATATTGTTGCAATGTTCTGGAACTTTTTGCTCGTGCGCCAGGTCGCTTGGCGAGCTTTAGTGATTGCCAATAGATTCTTGTGAACGCATTTATCTGCCTTTTTCTGCTCAACACTGCCGATGCGTTCACTCGTTATATATTTAAGTCGGTAAATGTTTTGTTTATGAACGTTCATGAGTATAAATAGGTTAGCATTGCTTGCTGTTCAGGACTCCAACAAAAACAGCGCCGGAAAGCGCAGAGGATATTTCCCTGAGAGGGATTACAAAGGAAGAAGAGAGAAGAATATGAACCAGACGAAAAGTGGAACAGAGACGCTGCAGTTCATTTTTACGGAAAAGGATTTTTACCTGGATGCACAGTCCCGCCAGGAAAAGGGCGGTACAGAGGAAGGCAGTCCAGAAAACAATAGTCCGGAGAGCAATAACCCAGAGAGCAATAGCCTGGAAAACGGTAGCTCAGGGAACAAAGGCCCGGACAGATTCGAGGGCAATCAGGAGAGCTGGCGGAGCCGCTTCGAAGCGGACAAGTACCGCGCCCTTTACCAGATGGGATTCGAGGAAAAGAGAGAGAATCCGACTGCCACGGAAGGGTTTCTGCGTCTGCTGTCGGACACCTTTTTAAAGCATCTGACCAGTCTGCCGGAGCTGGAGCTGGCCAGGGAGAAGGTGGAGCTGAAAGCATCCGCCGAGGATGTGGAGGCTCTGTTGAAAGCCGTGCCCTTCGCCATCGGGGCAGAGTACATAAACGCGAAATGGATCAACGCCGTCTTCCGTAGGCTGCTGGAGATTTACCGCGGAGAGATTACCCTCTACAGCGGAACCGTAGAGATGTATCTGACGGAAAAGAACCAGCATCTCCATGTGCCGGAGCGGATTTTCTTCCATCTGGTGGAGTACAAGGATTTTGATTACCCCTTTGCCTTTCTGGCCACTTACGCAACGAAAGCATCCAATGGGAAAGTGAGGCATGTGCCCTTAAAATATGCCCTGACAGAGTACGGCGATGAAAGGGAGAAGCTGCTGAACCTCCTGGCCTGCCTGAACCGTGCGGCAGAGGTCTCGGCCCTTGTGAGCGGCTTCATGGAGAGCGGGGAGATGTTCCATCCGCTGCGTCTGACGGCGGAGGAAGCCTATTCTTTCCTGAAGGATGTGGAGGCCATCGAGAGCGTGGGGATTCTGTGCCGGATTCCCAACTGGTGGAAAAGGCATGCTTCCTCCGTCTCCCTGGAGGCCAGCCTGGGCGACAGCAAGCCCTCCATGCTGGGCTTCGACACGCTGATTTCCGTGTGCCCGAAGCTGACGGTGGACGGGATGGAGCTGACGGAAGAAGACATCCAAAAGCTCCTGGAGCAGACGGAAGGGCTGGCCCTTTTGAAGGGAAAATGGGTGGAGGTAGACCATGAGAAGCTGCGGGAGCTGCTGGCAAGGATGGAGGGCCTTCCCACAGAAATGACCCTCTTCGATGCCATGCAGCTGGAGCTGGGCCAGGGTAGTAAATCGCTGGATGTGGGGACTACAGTCTCCAATGGGGAATGGCTCTCGGAGTTCCTCATGCACCTGAGAAAGCCTGAAACCATCCGCAAATCTGCCCTGCCGAAAAGTTTCCGGGCCGTTTTGCGCCCTTACCAGAAAAACGGCTACACCTGGCTGAACTACATGGACCAGCTGGGCTTCGGCGCCTGTCTGGCGGACGACATGGGACTGGGGAAGACCGTACAGGTTCTGGCTTATCTGGAGAAGCTGCGCACCTCGCATCCGGCGGCGAGAGCCCTCCTGGTGCTGCCCGCGTCCCTTCTGGGCAACTGGAAAAAGGAGGCCGAAAAGTTCGCGCCGGATATGGATTTGCAGATTCTCCACGGAAAGACCGCGGCGGCGCTGGAAGAAGAACTGACGGAAAACCGAGCCTTTCTGACCATTACCACGTACGGCATGGCGGCCCGCATTCAGGGGCTGCAGAAAATGAAATGGGACTGCGTCATTCTGGATGAGGCCCAGGCAATCAAGAATGCCGGAACCAAACAGACCCGGGAGATCAAGAAGCTGTCCGCCAGGATGCGCATCGTGATGACGGGCACGCCCATCGAGAACGAGCTGATGAACCTATGGTCTCTGTTTGATTTCTTGAATAAGGGGCTGCTGGGCTCTGCCAAAGAATTCCATGAATACTGCAAGGAGCTGGACCAGCACCCGGAGGGCTATATGCGCCTGAAAGCCATGGTGTCGCCCTTTATGCTCCGGCGGGTGAAGACGGACAAGAAAATCATCTCGGATCTGCCGGAGAAGCTGGAGAGCGTGGACTATGTGTCCCTTTCCAGGAAACAGATTGTCCTCTACCGGAAGGTGGTGGCGGATATGGAGAGGATGGTCGGGGAAGCGGAGGGCATCCAGCGTAGCGGAATCATTTTGACCACCATCATGAAACTGAAGCAGATCTGCAATCATCCGGATCAGTACCTGGGGCAGACGGCTTATTCCATGGAGGAGAGCGGTAAGCTGCTGATGCTGAAGGAAATCTGCGAGACCATCTATGAAAAACGGGAAAGAGTGATTGTATTCACGCAATTTAAGGAAATCACTGAGCATCTGGCAGCGTTCCTGGAACAGGTCTTCGGGCGAAAGGGATATGTGCTCCACGGAGGCACGCCGGTGGCTAAGCGGGGGAAGATCGTGGAGGAGTTCCAGGGGGAGAAATATGTGCCTTTTATCGTGGTCTCGGTGAAAGCCGGGGGCACGGGACTGAACCTGACGAAAGCCAATCATGTGATCCATTTTGACAGATGGTGGAATCCGGCAGTGGAGAACCAGGCTACGGACAGGGCCTTCCGCATCGGACAGAAGAAGGATGTGGTGGTCCATAAGCTGGTATGCCAGGGGACTATCGAGGAGAAGATTGATGCCGTGATTTCGTCCAAGAAAGAGCTGGCGGAAAATGTCATTGGTTCCGGCGGGGAGAAGTGGATCACGGAGCTGAATAATGAGGAACTGATGTCCATGCTGCGGCTGGAGCTGCCGAAGTAGGAGAAAGGGATATAGGAAACCTTAACATCCCTCACAGCTCCATTGCGCTAAACTAATGATGGACGAAGCAAGCCTTGAACGGAGCCCCGGCAGCTTGCTGTGAGGCTTTCGTTCTATCAGGGAGCGGTGGATTTCCGGCAGATAGTAAAAGGTGAGCAGATGGACTCTTGTTTTGCAACAGTGATAAAGGACGCACCGAAAGGAACGGAGAACGGGAGAAATGGGCAATTACTGGGAGACAGGGAATTATAATCAGCCGAATGCCACGGAACTGAAGCGGAATGCGGCGGACAGTAGGAAGAAAGAGAAAAAGAAAGGGAACGTGCTGGAGCCTGTGACAGTACAGGGCCGGACAATCGTGCGCAACTGGTGGGGTAAGGCGTGGTGCGACAATCTGGAGCAGTATGCGGACTATGAGAGCAGGCTGGATCGGGGAAAGCGCTATGTGCGGGCCGGCGCGGTAATCGACCTGAAGATACAGAAAGGGAAGATTCTGGCCAGAGTCCAGGGAACCCGCAAGGTGCCCTACAAGGTGGAAATCCGCATCAG
>ERZ808037.472-NODE-472-length-37282-cov-15.780379_pt1 | contig 37282 bp, 51 predicted proteins | sample MGYA00380190_ERZ808037 | MGnify/ENA primary metagenome ERZ808037 (study PRJEB31490, sample SAMN06133399) | mouse gut metagenome | isolation source: J9 | host: mice | place: China: Chengdu | collected 2015-05 ...
GTTTTTATTTTTTGTGTACCTCCTTCAATTTCGCCAGTTTTAGCGTCCATGGACGCTAAATGGACGCTAGAATCGGGGCCGCCCCCATCCCCAGGAGCGGCCTCGAAAAAGTCTATCGAATACCGATATTTTCTAACAATTTCAAGCGGGATAGAATCATAGCCGCTATATTATATCGCAAAGGAGCGTGGCTATGGTTAGGATTTTACTGTCTACCCGACTTGGCGAACGACGGTGGACACAAGCAGACCTTGCCCGGATGACGGGGATACGCCCCAACACAATCAGCGAGCTTTACAACGAGGTTGCCACCCGGATAAGCCTGGATCACCTAGACTTGATCTGTGAGGCCCTGGGCTGTGACCTAACCGATTTGATTGTGCTGACACCCAACAGTGAGCCGCGGGTGAAAACCCGAACTGGTGCCCCCCGCTCCAAGGGCGAGGATTGACCTTGCTTCTTGACCCCGGACGTGAAAGCGTCCGGGGATTTTTTATGCCCTTTTCAAATTCGTAACCGATTGCGAATTTCAAACTACCCTGTTTCGCGTTCTATTGCTTCATGTATGGCTCTAAGGATAAATCCATTGACGCTTTCCCCCCGGCTCTCAGCATGAGCCTTGATGACCTCCCTATCGCCTTTACTGGTACGCAATAGTATTTTGTCATAGGCTTTATCCTGATACCGCTTTATACTCTCATAGCTATTTTTGCCGCCCAAATTGCTCCCCCCTTTCCCTCACATTATATTCTATAACGGGTACTGCTAGCAATATGCAAAATCAACAAAAACATATTGCTATCTTTATGCAGTTTACCTCTTGCATAGTGCTAGCAATATGCGTATAATAATACTCGTAAGGCAGGGGCGGCCAACCCCTTACGGAAGGAGGGAGGACATGGACGAGATGGCAACCAATACGGAGTACATCCTGCGGATGGTGCTTGAGCTGATTGACAAGTGCAAGACGCTAGACGAGCTTCGGGAGGCAGTCAAGGCCGTGCTTGACGAAACCAAGTAAAAAGGGCGGCGGGGCCACCTGACAAGTAACCCGCCACCCAACCCACAGGGGGCGACCGGGAGCCTTACCCCGGCCGCCTCCATGATAACAAAGTAAGGCACAAAAATCAAGGAGGTTTTTCATTATGATGTTATCCGAGTTTGTGGAGCGTACCGGCTTTGAGCCTCTGCCCTTCGAATATGAGAAGATCGAGCAGGCCTACTACAACTTTGACGGGGGCAAAGACGCTTTCTGCAAGGCCTTTGTCGAGGGCAACGGCGAGAAGAAAATCTACCAGGCCCGGGCCGCCGAAATCGACCGGCTGAACGGCAAAATCCTGGAGATGGACAAGGCCGCCAAGAAAGACGGCGAGGAGTATGAGCGGCGATTGGCTGACCTCCAGGCCCAGCTTAACCGTGAGCTGGAGTGGAAACCCTATGTGGACACCCACAATGTCACTCAGGCGGATTACGCTGATCTGGCCGGGAGCGTCCCCGGAGGGGCGGCTCACTACATGACCGACGAGGAAGCGTTGGATTGGGTTTGTGACGAGTTCGGTTTTGACCGTAGCAAGGTCACGATTCTGCATGAGATCAACGAGTACGAGGTCAACCGACATAACCAACTCCGGCGGACCGGGAAGAAGATCGACCGCCGCCCGATCTACTGTGCTACGGACTATCACTACATTCGGTTCAATGTCGGGCGTAACTGGTGGGAGTGCTGGAATGACCAGCTCCGTCCCTTCTACGATTAAACACACGGCCCGCCCCGGAGGTTACGAGGGCAAGGAGGCGTTAACATGAAGTTTCTCAAAAAGCGTGATTATACCGGGACAGTACGCAAGATTGTCAACGATGATAAGACCGAGGTATTGGGCATCGTTGGAACCTTCAAAGACCTCATGGATCTGGGTATCGTGGAGCAGGTCACCAATTATTCTTGGGACACTTGGTGCTGCATCCCCGGCCCTGGGCGGATTGAGACTTGGAACGGCATCGGAGCCACCCGCGAGGAGGCCATCCGCAAGGCCCTGTTCGGCAAGAAATTCTGAGGGGAGGATACACAATGAAGCGGAGAAAGCGCACGACGGTATGGGCCTACCTGGACGGCAAGAAGTTGGTGGACGTGGTCCAGGCAGCTCTCGACAACAACATGATGGTTGACGATATGAAGGCCGTGCTGATCCGAGAGAACCCCGGCCATGAAGTCACCTTCAAGGTAAAGTAAGAGGAGGAGCAACACAATGACAAGGTTTCAGCGGGAGCTTAGTGGACAGTTAGGGGCCTTTTGGCAGAAACACGCAGAGGAGCAGCTGGCCCACGTCAAAGCCGATCTGGACAGCGGAGAGATCACCATTGATGAGGCCGGGGTTGCCCGGAACTGCATCGGGCGGGTTCTGATGGATGACCTCTTGGAGATGGTGGAAATGGTCACTGACAAGGCCGACAGGGCCGCCACACAGGCCGCACGAGAAACGGAGGTGGAGGAGGCCCTGGCAGAGTACCGGGCGGCCTGGAGGCCTCCCAGTGAGGAGCGGTTGGCCGAAATGCGGGCCGTCTTTGGCGAGGGGGCCACGGTGGTGGATGTCCTCGCCGGCGAGACAATCCAGCTTTAACCGATAACAAGAAGGAGGTTTCAATCATGCCAAGAATGGAGAATGCGAAGGGCGAGGCCCTGTACTACAACGTGATTATGAAGAACGGGAAAATCCAGTACGCCCTCAAGGCCATTGGTGACACGGTGATCCTGGGCCGGGACCGGCAGAAACGGAAATACCGGGCCTTTGCCCAGGAGGCCCAGGCCGAGCGGTACCTTCAGCGGTATGGGTTCACCAGTGCGATCTACTGAGCGGCACAGAAAGCCGCGGCGGTGTCCTCCCCCATAATGGGGCCAGGGCACCGCTCTTTTTCTGCCTGACAAATCACACGGCAGGCCCCAGGCCCCCGTAGCTTTTTCCCAGCGGGAAAAACAGGGGCGTTTGTGAGGTGGGGAGGGTAATTACACTCCCCAGCCGTGACGGCCCTTCTAGGCCCGTTTCTGGCCCGTATAGGCGGTGTTCTGATTTTGAGCTGAATTTCATTTTCCCTCTTGCATATAATAATGCAGCTGTGCTATAATGCCAGTAGAAGTTAACGAGGCTTCACGTTCTCACGCAAAAGGCAGACCCCCGGAGAGGTAGGCACTCTCCGGGGGTCAAACCTTGCTGGGATAGGCTTACTGTCCCTTGGTGTCATGACGATCAAGCCATTTGCGGATGTAGTAGGCTGCTACATCTGCTGCGATCATCACCAGAAAATTAACGAGGATCTCCACGTCCTCACCCCCTTCCTGCTACCAGGTATAGGGAGGGGCAGCGAAAACATTGTAACAGCTTTCGACCGAATACGCAAGAAGAAAAGCCCCCGTCACGCTGGTTAGCGTAACGGGGGCTATCATCATATCGGAGGGCTGTTTTCGCTGTCGGTGTAGTCCTGGACAAAGCCGGCCGCCTGGGCGGCGGCGTACTTTACCCCTTCACCGTTGGCGCTGGTGTTCTCCGCCCGGTTTTTCTCCACGATCCGGGAGAGGACTATGGACAGGGCGGTACCAATGGGGGTAAATACCACCGTCCAGCAAGCCAGGGCACCCGTGTACTGATATTTAATACTCAGCACGGCCAGCACAAAGCCTCCTGCGAGGCCCAGGGCGAGGATGAATACCAGGATATACCCCAGGCGGTCAGTGTTGCCCATGCGCCGCCGAGGGGCCGCTCTGGGCTGCTCCCGCTTCCCTCTCATGCCAGGCCGAACTTCTGAGCGAAGCGGTACAGTACCTGGGCGCACTGTTCACGGGTCAGGAAGTCCTCCCACATGAAATTGGGCTGGCCGTCGACAGCCGTACCGCTCCCGGCGAAAATGCCCTGGTCAATGGCGAACTGCCGGGCAGCCCGGCTCCACTCACCGCTGTCGTTGTCCCGCAGCTCCTGACGGTACTGCTGTATCGCCGTGGCGAACATCTTATTGAACTTGTCCTGATCCATGTCGTCGTCCTCCTTTTTGGGTTCCTCGACCAGCTTCAGGACCTGGCCGGGATGGATGGTGTAGGGGCTGCTGATATCGTTAAGAGCGGCGATGGTTTTCCAGTCCACCCCCGTCTTAGCTCCGATGGCGGAGAGACTGTCCCCGGCCATCACGGTATAGGTACGGTACTCCGGTGCTGTGGCCGCCCCGCCGTTGTTGTAGGCCCTGGCGTCGATCACCCAGTAATAGGCAGCCTCGTTGCGGAAGGTGGCCGGGTCGCCGTTCAGGCGTTTGTCCTTGGTGCTGGCCGGGTCATTGATGCGGATTTTGTTGTCCGCCCACCAAACCACCACGAAATGTCCGCCGCCGGTCCAGGTGCCTTTCTTCATCAGGGCAATCAAGTAATAGCCCTGCTTCAGATACTCCAGGGCCTGGTCATGGACCTTGGCCCTGGGGTTGTGGTAACCGTTGGTCCAGGAGAGCTGCCAGCACTTGATACCGAACTCCGCGAACTGGGGGGCGAAGTAGGCATAATAGGTACCGGCCTTGAGGGCCTTATACCCATGAGCGACAGACCAAGCGCAGGCATCCACTGGGGTGTAGGTCTTGCCGGTCAGGGTTTCGATCAGCATGGCCGCCGCCGTGGGACCGCACCCTGAGTCGCCAATGGTGGCCGTTTCGCCGGGTACCCTGTACGGCTTGTTTTTCCATCGGGGATCCGTCTGGAGATAGCTGACAGGCTTTTTATTCATCACCGACACCTTCTCCGCTGACATGGGCCTTGACGGCCTGGTTGTTTTTCAGCATTTCCCTCATATCCTCCAGTGCGTCATCCACCATGGAGGAAAACAGCTCAAAGGGGACGATCCGGGCCAGCCACGGGAAACGGGTCACAAACAGGTCATAGACCTGACGGAGTTTCAGGCGCCCGGTGCCGCCGCCCAGCTCCTTCTCGGCCTCAGTGACGGCCCACAGCAGCCACTCCCGAACCTTGGCAAGCTGGGCCTCGCTGGGCAGGTTGAAGTAGCGGTAGACATACCAGGCGCCCATCCCCAGGACAGCGGCCAGGGCCAGGATGATGTACCAATTATTGATGATAACTTCCATGATGTTCTCCTTTCAGTCAGTCGGGTTTGTGAAATTGTTCCAGGTCATCAATACGGTGGTTGGCAACCCGGATTTTTTCCTCTTGCAGCTCCGTGCGTTCTTCTAGCTTGTAGGTGCGCTCAATCAGATTGTTGTGGGCCTGCACCCGTTTCTCCAGCTGCTCCAGCCGATAGCTGGTCAACTTGGAGGAGGTCAGAATACCGACCAGGGAACCGACCGCAGACCCAGCAAGGCCAATCAGTGCCACGACAATGGCCTCCATGCCCTTCACCCCCTTTCTGTGAATTTGAGGCTGTCAGCATATAAAAAGGCGGGGCGCACCCGGCGCCTCGCCTTGCCTCTGAAATTCGTAACCGCTTGGGAATTTCACTTTGCTCCAATCAATGCGGCAATCTGCTGAAGGTCACAGACGGGAGCGTTGAAAAAATCATAGCTCCACAGCCACCGATCCTCATGCTCAGGCCGGCGGTATCGTTGGCATAGGGAATCACCCCACACCTTATCCCAGCGGTCTTGACAGTTATCCCGCTCATTCTTCGGGCGCAGACGGGCCAGAATGGCCGTTACCAGCGCCCCCCGTTCCCGCCCCTGGCCGTCATCATCCTGGGAAAAGAAGTCGTAAGCATTCTGGCAGGTGGTAGCACACAGCTGCTCCCCCTTCCAATAGAGAAGGCCGTCCCGAACTTCCAGGACGGCCCCATAGGGGATATTCACTTGGCCGCTTATGCCGTCAAAGCGTGCTCGGCGGCGGGCGATATATCGTCTATGTCCCTCCATACCTTACTCCTCCACCACAACTTCTGTCCAGCCGTACACGCCCGGCTCCCACACGTTTCCGTCCAGGTCGCTGGTCCAGTGTTTCCCGTTCCGGCTCACCTTTGCGCCCTTGGCATAGGCGTCCTGCGCTCCCACCGGCTGGGACCACTCCGGCCATTCCTCCGCCGGGTCCGCCACCCGTTTCCATAGGCTGGGGGAGGCGTCCGGGGTCCAGTCCTCTTGTGAAGTGTGGTCCTGCAGGCATTGGTAAAGCTGGCCGTCCTTGTACCGGCGGATCTGCCCGGCCTTGTAGTTCACAGCCACGGCCCAGGGGGCGAACAGGTCCGCGTGTTCCGCCGCCGTGGTGGCGTCAATGCTCCCGGCCTCCGCCAGCGTTACAAACATGATCCCGCCGGTTTCCGCCGCCCTGGTGATCTCTCCGCCGGCGTCGGTTTCCTCCAGCATGACGGTATCCACTCCCTCCAGGGCGGGGCGGTCCCACAGGTGGTACACCTTCCCTTCAAAGACAATGCCCGCAGCCTCCGGCTCCGGGCACAAGTTATAGGATCCATTTTTAGTCTGCTTGATGTAGTTGGGGGCCTCGGTCATACCGAGGCTGACCCCGTCCTTTCTGATTCTGAACATTTGCTTGCACCTCCAAAAAAGATAGCATGATACAGCCGCCGCAAGCGGAGCAGACGGCCATGGTCATTGAAATTGCGATAGTAGGCGCTCTGACACTCCATGTACTGCTCAATGTCCTTGAAGTCCCGTTTCCCGGCCACAAATTCCCGGTGAAAGAGCTTCAGTTTGCGCCGGGCACGTTTCATCCCGTCCCGGCTCCCGTTGACTATCACCTTGCCAGTGGGGCCAAGGGTAAAACGGGCCTTGCAGAAACGGAAGGGTTTAGTTAAGGGAATAATCTGGCACTTTCGCTTATTGACCCGGATACCGAGGGCTTCAAATCGCCGGACCATTTCCCGGACCACGTTCTTTAGCTGCTCCACGTCCGGCATAATGATGTAGTAGTCGTCCATGTAATGCCCGGCACAATGGACACCCGCCTGGCACTTAACCCAGTTATCAACGGGGCTTGGCAGGGCCACCATTTCCTGCTGGGACGGTTCTACTCCCAGCGGCAACCCCCGGCCCGGCGTCGGGCAAGGAGAGTGCTGGATGATGGTATCAGCCACCCGGCGCAGGTCCGGGTTTAAGATTATTTGCTGGTGGCGCTGGTATATAGTCTGATGCGGGGCGCTGGGGAAGAAATGCTTCAAGTCCAGCAACGCCACGGCCCCCTCCCGGCCATAGCGCCGGAAGTGCCAGCGTAGCTGGTCCTTTAGCCGCTTGAATGTATAGTGCAACCCCATCCCCTTCCGGCTGGCCCCGTTGTCGTGGATCATGCTGGGGGTATAGAGGGGGACAAGGACCTCGTTGCTGTGTACCTTTTCAATTTGCCGATCTGCAATACGGGGTGCGTCAATCGGGCGCACCTTGCCCCGTTCCCTCAGCGTGAAGTGTGACCCCTGTTGAGGTTTCCACTTCCCCGCCAGAAGCTCCCGACGACGACGGGCCGTCCCGGAGAACAGGTGCATTTCAAAGTTTTGGACACTTTGTTTCCAACGGACTCCGTTGCAGCACTTTTTTCCATAGCGAAACATCTTCCGGTAACTGAATACCCGGTCAATGGAACCGAGTGCGTCACTCCGGGCCTGTCTTCGCTCCTGCCGCCTTGCTTGGCGGCGCTGATACCGCGCCTCCCGGCGCTCCTCACTTGTCATAAAAAGTATTCGCTCCTTCGTACAGATATCTTGTAGGGTGCCGTCTAATCTGCTTTGCCCCGGCACATGGAACGGGGTAAGGCACGTCCCCCGCCATGCAAGCAGCGTCCGTGCTAGGGCATCAAAGGGCAGTTTTAGGGATTGGATACCCAGGGCAGTATATCTCCTTTTGCTTCGGTCGTCTTTCACCTGGGCGGGATTTATCCCGCCCTGCTACTCCATTTGACCTAGCATAGCAAAATCCGGGCGCCACGGCCCACGACCACGAGGCATTGTTGTTGTTGTAGTTGCCGTTGTTGTTGATTTCACAGAAATTGTTATTGTTGTTGTAGTAGGGGGAGCGGAGCCACACCACCACGGCCACAGATCGGTTCTCAGATATACACCCAATCGATATTACTTGGGGGCTTGCCTCTGCCCCAGGCTTTTGACAGCGCCCTTCAGAAGTTCATTCTCCCGGTCAATCAAATCTCCCAGACTCTGCGCCATCTTGTCCAGCTTTTGGGTTGCGTCACTAGCGCTGACAGACTTTCCCTTACCGGTAGTAAAGGCCCCTTCCGGGTTCTGGCTCATCACGTCATAGCAGAGCCTCAACCGCACATCTAAGGCCATTAAGGAGGCCCGGGCCTCCAGAAGATGGGCCTTGCGGATGGAAATACGCTGAGGGTCAGACGGGAAAATACTATTGGCCTTTTCCGCATGATCCAAGACTTCCCCGGACAGTTTCGCCACTGGTTCTTGCAACATCCGGGAATACCGGGCAGAAAGACGGGTCAGAAAATTCAGCGTCTCCACATGGATTTGATACGCCACGTTGATAAACTCCGCTTTGCTTACGGCCCGTTTCTGCTTTAAGACCGACATAGGTTCACCTCTTTCTTTTGCACTGTCGGGCCGATTATAGCAGATTTTCCCGGCCCCAAAAGCCCCCTCCCCGGATATCGTTATAAAATATCGCTATCCGGTAGAAAAGGCCCAATTCTAAAAATTTTCGCGGGCGCTTACGCGCCCGTGATTTTTTGCGCTCTCTGTTCCTGGTTCTTCTCCCGGGGGACGCCCGCTGACGCGGGCGGGATATATCCGGGATACTCTGCGGAGGATTAGACAGCAAAGCCGGGCGCCACGGCCCACGACCACGAGGCACTGCTGGTGTTGCAGCTGCCGTAGTTGCAGATATCACAGAAATAGTGAGAGTTGTCGTAGCAGGGGGAGCGGAGCCACACCACCACGGCCGTCCCCGTGGCGCTGTGCTTATAATGGATTTTACTGTTGCCTGCCTTGTAGTAGTCATACTGAAGCTGGTAGTTCTGCTCTGCGCTGTTGGCAACATACCTGGTACCGAATACCTCAAACTCTGCCAGGAGGAAAAGGTAATCGGTCGTGCCGGTCACATTGCTCGCAACATTCGTTCCATTCGCTGTGTTGTCCGTGTACTTCGTGACGGGCTTCATCACCGCCCGGAGATCCGACGGCAAAGCCGCCAGGAGGGTATTTGTGGGGGGATTGGTGGGCGTCCCGATATTGCCCAGGATATTCCGCCGCATATTGCAGGCGTTCCACCCGCCGTTATTGCTCCGGCTGGTATTCATGTTGAAGTAACCCGCCGATGTCTGCTCATTACTATACTGGCTATCACACAAACCCACCAGCGTACCACTGATCTTGCCCATCTGGAAGTGAATACGGTTGCTCCCCTCCCGGTTGGCATTGTGGTTAAAGCCCAGGATGAACACATCAATAGACAGGTTAGAGAACGTGTAATTCCCTACCTTGCCATTGATCTTGATGTTCTTGGTATCTCCCACTGCCCAATAGTTGGCCCCCTTGCCGGCGTCCGACACGGACTTGATTGTGGCCCAGCTGTTGCTGTTCATGGTGTTGCTGATGGCCGTAACCGTAATGGACAGGGCGCAGGTCTTCGTGACCCCGCCCTCGGTATAGCTGATGGTCACAGAGTTGTTGGAGGCCGTCAGGTTCCCCGTTGGGCTGTACGTCCACCCGGTCACATTGGCCGATGTGCCGTCCGTATAGGTGGCCTTGATGACCATGCCGGCGCTGCTGAATTTGTCCCCGGAGTAATAGCTGGTTTTCGTGGGCGGCGTAGCAACGGCAATACTGGACAGAACCTTTTTCACGGTGATTGCCTGATTGCAGGTCTTCGTCACGTTCCCCTCTGTGTAGGAAATCGTGATAGCCGTGTTGGAGGCCGCAAGGTTGCCAGTCGGGCTATACGTCCACCCAGTCACAACCGCCGTACTCCCATCATCATAGGTGGCGGTAATCACCATGCCGGAGGAATTAAACCTCTCCCCGTGGGTGTATGCGGTCTTTACCGGGGCCGTAGTCACGGCAATGCTGGAGAGCTGCCGGACCGTCACAGCCACGGTCTTTGTCAGGGTAATGCCCGCCCGCTCGTAGGTGATTGTCACCTGCGTTGTCCCAGCGGCCATGACGGAGGGGGAAACCGTACAATAGCCGGTCACATTCTCCGTGGTGGTGTCCGCATAGGTGGCCGTCACCACAAGGCCCGTGCTGTCGAACGCCTCCCCTACCCGGTAAGTGGTCTTTGTGGGCATGGAGGTGATTGCCACGCTGGAGGTAATCATCAGGTCCGCCGTGTACTGCATAGCCCCGGTGACCTCCACCTGCTTAGACACGCTCTTGCCGTCCAACGTGGCCGTCACCGTCCAGGTGCCGATCCCAGGCAAGGAGATAACCCCCGGCCCCTCACTGTTCAGCGTGGTGCTGCCTTTTATACAAGTCACAGCGGCCCCAGCACAGGTAATGACATTGATGGTGGGGCTTTGTACGCCCAGCGCGTCTTTCATCACCTGGAGGCTCACACGGCGGTTTTCCTTTCCCGCAGCCGAGTAGAAGGGGATGGTATCATCCAGGGCCATCTCCACGCTGTTTTTCAGGCTCTTGGTGGCCTGCTGGTAATCGGTCCCCGCCTTGGCCGCCGATACCGTCCCCTTCCCGTCACCTTTGAGGAGGCCGCTCACCTTCAGCGCGTCCTCCATCTTGCCCATCAGCGCCCCATGTGCCCCTTCGTCCTCATTGTGGTCTTTAATCATCTGCTCCACGGCGGCGGCGGTCACAATGGAATTCGGGTCGATAGTCGCGGTCACGGCATCCACATCACCAACTGCCGCAATAATGTCAAAAGTCGCCAGCTTGCCCACGATGGAGCTGGAGGGCCTGATCCACTCCGGTTCGTTCTCCAGGACAAGGTAAGTATAGGGGACTTCCCCCTCGTCGGGGTCGCTGGCATACAAGACAAGCCCTGTGGCGTAAAAACCCCGCTCCACCTGGGCGCTGTTCACCTGGACTGTCACCTGGCACTCGCCGTCAATGGGGTTTGTCACCGAGGCGATCATCCCGTCCATGATATACCCCGCAGGTTCGCCCATGGTCTTCGGGGTCATATCCTCCGGGATTGTCCCGTTGCCTACGGCCACACGGGTATAGTGCATGGAGCACTTCCCCGCCAGCACTTTGGCAATCAGGGCAACACCCTTTGCGCTGCCATAACTGCCATCTTCAAATCTCGGCATTTGCCTTGCCTCCTTCACTCAATTCTTTTGGATGTAATGCGAGTATGATAGAACATGCCCCCTGCGCCGTTTTGGCGGCCCCTGACGGCCCTTTGCACCTCTGCCGGTATCCCGGCCCTAGTCGGTGCCAAAAAGCCGCCACGCTCCACGAAAACGGGCTGGTAGTACGTTTTATCTTCACTGTGCGGAGGCAAAAGGAAGTTTGCCCCCACGGAGCCGCCCAGGCTGATTGTCAAATCGCTCCTGTATGCCCTGTGCGTGCGCAAATATAGCCGCAGGCCAACGCCGGCGGCCAGGATACGCTTGATTGCCCGTGCAATCTGCTCTATGATCTCCACCCGCTCCTCGGAAAGCAGGGACAGGTCTACAAACAGGGCCTTTTTTGCCGGGAACACGTCTTCAAGGTCAATGTCTGTCAGCTCGACGCCCAGCAGTTCAGCGGCGGCCTGGATGATGGTATCATCATTGCCGCCAGACACCTGTGCCAGCATCTTCACCCGGATAAGGATACGGTAAAGGGGATCACTGGCCGCCCCGCGGACAACGCCAAAATTCGCCCCATAGCGGTCCAGGACGGCCCCCTCGGCATTGTCCAGGTCATCCCATAGCCTGACCGTCTCGGCAGTCGTATGGGCCATTTCAAAGCCCCATGCGATAAGCGTAAACAGGCGGCCGATGTTCGTCTCCATCGGTCGCCCGTTCTCTGCATTCTTAATGTCTCGCCGGTTATAGGCACCGGTCAAAAGGGTCAGCATCTTTTCCAGGTAGCCATAACTCATAGGACGCTCACCTTCTCGCTGTCGGTGACAACCTTGCTCCGGCTGTCAACCTCAATGTTCTCTGTTGCCAGTTCCTCCGGGGTCAGGCCCAGGGCAACGTCGAAATCCAGGAGGCCGCTGATTGCGTACAGGGGAGCCGTTAGGCGCTGGTGATACAGCGTCTCACCAATGCCCACGCCGCCGCTCTCGTCGTCCCCTATGAAATTCACAACGGCCTGCCGCACCAACTCCTTGCCGTTGTGGGGGAAACTGCTGCCGATTTTCAGATTGAAAATCTTCACATAAACCGGCACTGGCCGGGGGCGGTTAAATCGGATGACCTTCACGGCTTGGCTGGCCGTAAGAACTTGGACAGAAATCTCCCCATAGGTTTGAATGCCACCGGCCAGAATGGAATAAATCTGCTGGGCAATATCCCCGGACAGGCCGCCATAAACAACGGCCTCGATACTATGCGGGGGGAGCCCGTACTCGTCCTCAAAGTCGGTATCATTCTCAAATACCTTTGCGTCCATGATACCCTCCACGTTCTGGAGGAGGGCTGCCCGGATAGCGTCAGCATTGACGCCGCCAGCAAAGTCCACGGAGGCATAGTAGCGATCTCTAAATTCCTCGTCTGTCTCCCGCTCCCGGCCCCCGGTAAATGGTGCGGGGTTGGTGACGGACACCAGCCCCGCAACTGCACCCGGATTGGTAATGACCGTGACTGTTTCAGCGGCCACGTTGCCCTCGGCGCCCGTCATGGTACATCGAGCCGGGACAAGGGCTGTGTCGTTCGCTCCGATTTCCGCCTCCGTCACGGTGTAAAACTGAATACCACCGTTTGTTCCCGCCAACCAGCCCTCCGGGATGATTGTGCCCGCTGGGCCAGTGATAACCAGGTAGCCCGAGGCCTTTTGCGCGGAGAGCAGCTGTAAGCCAATGGCACGGCCCAGGTTGAAAAGACTGGTTCCAACCGCCGTGTCAACAAACCGGCTGTTGTAAACGTCCTCAATCAGAGAAAACAGAATATTCAGAATCCAGGCATAAATGCGGAGAAACATACCTATCGGGCTACGCACCGTCAAATTGGCGGTCGCTCCGAACAATTCCCGGGCCTTGTATTCCAGAGCGTCAAGCAACTGTGTGTAGGTAGGCCGCCGAAAACCTAACGCTGTCAGGCCCCAACCGTTTTCATCCATCGGTATTCACCCCCACTCGAATTGTAGAGCCGTCGTAAAGGATCCCGGAGAAGTCCGCCCCGATACTGCGGCCGTCTGCCGTAATGGCGAGACTTTCTATCTCCCGGACATATGGCTCCTGGAAAATAGAGGCCCGCACAACATCGTCCGCTTCGTCCTCCGCTTCACTTTTCGGGCGGCCCACCACACGCTCCCAGGCGGTGCCGTGGGCCGTATTCAAGGGAAATTCCCCTTTCCAGGTATGGAGGTTGTTGCGGATGTTCTGCGCTATGGCCTCGCCGTCATATACGCACTGCAACATACCATCCCCGTCAAACATGAGGTCGCGGGTTTCCGGGTCAAGGGCCAGTGTCATAATGTTTGCCATAAATGCGCCTCTTTTCTGTCAGCCGCCGATAAAGACATTGCCGCTCCCGTCCTGGACTGCTCCTGCCAGCGTAACGGCATCCCCCACTCGGGCGGCCGACTTTCCATTGATGAAAACGGTACCGCTTCCAGCGGCAATTACGTCCTGGTGGCCGGGATGGGCAACACACCCATGAGCAGCATAGTGGTCGCCGACACGCCCGGCCCCCAGGCCGTTGATAATCACGTCGGGGCTGCACTCCACCAGGGGGACAGGCGGACAAGCGTCATGCCCGGTGCAACAGTCGCTCTGTCTGGTAGCTGCTGGCATGGTGCTCCCCTCCTAGTTGATATTGACGGTCGAACCTTGAATTGTCACCGTACCGCTCGCAGTGATTGTCACGTCCTGCGTGTTCATCTTTATTGCGCTGTCGGTGAAAACCGCTGTCGTTCCTTTGTTTTTGATAGTCGCTTTGTCTTTCGTTATAGCTACCTGAATATCACCGCCGTCTGTTGCCATGACAATGGCCTCCTCCGGGAGCCCCTTCAGGGTGTTATTCGCCGGGACAAATGCACCCACAAATACAGCGTCCTCGTCGCTGTGGTTCCGCTCGGTGTTCGGCTGGCACTCTTGCCCGGAGTCCATAATACGGTCAATGTCGTGGTCCATATAAACCAGGACACCCACATCACCCGCAACGTACCAGGGCCGGTGAACAAAGCCGCCGCCCCGGATCAGCGCCACGGGCACGCCCAGCACCTGGGGCGGAGTACGGTATATGCCTCCGTCCAGGGCCTTTGAAAGAGGCTGCACATCCACGGTCATCTTAGCCGGGTCAAACTTCTCCACCCGGCAAAAGCCGCCGACGCGCACGCCCTCCATGGTGGCCTTCTTGTCCTGATTTTCATAGTTATACTGCGTTCGGTTCATGCCGATTTCACCTCAATGTCGGTCTTCCAGTCGCCGGTCGGGCTGCCCCTGTGCGTCCCGGAGAGAATGAGGAATTTCCCGTTGAGGGAGTTGCTGGTGATCTGCACAATATCAGCTGGCCCTATGTGATAATTCAGCAGGCAGGACCGCTTGTAGGTCGTTTCCTGGGCCTCCCCGCCGTCATCAATGGTGGTCTGATTGGTGGTTACTGGCGTGTCCTCCGTTTCCTCCGTGGCCCGGAGCAGGCCGGTGGTGGGGGAGAGGTTATAGCCCATATTGACGCCCTTGGACGGGTCATTGATGGTGATAACCCCATTCCGAATCAGGAACCGGCTTTTGCAGTCCAGGGTCACAATCTCGGTGACAAGGTTTTTGACCTTGCCCTTGCACACCTTCCCCCGCGGATACTCCTTATCAACGGCTAACTCCATTGTGCCGACTTCCAGTCCGAAAATGTTCAGCAGGTCATTTACAATGGTGCTGGCCTTGCTCCCGGCGGCATAGGTCTTGTTCACTTCCGAGGAAAGCCATTCCTCCAGGGCCTCCGAGGCCGTGATGGTGGTGATCCATTCGGTCCCCTCCTTCTTGCTGGACACCCGGGAAACCTTGCCGGTAAAGATCGTCCCCACGTCCCCCTCATAGCCGGCATTCAGAATCACCACCTGTCCCTTTTTAATGCCGGAGCGGGTAGCCGGGGAGAGGTTATGCGCCTTGATGGTGGCGGAGCCTAATTCCTCGCTGTCCTCAAAGGGCACTTCAAACGTAAAGAACAGGTTCGCCATATCATAGCGATTGCTCCCGATCTGGAGCGTGGCCGCCCTTTTCCAAAACCTCATGCCGTCACCCTCTTGTAGACATACAATTTGACTTGTTTACCGAAGTTTTGGAATGTGATCTCGGATATTGCGTCCCCGGTCAGGCACTGAGGGATAATGACAGGAGCAGGAAAGCGTTCATCCTCCACCACGTTGAACAGGGGCCGCCCATAGCGAATAATATCGCCATAGGCCAGGACTTCCCCCGTGCTGGTAATGGACAGGTCAGCCGTGAAAAAACCGCCCACGTCATTCCAGCGAATGCAGAAAGTAAACGTCCGATCCCCCAGCTTTACAGCGAAATTATATGGCACTTTGCTGGTGTCGATTTCGATATACTCAACCTCATATCCCAGGTCAAGCAGCTGCAAACCATTCATGCACACACCCCCTTACGCCGCACTGTAAGAGGGTGTGCTTCTGCCAGACGGCCCCGAACTGCTGGCGGCCTTGTTCTGGTAGCTGTTGACATAGGCGGCATAGGCGCTGGAGGAGATTTTTTCCGTCGATGTCGTTTTCAGCCCGGCGGCACTGGTGGCCCTGGTCTGGCTGCCAGCTTCTGTGGTAGGAGCGTCCACGTCCTGGGCGCTCATCATCTGCTCGCCTGTCTCCACATACTCCGCAGAGGTGATGTTTACGACTTGGAGCTGGATGGTAAAGCTGGAGCCGTCTTTATGCTTGGCATCGCTGTCGCTCTTGTAGCTGGTAATAACACAGCTGGACACACGATTGCGGCCCACATACTCCACAATATCCCGCTCTTTCCACATCCGGCGGAGGATGGACGCCTGCCCATCCCCCTTGATAGTCACACCAGTAATGGTGAGCCGGATAGGGTCAGTAATGGCATGGTCGTTGATGTCACTCCCCCGCTCCACGGGGTTTGACGTAACCTTACTGCTCCGCTGGATGCTCTCGGTGATAATTACGCCGGTGGTAGCGGCATCCAGCCGCACCGTGCCGCATTTCTCGCCGGTGATGGTATATGCCATAGCCGCCCCTCCTAACTCCGGGCATATGCGCCCTGCATAGCCCTGTTGTGGTATTCGTCCTCTTTCTTCTCTCGGTACCACTTCTCCAGCAGCTCCAGGATATGGCTGTCCAGGCCGTCAATATCGACGCCCTCACCACCGCCGCCCAGCGATATACTGATATGCGGGGAGAAGGTGCTGGAATCGGTGTAAGAGGATTCTGTACTTGTGCTGTTGTTGATGATCTCGTCGGTCTTATCTGCCGGGATGATAGCCGTACCAGAGGGCAGATAGGCCAGCTCGCCGCCCTCCTCGTTCATCCTCGTCCAACCGCCCCGCCAGTTGTCCGTACCCTCGGCATTCCCGGGAATACTTACCCCGCTGACGCTAATATTGGCCGAGTTGACCGACTGGGCCGCCGACGCAATTTTACCAAACGAGGCTACGATTTTTGCCGCCCCGTTCTCTGCCGCCGTGGTCATCCGATCCCAGGCGTTTTCAGCGTCCAGGGTCATTCTCGCATAGGCGGTTTCTGCATCATCGGCCATGAGGCCATAATTCTCGTTGCTGATTTCACGGGCAGCATTCGTAGCGTCTGTAACCGCCTGCTCCGCCGCTTTCGAGGCCTCCGAGATGTTGGAGGAGTATTCCGAGGTATCTACGGCCAGGGACGTTTCCGAACTGGTGGCCTCGTCCAGACCATTGACCGAACCAGTCAGGCCGTCCACCGCCTCACTGCTTTCCTTGGCGCCGCCGAAAATGCCGCTGAAGAAACTGGCAACCTTGCTGACCCCGTTTGCAAAGAACCCGATCAAATCAGACACCCACCCGGCTATTGTCCCCAGCACGTCAGCCGCAAAGGACAGGACGGGGGAAAGGGCTTCCAGAACAGGGAGAACCACGCCCGAAAGCACCGTGCCGATTGCGGAGATAAGGGGCTCCACGGCAGGGAGAAGGGCCTGGACAAACTCGGTCGCAATAGAAACTATGGGCTTTAGTGTCTCGATCACCACACCGAGGATCTGCGTCAACGGCGGGATAACTGCCCCAGCCAGCTCCGAAATGAGCGTTGCCAGTACAGGCAGCACAGAAGTCAGCAGAGGCATAAATGCGCTGATAAGCGGCCCGAGCAGGCTTGCCACCGAGGACAGGGCCATGCCCAGCACGGGGAGCAGCTGTCCTGCCACTTCCTCAACAATGGGCATGAGGGGCTGAATAGCGTCCCGGTTCAGCGTTTCAAATATCTCCACCAGGGGCGGCAAGAATGTACCTGCCACCTCAGAAATGATATTTGCCAGTGGCGGGAGTATCGTCCCTGCCAAACTGCTTACCGTCTGTAATACCGGGGACATTGCATTGAGCAGCACCCCAAACGTCTTTGCCAGCGAGGGGATCAGGTTTTGCCCCAGTTGGAGCAAGGACGGCACAACCTCCCCCAGCCCATCCCCCAGGGTGCTTACGAAAGAGAGCAGAACCGGCTCCAGCGTAGGCCATGCGTCCAGCACGGAGTTGATGATCCCCTCCATAGCTGGGGCCAGCTTGCTGCCCGCAGAGGTCAGGAAGTCGCCCATTACGCCCCGCAGGCTCTTGGTGGCGTTCGTCAGTCCCCCGGTCTGCTCCACAGCGGCCTTTTGGATTGCTCCACTCTGTGCCAGAACGGCGTTTAACCGTACCTGTGCGGCGGCGGCATCGTCCAGGCTGTCAATATTGCTGGATAGGCCCAGCTCCAACGCGCTTTGTTTCAGCGCGGTTTCATCCAATGTAATTCCAAATGCCGTCAGGGCGGAGGTATCGCCCTCAATGGCGCTCTGGAGGACGGATAGCGCCTCAGCGTCATCCATCTTAAAGGCGTTGCCCAGGTCATAGGCAAGGGAGGTCGTTACCTTGGACAGCTCCTCCGAGGCCTCCGCAGTAAGCCCCAGGTTCCGATACATGGTATCATTGGACACCATGAAGGACTGAACTTCCGTTGTACTTCGGTGTACTGCGTCAGAGAAGTTATCTACCCATTCAGCCGCCCCGGAAGTAAAAAGAGTGCTGAACTGCGCCGCTGTGGCCTCACTGGCCCCAAATGCGCTTAGCGCGGCACCAGCAAAATTCTTCAGCTGCTCCGTGGCCGTCTTGATAGCCTCGAAACCGATAAAGGCGGCCACAACGGACTTAATGGCCTCAGATACCTTGTTGCCGGCATCCCCGCCAGCGTCCCCCATATCCTCCAGATCATCCTCTGCGTCATTGGCGGAGTCCCCAGTATCGTCAATTCCTTCCCGGGCATTTCGGAGGGCCGATACAAGGGCGGTCTTAATGGTCTTGACCGGATGGGCAAAGGCCGTCCCGATGTTTTTGGCCCCGGATACCGCCTCCGTCGCAAAGGTCTTTACTTTCTTCCTGGAGAAGTCCAGCGCCCCCACAAGCCCCGTCTTAAAGCTCTGTGCGATACTCTGGCCCGTCTCCAGGCCGTCGGCCATGGTTTCACGGAAAGCAGCTCCCAGGTCTGCCGCTCCCTCTGCCGTTTCCCTGACCTGGTTTCGGAACCGTTCAGCCTCGCTCCTTGCTTCATCCAGGTCATCACTAAAACGGCGCATATCATCGGAAGCGTCCTCTACCCCGCCCCGGAGATCATCCAGGTCAGTGCCGAGCCGCCGGGCGCTGTCCCCCGCTCTTTCCACGTCTGCCCCGAGGTTCCCGGCGGCATCTCCTGCCGTCTCGGCATCCCGGCCAAACTGCCGGGCCACATCGGCGGCGGTCCTTACCTCCTCGTTGAATTCCTCGGCGGTATCTCCGGCCCCGGCGGCCCCTGCCCCAAACTGGCGAGCACCTTCCGCCGCCTCGTCTGTCTGCCGCCCAAACTCGCCGGCGGCCTCCCCGGCGTTGACTATGGCATCCTCGGCCAAATCGAGGCCCGCAGTAAAGTCACGCGCCCCCTGCTGGCCCATATTGCAGGCGGAAACAGCCCCAGCCCCCAATCGCTGTACGCCAGCCTCAGCGGAGCCTAGAAGGACTTCCATGCCCTCAATCGCCTGGTTTAGCTTGTCTATCGAATTACCGGCCTCGCCAGTATCAAAATCAATACCGTACTGGAGCTCCCGTGCGTCTGCCATGTCACCACCTCCTCGGCTCAAATTCCCAACCGGTTACGAATTTGCCGCTTGAAAATGAAAGCAGCCGCCCCGGTTTATGGGGACGGCTGCTTTTTCGGTTTCCACTCGGAGAACCACAGGCGTTTAGCCTCGCAGCATTCGGAATACTCCGCTAGATCCATCTGCATCAATTCGGTGTAAGTCACGCCGTTGCCAGACCAGACCATGCACCAAAAGCCTTTTTTTGCCACGGCCCTCCTATGAGCTGCCTTCAGCGATAGTTCAGCTGCGAAGAAACTGCTCGATGGCGGCAATCAGTTTCTCAGCCGTGGACAGATCTTCCTTCTCGTCAAAGTAGGCCATACCCTCCGCCTTGACCTCGGCGGGAGCGATCACACAGTTGCGGAACATGCCGTCCATGTACTTGGAGGACTTGCGCTTGCCTCCGGTGTTGCCGCACTCGTCGTTGAAGTCGTAGTACCAGGAGGGGGAAACACTTTGGAGGGTGAACTTCTGCCCATTGATGGTGACCTCTTTCTGCTTTGCCATAAACTTTCGATAGCCCCTTTCAGATAATGATTTTGGCCTGTTCGGCCAGTTTTTCCTACCGCCCATCAGCGGTAATTGAGCGTGGGCACAAAGATGTTGATATCGGTGGAGCCGATCTCCTTGGCCTTTGCCAAATCGGGCGGTTTAATAATGCGGCAACGCTCCTCCGCAAACTGCACCGCCCCGGCGTCGTTGGCGTCGGTAATGGTCAGGCGAATCTCCTTCCGTTTGACCGCCAGGGAGCGCAGGAAGGGGAGGCTGGAGCTGGAGCCCAGGAGGTGGAGCGTCACCTGCCCGCTCTCGTTGGCGTTCTCGTTGTAGGTGACATCGCCCTTGGCCCCCGTGGTGGGGGTCACAATGTCCTCGTTGCGCGCAACATTGATAACCCCGTCCGGGGAGAACCCCGTGATAATCTTGCCGTTGATGTTCACATTGACCTTTTTGGGGTCATAGCTGGCAATTTCAATATCGTTAGCCATAATTCAAAGGTCCTCCTTTTCGAATTTACGGGCGGGCTTCCACATTAAACGGAAACTCCGTGTGGAAGTACATTTTGTAGTGATACGGGTCCGTGTGCGTGCCTGTGACATCCTCGACCACATACAGCGTGTAGTCGTTCAGATACACATAATTTTTCTTGTACTCATTGGCCCCGGTCTTGCAGGTGACCACCAGCTCACTGCTGCTGTTGTTGGAGATAGACATATAGCCCTCAACAGTGAGGATGATGGTATCCGTTCTGGCGTTGTAGACGGTGATCCGCCGTTCGCAGTTGAAATAATCGGCGTCCTTCGAGAGATTGGCGTTTACCTTGTCCGCCTCGGAACATCCCACAAGAGACAGCACCAGCACAACGGACAGAATCAGAGCTAAAACCTTTTTCATAATCAGCCTCTCCTTTCTCAGCCGTTCAGCGTGACCCGGAGCGTGCCCCGCACCTTCACGCCATGGACAGCGCCCTCTAGCTGGGCCGCCCATTCGATGTTGGGCATGATACGGTTCCGGGCCTGCTCGTCCGTGGCCTCCGCCCTCTTGGGGATGGTAACGGTGTAAACCCCCGTCCCATCATCCGGGTCAAGGGCGATAATATGCAGCTCAACCGCCCGGTTGAGGGCGGCGTAGACGCCGGATGCTACCGTGGCAAAGCCGGCGTCGGTGTAACCGATTTTGGGATTTGTCAGGAAAATCTCGTAGAGGTTTTCCCTCATCTGATAGGTGATGTAGTCGGCCCCCATCACGTTATCAATGAAATTGCCATCGCCGCAGATGCCGTTCTTGATGTACTCGTGCTTATATTCCGCCGTCATAAAGTTGACGAAATTCTCCTCCAGGATGTCCCGCTCGCTATCCCGGAGATCCGCCACGGCAACACCGTCCGGCACCTTCCATTTCCATGTGACACTCTCGGGCCAGAACGGGCCGACACAGCCCAGCCAGGCGGCGTCCGCCCACTCCTTTGTCGGGCTGTCCGAGTAGATCACGGCGCTGCGCCCGTACTTGTTGACATACTTCTTGTTGTTGGTCTGGCCGAAATAGAACTTGCGGTGATCCTCCACGCCAGCCCCCAGAGCCGCCTCGGTGGGCTCGGTACCCTCTGCCCACTGGCACAGGGCCTCCACGCAGGCCTCGTCTGTAACATCCGTCAGGATGATGTACCAGTCGTCGTTGATGTCCCGTAGGGCCTCAATGGCCGCCACAAGGTTCTCCGCTTTCGTGGTATCCCCCTTGCCTACGGTGACGGCCACGGTGCTGCCCTTCAGCTCCAGATCAACGAAACAGTCAGCGTCTTTGTATAGGCGAATGTCCTCCGTATAGCCGGAGATTGCCGTGCGCTCCGTGCTGGAGAAGGTCACAACGGCTCCGTCCACCGCAGCGGTAAAACTGACCTCGTCCTCGGTGAAGGTCTTGCCGGAGAACAGGGCCGCAAACTCGGCCTCGTCATCGGGGGCCGTCCCCCCGGTGGTGATGGGTACCACCACCTTGCCGCCCAGCTTGGCATAGTAGGTGGTCTGCGCCTCCAGTTCCTCCGACGTGCTGAGGCCGGAGAAGGTGACGGCAATCGTGCTGGCCTTGCCGCCCTCGTTCTGCGGGTTCTCAATGCCCACCATGCGCACACGGCGGATCAGCGTGTCGGCCAGCGTGTGATCCTGGTTAAACATCCGATCCACCAGGGCCGCAGTCTTCTTGCCCTTGAAAGCCTCCTTCAGAAGCTCCAGGTCATTGAAGGTCTGCATGTCTGCTTTCCCCTCGGTGGACAGCACGAGGATGTCCAGCCGCTCCGCCGGCTTTACCTTGGCATCCAGCGCGGTATAAACCTGGATGTCTTTCATGCTCACTCACTCCTTTTCTGATTTTGAATAATTCGGGGTTTATCAACGGTGGATACAAGCCGGGTGTCCTGCCGGGTGTACCTGATACGAACATCAAAGCCCACCCGCCGGGCCGCCTCGTCTACAAGCAGCACCGTCCTATCTTGGGTCTGGCCCACCTCCACAACGGCAATCCCCAACCGCAGGAAATCATCGTATCCCGCATGAAGGAAATAGCCTGCCGCCCTGGAGGCCAGGGTTTCCGCCTCGTCCGCCCCAGAAATGGGTTTGCCCTCCGGGGCAATACGGTCTTGGCTGCAAAAGGTAAAAGAGAACGTAGCGGAGGGCATTTCCATGCGGGTAACCTCCATCCCGCCCTCAACTTCCCTCTCGGTGATGTCGCCCAGGCCGCCGTCCGAAACGTAGGGGGCCGTCACGGTGTAAATGCCGAACGGCATTTCTGCCTCCGGCTGTACCTGGTTCGAGAGAACGACCGGGCATCCCAGGTACTCCCACAAGTGGGCAATCAGCTTGTTTCTGACTTCAACAAAAGTCATTTCGGATTGCTCGCCCCCTTCCGCTCCACCATGTACCGTTTCATGCTGTGAATGGGGCCGTGGGTCAGCTCCTGCTTGACCGTGTAGACCTGCCCATCGTAGCCGTCCCGGAACTCGGCCCCGACCTTCAGCTGATAGCCGTTGGTATAGACTTTTTGCGAATTGAGGGTATATGTGCCGCTGTCAACATACTGCAAATCCTCGTTGTTCAGCGGCATCACCACACCCTGGAATTTCGTTTCGACAGGGGTGCCGGGTTTCCATTGGCCGCCGTTGTCCTTGTCATAGCCTCCGCCCTCGGTATGTACCTCGTACATATCATGCAGTAGGCTTTTGGGCAACTTCGGCCCTCTCCATACCCTCATGCTCCTCCGCCTCCTTCCACCCGGTAAACGATACTGCGAAACAGCCGCCCCGTATCGAAAAGAGGCTGATACTGTGTACTTGTCAGCTGTGTTGTAGCGGACTTCGGCGGGGTCAGCTTGGTGTTGAAGTAACCCCGTGTCATTTCCAGGGCCCACTTCCCAATGAAGTCCATAGCCTGCTCTGCCGTCCACTGGTGGCGGATGATCCCATCCACAGCGCCCTTGCAAATATCCTCCAGCGTGCTCTTTCCGGTGTCGTAGCTGGTACGGATAAAACTGCGCTCCGGGATGGTGACGCTCTCCACGAGCATATACATCCACTCGTAATCCTCGTTGGGCCGGGGGTCCTTCTTTCCTCCCATGCGCTGCGCCTTGGCCTTGTGCTGGACAGGCTGGCGGGCCTTATCCGGCTTTTTGTGGGGTTTCTTGTCACGAACCAAAAAGCCATAGCCGGGAGAAACCGGGATAAAACGCAGATCATCAAACTGGCGGGGGCTTTTGGCCCCTTTGGCTTCGTCCGTCAGAGGAATTGCAAGGTGCTTGACGTTCTTGGCGTTGATGGTGGCCCCGTACTCATGGACACGGGCAATCATCAGCAGGTCATTTTCAGAATCACCCATAATGCCGATATGAACCGATAGCCCTTTAAGGGCCTCCAGCTCCCGCTTGATACGGGCCAGCTCTGGGCGAACGGTATCCTTCAAAATCCGCATATCTCACCACCGCCTGTATAGGGAAATAACGTCCTGCCATGTTTGGCTGATGTTCTTATCGAACGTCCAACTCACGTCGGAAATAGAGAAAGCGGACAGCCCGGCGGCGTCATTCTCGGCAATCGCCCACTGCTGGGCCACCATGTTCCAGACAATGGCCTCCAGGTCTGCCGGGAGCGTGGCGGGTTCATCCGCTGTCGCGTCCTTTGGCAGAACATAGCCGGCAGTATAGACTATCTGGAGATAGCGCCGGGGAGCAATGAAGTCATAGGACAGCCCCCCGATATGCCCCCGGTACGTCCAGCCGTTTTCCCGGAACACAATGCCGATTTCTCCCTCGTCGGAGAAATCAAACCCGTCTACCGCTGCTCCCGACGTGGTATCGGTGACAGCGGCAATGCTGATAATCGGGTACTGCTCCAGCGTTAGCCGCTGGGTACCGGGGGCCACCTTGTTCTCGGTGTAGGTCTGCCTGCCCAGCTTGCGGCCCAGCTTGCTCTCAAGCCATGCGGAGGCGGCATTGATAAGCTGAACCAGAGCGGCGTCCCGCTGAGCATCCTCCTCAGCCAGATCAATCCCGATTGCGATTTTGGCCGCCTCCAGGGTAGTCAAAGCATTATCACGCAAGGCCGGATTTGCGGCCCGTTTCATTCTTCGGCCCATTTTAGCCCCTCCCGCTTCGCATACGGCGGGGGACGGGCCTAACCCGTCCCCCAACACTATTTAGCCCTGATGGCCCTTCTGGCCCGTTTTAGGGGCCTTCTCCGCGCCCCCGTCCTGCTTGCCGTCCTTCTGCTCCTGGGGAGCAGTCTTCTTGTTGTTGGACGGGCCAGGGGTTACGGGCTTAAACATCCTCGCCATTAGGTGTCACCGCCGCCCTGAGACTTGGGAGCCGTGACAGCCACATCACCTACGGGATGGTCGGTGGCATCGCCCAGGGCCAGTGCCCCCGCAGTGCCGTCCGTGACCGTAATCTTGACAAACTGCTTGCAGCCGATCAGGTCAATGTCCAGGTTCGCCACAGCCTCGGCGGCGGCCTCGTTGGTGATGATGGCGTTGCCGTTCTTATCCGTGGGGTTATCTACGAACAGCCGGCTATCGGGGACGGCGGCAAAGGTGCCGTCGGCGGTATCGCAGTGCTCCACCTTGACCGTCGCCTTGCCGCTGGCGGCCACAGTAACCGCCAGCACCGCGCTCTCGTAGCCCATGCGGTCAAAGACGCTGCCGCTGGCAAAGGGGAGCACGGTCACGGTATCGAAAAGTGCCCGTTTCATAGTCTTACCTGCCTTTCCGGTCAAATGACCTTGATATTCTTCACATAGACGAAACTCTCGGTGTGCCGCACGCCAATGTCGTCATACATCAGCGCCCGGGTGCCCACCAGGTTCTCCTCAAAGGCGTTATGCTGGACACCGTTTTCGTCTGTCCAGGAGCCCTCCATAGTGGTCAGGGTTTCCATCCCCATCTGATCCCCAATCATCAGGTCAGCCCAGTTGCCGAAAAACAGGTCGGTCAGACCCGTGGAGGAGGTGGGAATCTGGTTGGTGGTAGCATAGGGCAGGCCCAGGAACTTCCCGCCGTTCATCTCGTCCCGGTACAGGTAGTCGCCGGTGGCGGTCTTCAGGTTCATCAGGTAGCCCTCCAGGAAACTGTTGAACGCCCAGCCGAGGGCCTGGTCATCCACGTTCTTGCTCATAACCAGGGCCTTAATGTAGACGGGGAAATCGGCGGTCAGCCGCCCGGAGCCGTCAGCATACTGGGCATCCATCTTGGAGGCGTCGATCACCTCAACGCCCTTGGTGTTGGCAATGCCCGTGGGCTGGAACTCGCCGCCCTTGCCGTACAGGCCGCCCCAGTCAAGGCCCAGCTGCATACGCCGGGACAGGTCGGCGGCAAAGATTTCATCGGCGCTGTACTTGGTGGACATGATAAGCTCCCGGGTCTGCGGCACAATGGCCTCCAGGCGCTTGGCGGACAGCCGCAGGTTGCCGAAAGCGGGCTGCGTGGACTGGATTTTCCGAGCCTCACCGCCCCACATAGCACGGGTGCCGGAGGTCATGCGGGGGATGTTGAGGTTGCCCGTCTCCAGGGGGATCGTCCGGGCGCCCAACTCCTTGATGACCGTCTTGCTGTAAAGCAGCTCAATGATCTCGTCCAGGTAGACCTCGGGAATCAAGAACCCACCGTTGACGGGACTGGTGGCACTCAGGGCCTTCATTTCACGGGCCATGCCCTCGTCGCTGTAATACTTCTTGGCGAAATAGGCGGCCCGCTCGGGGTCTTGCCGGCCAAACACGTCCAGGCACTTGATAGCACGGGCCAGCTGTACCATGGGCGGGATTTTCTTCTGCCCCTTGGAAGCCCTCGTTCCGGGATTGGGCAGAAACAGCCCGGAGTACTTACGCTGGGTAGGAACGCCGGCGGATTTACGGCTCCGCTGACCGGGGACGGACTTGCGGCGCTTGGCCTCGTCTTCCTCCTCGCCCTCTTTTTCCTCCTCGTCCTCGCCTTTGGCCTCCTCGAGATCATCCTCCTTACCCTCGCCCTCGGGATCGTCCAGGTCATCAGCGGGGGCCATCTCGGCCAGTAGGGCGGCGGCCTCCTCGATCACTTCATCGGAAGTCAGGTCGCCGACCTCCTCCCCGGCATCCTTCCGGGCCTTGCGCTTCTCGTCGGCGGCGGCGATAGCCTGCTCCACCACGGCCAGCACGTCCCCAGCGGTAACGCCCTCCAGGGGGGTGTCCTCGGTGGACTCCTCGTCGCCCATTGCCTCCTTGACAGCGGACTTGATGATGTCCTTCAGCTCGTCGGTGCCCATCTTCATGGACTTGCCGGCGGCGGGAGCGGCCGCAGGGCCCTTCCTTCTGGTTTTGCGGTTTGCCATAATGTTTTCCTCCATTTCAGAATAAAATTTCTACGATCTTTTTAGTCTGCTTTGCGGCCCGGCCCCTGGGAATGGCCCTTTTCGCCGCCTGCGCTGGGGTCGCCCCCTTGCCGTCACCCTCGGCCTCCCGGATAATGGCATCCAGGAGCTTGACCGCCGTTTTCATGGACGTACTGGCATCCTTCAGCGACTTCATGCGGGAGGCGCTGATTTTGCGGCCGGCCTTAATGTCGGCTGCGTCCGTCTGCAACTCCGCTTTCAGCCTGGCCTCCAACTGGGCGGTCAGATCACTGGTCTTAAAGCCGGTAATCGTAGCCTCCTCGTTCATAGCCCAGGTGACAACGCTAATCTCCCACAGCTTGACTTCCCGGAGGTGGCGAATACCGTCCTCGTCGTAGTCAAACACAATTGGGTCATAGCCGATGGAGAGCTCGCCCAGCACCCGATCACCAATCAGGGTCTTTACGTCCCTGCCGAGGACGGTATCGCTGATCTTGGCCTTCAGATACAGGCCCTTTGCGTCCTCCCTCAACTCCAGCGGCTTGCCAATGGGCAACAGGCTTTCATTGTGGCCCGAAAGGATCTTCACACGATCCGCGCTCTCGGCGATTGTCTTCGTGAAAGCGCCCGGCTCGATGATGTCCCCGCCGCTGTCGATGTTGGAGAACACAGCGCCATAGCCGGTGAAAATGCCCTCGGCCTCGTTGTAGTCCTCCAGCTCAAATTCAATGGTTTTCTTCTCAGTCTTGCGACCTCTGTGCTGTACGCCCTTCATCAAGGAACGTTCCCAGGCGCTTCTCCCCACGCGCTGGGAATAGTAAGACGGCGATACCCGCAGATTGTTGATTGCGAGTTTCGCCGTCATTGTGGGGTCGTCGTGGGTCACGTCGGCCTCCTTGGCCGCCGTTCCGTGCCGGGCCTCCGCATTCATCCCGGCTACAAGGTCATTCAAGGTGAAATTCTCTGCGGTAAAATCAATTCCAAGGGCTTTCAGCGCCTTTGCCGCATCGTCCTGGGTAAATTTCATTTGCTCACCGCCTCCTATCGCTCGTATGTCAAATAGCACCGGCATTTGATGGTTTCCTTTGCCGGGCCTGCTGGGTCACACGGGAAACGGAGGCCGTTGCTGAACACTCCATCAATGGGTACCCGTTCGCCCTCCATCGCAACATGATTAGGCCCTTTGTTACGCCCGTCCCTGGGGTTCTTCTGCGCCCTGTGGTGCCAAACCTTCCACTTGGCACCGCTGGCCTTCATCATGTCGTAATGGCCTTGCTCCAGGCACATAGCCGTTTCCTGGTCTGCAATCAGCCGGGCCCTAGACTTACAGTCGATTTCATACTCCTGCAAAATCTCGGCGGCCATATCCTCCCGGCTGGTGCCTTGCTCGATGCACCGGGTTACAATGTCCCGGATGTTGTCTTTGGTGGTCTGCGTGACTTTGGTGACACGCTGTCCGCCCCGGAGCTTGGCGGGGCTGATAAGCTCCGGCCGCTCAACGCCCCGGACGGCATACACATTCTTGGCGACCGATGTACCAGCGTCATAGGTCTGTTTCCACAAGGGCTTAAACACGCTTTCCAGGGTGGCTTGCTCCGAGGGCCAGTTGAGCAGCCCCGCAACGAAACCGCCGACAAGCTCCTGCTGGGCGGCCTCACCAAGAGCGGCCCACGCCTCCGGGTCTGCCGTGTGGCCCTCCCCGATATAGGGGAGAATAGAATCCCACACGCTCCAGTCGGCTTTACCCTGTCCGCCCAGGCTGTGCGCCAGGGCCTCCCGCTGTTTGCGGAAATATTTCATCGTAGCGACTTCAAACTTGGCCCCCTGCGCACGCTGGGCGGCCTCCATCAGCCGGGCTACATCGGAGGGGCGGACTTTGAACTCCTGGGCACTGGGGCCGTCCTTGGCCCCGTCCTCAATCGTGATTTCATCATCCGGGGGATCGTCCAAGGCTTCGTCCATGCCCATGTCAAAGTCCAGGCCATCGCCGGGGGCGCTCATTAGAGCGGAGGTGACTTCTGCCGGGTCTTCATCCCCATGGACAAACACATCCGAAATTGTCACCTTGTAGATGTCGCCGCCCTCTTTGCAAGGCTCCATGCCCAGCAGCTCCCGGGCCTCGTCCTTGGTCAGCAGGCCGGCATTCCACCCGTCAATGCCTTTCGCCTTGTCGAATTCCTGGGAACGGGGGACAACATCATCAAACCGCCAGACAAGGCCCTCCCCGAAAAAGGGGAGAATCTGGAGGTTGATAGCGTCCTGCCGCTTGCGGAGCCGAGGCATGATGACGTTCTGCGCATAGATGTACTGCGCCGCCTCGCTGGTGGCCCGGTTGCTGCTCTCGGTGATACCCATGATTTCACGAGGGACGCCGAAATGCTCCAGGACAGCGTTACGAATAAACTCCCGGCCTTGCACCATGTCCATGTCACGCATATTTTCTGCCAGCTTATTGACGGTGATCTCCCCGTCAACCGTGGCCACGCCGTGGCTGTTATGCGGCCCCTGGAACTGCTCGCGCCATTCCTCCCGGAACCGCCGCCGCTGGTCAGGCTTGGAGCCGGGCATGGTGATGATGGTGGTGGGTGTGGCATCATTGAAGAAAAACCGCTTTTGGAATTTAGCGGCATATTCGTCAATTTCGATCTCGTCAGCCAGGGCCTCCGCAATCCCCAGACCACGGCGGTACGGGTCAAGCGGGTTTAGGTCCTTCATGCAGAAAACGTCATCCACGGGGATCTGCCGAACCAGGCCGCCCGTTGTCCTGATCTCATAGAAGGGGTGGCCGATGTACGGGGTTTCCTGCACCCAGTTAGACGGGAGCGGCCACAGCTCGACCGGGCGGCCCAGAGCGTCAAACTCATACAGAAAATAACCCTCGCCCTTCAGCTCCAAGTAAATTTGTAGGAGCCGCCAGCAGGCCGCCGGGGTCATTTCGTAAAGCGGGTTGGGATGTGCTATGAAATCCAAAAACGGATGCTCCAGGATTTCAGCCTCCTCCCCCGTCCTGGGGTCAACTTTGAACAGCTTACCGGCACAGGTGGACAGGTCGGACGCAATACGATCCACGACGGCCATCCGGGGATTTTGCCCGAACATTCGGAACCATTCTTGTGTATTGCGCTCGGGCGGGGTAGTGTACCGGGGGAGCATTACACTTGTATTGCCGCCCATGTAGTTCCTCGCAACGTCCCGCCGCCTGCCGCCAAGAAAGCGGTCAAAAATGCCCATGCCTAGCCACCTCCTTCATGTTTACTCGAACGACCATGTATAGCGTCTTGGCTCATACATAGCAAGGGCCAGAGCGTCCGCCATATCCGGGGAATGGAGGCCACGCTTTTTCATTGCCTCCTTGCGCTCCAGCTCAATCTTCCCTTTACTGTTTACGATGTACTTCCGGTTAGAAAGCTGACTGATCTGCTGGTCGTTCTCCCACAGCTTCAGCCGCTTTTCATAAAGGGCAAGACGCACCGCCCCCCACATGAGGCCAGTGCTGTTTTCGTACTCTATCGGGTCGTCGCCTACGTCCCCTATCGTGCCGCCCTCGCCGCCGAAATGGCATTCGTACAGCTCCAGCACAAACGGGGCCTCAATACCGGCGGCCTCCCACTCCTTGTTGATTTCTTCCGTGATGGCCTCCTGCTGCTCCTGGAGGATGTCGTACACGCCGACGCCCATTCCGTCGCAGTCAACCTTGACGTGGATCTCCGCGCCGAGGTATTTCCGGGCCTGCTGCTTTACCAGCACCACCACATGCCCCGCAAGTTCGGTGATATTGTTGTGATGGTAAATATCTGGCTCGCCCTGCTGGGCTTTGTCATAGACGGGACAGACCACGGAGCTGTCATCCCCGTACCGGGCCACGTCCACGCCAATATCAATGCGCCTGGGGGCCTCCGGGATATGCACGGGACCGCTGGCCTGCTCCGCCCACTCCATGGGGATAAAGCTGTCCGGGAGGCTCTTGGGAAAGTCCCCGGCCACACGCACCCGAAACACGTCGCTGTCCTCGCCGAACATTTCAACGATTTTCTGGATAAAGGCCGTATCAACCCGGCTGCTCTCCCGCCCGTCAATATGGAGGGTGCTGTACTGCGCCCGGTTCTTGTGGTGGCTGTCAAAGAAAAAACCGGTCAGCTTCGTGGGGTTCCCGGCCATAAACAGGCGGGAACCTTCCGTGGTAAGGGCGCCCAGGATCGGCTCAAACACCTTATCGTCAACGCCGCTGGCTTCGTCGATGATATAAAGCACATGGTCAGCGTGAAAGCCCTGTAATGCGTCCGGCTTGCTGGCTGTCCGGGCCACGGCGAACCATTCTTCCCGGTAGCCCCGCATGAACACCTTTTCCTGCGTCCAGATGATGTCCTTCTCCAGCACCGGGTTATTGCGGAGCCACTTGCTGATCTCCGCCCACAGGATGTCGTACAGCTGGTGTTTCGTGGGGGCGGTACACGGCACCTTGGGATAGGGCCGGGTGGAGAGGAACCATATCACCAGCCAGCTTTCCACTGCCGACTTGCCCACGCCGTGGCCGCTCCGCACGCTGGTAAGCGGGTTGTCAGCCACGCTCCGCAGCATATCCCGCTGTCTGGCGTCTGGCTTGGCCCTGATAATGTCCTCCACAAATTCCACAGGATGATCCGCATAGTAGCAGATGGCCGCGGGGTCAAGGCTCATTCTCCTCGCTCCTTCTCCTCCAGGCTTCATTGATGGCGTCGGCCAGGGTGCTAGGCCCATCGTCCTGTGTACTGGTAATGTCCTCGGAAACAGCCGCCACCTCGGCCTCCAGGTTCTGCCGCTCCAGTTCGGTGGCGAGCTTTACAATGGCGGCAAAATTTTTCGGATTAACCATGTCACTGCCCAGCTCCTTCAGCGCCAGCATAGCCGCATTCTGAATTTGCTGGGCCATAGTGACATGCCGCTTGGTCATATTTCGGACTTCCGTAATAGCGGCCTTCTTGGCCTCATACTGGATATGATTGTCCCAGGCCCGGCACCGTTCCACCCATTTGTAGGTACGGCTCCAGCGGTCAATCAACGTCTTACTCTTGCCTAACTCTTGACTAACCGCCCGGATGCTCCGGTTAGCCCCCATTTCCAGGTAGAGGAAAAATGCCTCAAACGCCTGGGCGCTTTCACCCTTTTGCCGCTCCCACGGCTGTTCGGTTCTCTTATTCGGCATTTCCTCCTCTCCTTACGTCTAGGGGTTTAGGGCCTATCGCTTGTCAGCGTTCCGGGTGAAGAAATAGAAAAACGGAGTATCCAGCAGAGCCAGCCCAGCTTTCAGCAGGTATTGTCCGATGATAATGCCAATCAGCTGCATACGCCCCTCTGCCGTGAACAACCAGCCCAGGCCCAGGCCGAAACTGATTGTCGCATAGATAACCGTGTCCCATATCTGGCTCGTTAGTGTCGAGCCATTATTCCAGAGCCAACGGCCGCCCTTGGTGCTCCCGTGCCGCTTCACATACCGGCCCCGGATGAAATGAAATACCAACACGTCCCAGGTCTGCGAAACCAGGTAGGCGCTCAGGCTGCCAATAACAAAAATCCAGTTCTGGCCCAGCAGCGTCTGATACGCCGTGTCCATCACCGGATCAGTGGCCGGGAATGCCCCGGTAATCATAATGCAGGCGGTAGCAAACACCTGCCCAATAAAGCCATACTTGACAACGCCTTTGGCTGTGTCCTTCCCCCATATCTCCCCGATGATGTCAGTACAGAGGAACGTCACGGCATAGGTGATGGCGCCGCCGCTCAAGGCCAGCGGGATACTTCCCAGGGACAGCCCCGTTGTGATAGTCCTGGCCCCGGTCACGTTTGCAATAACAATACTGATGACAAACAGCGTCACCAAGATAAACAAATTACGGTCATTTTTCTTCATGTTGTAAAATCCCCTATTCCTGCGGGCCTGCCGCCCGCTCATATTTTCGTTTGCAGATGGTCGCACAGATACTGGCATTGGTACAGTAGTCAAGGGTCTTGGCCCGGAGCGGAACGCCCCTGCTGTCGATGACCGCCTTTACCTCCGCCTGCCGTCTCTCGAAGATTTCCCGCTTAAAATGCCGGATATGGGCCTTTTGCGTTCCATCATCGAAGTATCCGAATTTCACGCCAGCCAACCAGGAGGTACTATCCGCCGAGGTGCAAAACCGATTCTGAGCAATCATCTTCACGTCGGTACAGCCCAGGAGGTGAATATCAATCTCCGGCTTGCGGTTCTTGATGTAGTGCGTCAGGTACCGGGTATCCTCCCGAAATGTCTTAGGCTTGATGATCCTCAGCTCCGGGACGCTAATTGCGATATAGCTGCTAAAATCAATCAGCCGGTCAAGGCCCCGCTTTCCGTCCTCAAAGTGAAAGACGTTGATCTGCGGATTTTTCAACCGGCGCCGCATACGCTCCCGGAAATACCAGGCATCCTCTACACCGAGGACTTTCTGACAGTCAATTTCAACACAGGTGGCCGTGATCCCGTTCTGCTCCACAAAGGCAATCAGCTTGTCTTGCCATTGGGTCAAGGTTTCCCGGGTCTGCCGCTGATCCTTGCCCTTGCCGAACATCAGGGTAAAGAGGCCGCTGTCCTGGATAACGTGGCGGTTCTCCCGATCCTGCACCTTGATAACGTGGTTCGCCGGCAGTCTGAAATCTGCGTCAGGCGACTTATTCACGATATACTTGTAGCAGGAATACAGGCGGTACCGGGTCTTTGCGGCGCACAGGGCGGCATAGAAAATTTCCTCCCCATCACTCCCCGCAAAATGAACCTTGATGTTGCTATCGAACAATCTCGGCACCTCCGAAACCATCCTCCAGCACCGTACAGGCCGACGCTCCGAATTGTTCCAGTAGCTCCTCCGCGATATGCTCACAGGCCAGACCACCAAACTCACAAGCGCCGTTCCCGTTGCCATAATGGTCCAAGAGGTAGCGGATGATTTCGTTCTGCCTCTGGTTGATCTCAATTTCCCGGTCATTGTCCCTGACCTGGAACTTCATACGGACCTGGAAGATATGCCGGTGCCTATGCCGCAGATACTCCAGGCTGCCCGTCGGTGCTCCCGGCCAGTAGTGAAAGCCCTCCACGGCCACGGCACAGAGTACATACCGCCTCATGCCGCACCGCCGATCTGCTCCGTGCGGTAGGTAAAGCCCTCGTCCTCCAGATAGGCCGTCAGTGTTTCCAAGCTCTCCGAAGAAAGTCCGCATACAATGACATTCCAGCTATCGGCCTCCTGAGCCTCCTCCCCGTCTACCGGGGCCTGCGGTTCTGCCGGCTCTTTCGTCTGCACTCCGCTCTCAAAGAAACCGTCTACATACGGATCCACGCCAGCCGGTTCCAGCCCTTGCGTCCGCCCCTCCAGGTCGGCCAGGAGGCTGTCAAGCTCGCCCTGGTCAAAGCCCGTCAGGGTTTCATCAATACTGGAGTCCGCCGAAAGCTCCTGGAGCAATTCAGTCAGCGCCGCCGTGTCCCACTCACCCGCAATCTTGTTGAGGGCGATGTTAAGGGCCTTTTCGTCCGCATCGGAGAGATTGACCACACTGACATCCAGCTCCGTTTCTCCGGCGTCCAGCAGAATCTTCAACCGCTGGTGGCCACCCACGACATTGCCGGTACGCTCATTCCAGACCACAGGCTCAACACAGCCAAACTTGTCTAGAGACCGAGCCAGCTTTTGGTACTCGGCGTCTCCCGGCTGAAGGTCTTTCCGGGGGTTATAGGCGGCCGGATTCAGCTTGCTTACAGGTACCCTTCTGATTTCCATGTCGCTGCTCCTTTTCATGTTGTGTCCGCCGCAGGCCTCGTTGGCGACCGCTGCCAGCCCGAACCAGACCGCCCATGCAAAGGAGAAACATGGGGGCCAGAAACCTCCTCCCGAAAATATTGGCGACCCCCTCGATTGGAGGGGGTCGCCCGGCTTAATTAGGATTTTACACCCTACCATTGTACCACGGTCTTTCGAAAAAATCGCCCGGTTTTTTTCCGGACTTTTTACTCCGTCTCAGTGACCCCATAGAGGGCCAGGGTGAAATGCCGCAAAGCCTTGTCCCGCCTGTCATAGACGGCGCTTTTCTCCAAGTTTAGGCTCTCGCATAGGGCCTCGACAGTTCCCTTTGTCCGATGGATGTAAAATCGGTCCAAGACAAGCTGCTCCTCGTCATCCAGGACGGCCAGGGCCTTGTCTACCTGGGCCACCCACAAACGGGCCTCCTTCAGCCGCCGCTTCAGCTCGTCCCGATGGACGATGTTGGAGAGCATGGAGTCCTCCCGGGTGCTGCCGCCGCCAGAAATAGGCGTGCCGTCGGTGGTGGCACTGCGAATGCCAGTATAGGCACTCTCCAACCGCCTGATCTCTTTGGGCAGGCATTCCAGGGCTTGCTTGTGGGCCTCATAATTTTTCAGCTTGTCAGCTGCTTCGCGTTTCCAGTTCATACTCGGTCTTCGCCTCCATAGCCTTCATGCGTTCTTTGGTGTGCCATATCTCCATAACCGCTTTGCAGATATTCGACACTGATTCTTCAACCACCAGCAGGGCTATAAACGCAAGGATAAACGTCATCCACGGATGATCCATAAACCACATCAGTCTCTCCCTCCTTCCAGTTCATAGCGATATGCCAGCCAACGCTTCCCGTATCCGTAATCTTCGATGTGCTGTGCATAGAACGGGTCAAGAACATTCCAGTGAGGCGGCGGACTATCCTCTTGCAGTCCAACGTGCCAGTAAGGTTTTCCACCCATATGCCGCAACTCCTCCAGCGTCAGCGGGGCATTAGGGGACGTGGAAATTTTCAGCTTTTCTATCTCACCACTTATAGCATAATAAAGTTCTTGTAGCTTGTCCGCACATTCCTCTACGCCATAATTTCCAGGGCAACACACCCCATATTTCGTACTGCCATAAATTGGACAGCTCCCACATCTGCTCATAATTACCTCCCCGGCCGCTTATTCCAGGCCGTCCCCGCCTGGCCCTGGGCCACGAATTTATTTCCATAGTGCCAGGGCTGCACCCAAAACTTCGGGCCTCTAGTTTTGCACTTGCGGCACACCACCCGATAGGCGGAGTTCTTATCGCTCTTGCCCTCCCGCATGATAGCTGTGTCATGCGAGCCGCAGAACGGACACGGTTTGAGGTTCATGCCGTCACCCCCAAATCTTCCATACTGAACACAATCCCCACACAGAACGGTTCCCCGTCCTCCATGATGGTGAACGTCTCATGCGGGATGTCCGTCTCGAACGTCCAGCAGGGGCCTCCCTTGTCATGCCACACCGCCTTGACGGTTCTGGCTTTCTTCCTCTCCCGGGCAAAGTACGGGCAATCATCCCGGCCACATTCTGGTTCCTGGAGAATGCCGTCAGGGGTGAGGTAGACAGTCGTGCCATTGTAGGCCCCGACCTCGTCGTTGATGGCCCCGCAGAGCTCCACATTATCGTCGGAGTAACCGTACACCGCAACCAGGCTAGCAGCCTTTGCGTCTTGTACCTCTCCCCATTCCATTTCCTCGCCGGTATCCCGGCCATTCAATTCGATTGTTAACTCTTTTGCTGTCATTTCGATAACCTCCAAATTCGTAATCGGTTGGCAATTTGCCTGTTACTTGATTTCCTCAGCGCAGACGTAAATCCCCGGTACCTCGGCCCAAAATTTTTCGCAGATCTCCGAGGCCACCTGTGCATCGTCCTTCCAGAACCCCACAGCGGTCATGCAGTCCTTCAGCAGCTTGTTCAGATTATCCGTGTCGGGCTTGGTGGTTCGGTACTCGCCGTCCCCATGCTCTCCCCTGGGGAAACACCACTTCACCAACAGCCGCACGGCCCCCCTCATGCGCTGCTCCGGCCTATGCCCGGCCAGGTGATCCGTCAGCTTTGACCGGGCCGCCACAACTTCCGGGGGGTCGTAGCTTACCGGCTTGCCCTTCACAACCCGCCATTTCTTTTCCTGGTGCGTAGCGGTGGGAGGGATCATCGGCATAAAAAACTCAATCCGCATATTTCTTTACCTCGCTAAAGTGCGCCATTGTTGAAAACTTTTTTGTCAACGGTCAGGGGGAAGGAGTCGTCGTGCGTAGCTTTCGCACGACTACTTCCCCCCGTTGACCGCAGGGAAATGATTTATTTACCCCCCGTAGGGGGGTACTTTTCCTTCCCTCGGGAAAATAACGGATTTCTGCGTTTTTTTCTCCCGCAGGGAAAACAGGGAAACTTCCGTTTTTTCTCTTAGGGAAATGAGGGAAAATCCCGTATTTTTCCCTCAAAGGGAAAGGGAAATTTTACGTTATTTTCCCTCTATTTTTTACCGACCTCCCCATCATCAATCCAAAAGCCGCCGTGCTCCTTCAGCCGGTTCCTGACCGTTTTTTCCGTCACACCCATGTACTCAGCAAGGGCACTAATCGTCACCTTGCCCTCTATGCCGCAGGCCTCAAATGCCAGCGCAATGGAATCTTTTCGCTCCTTTGCCTTGACTTCTTTAGGCTTACGCTTTTGCATAGCCCGTTGCCAGCCTGGGGTATCGCCCTCCGGGTCGATGTCGGCCAAAACCCCGCTCTCGTCGCTGCGGTGAACAGGGAAGTCAAACCACAGGTTGACCGG
>ERZ808037.473-NODE-473-length-37268-cov-5.395687_pt1 | contig 37268 bp, 31 predicted proteins | sample MGYA00380190_ERZ808037 | MGnify/ENA primary metagenome ERZ808037 (study PRJEB31490, sample SAMN06133399) | mouse gut metagenome | isolation source: J9 | host: mice | place: China: Chengdu | collected 2015-05 ...
ACCCGCTATCACGAGGTTGATCTGGCGGCAGAAGGCATGGATACCAGTATGCAGAAAGGTGTGCAGCCCGGGTATTTCTACGGCAATGAACTAATGAATGTCGGCCTTGTCACCAGTGATTATTCGGTGGGCGAGGTGTCAAAAGAAAAGCACTGTGCGGATTTCTGGTCCAGGATTATCGTGCTGGAAGCAGAAGAGGACTGTCCGTAAACTTTCATGCACCCGCAGCAAAGGAAAAGATTTATGGTGCCAGATGAACAGCAACGAAAAAGAGGAGTAAGTTATGGAAAATAAGAAGAAACGTATAGGGATGGCATTGTTTGGCGTATTGTTCTGCGGTGTCTGTGTGGGCATTCTGCAAAAGAGCAGCCTGGGTGCCGATCCGTTTACCTGTTTTGTTTCGGCGTTTGCCAATCTCGCCCATTCCACCTATGGAAATATTTATCCCATCGTTACCGGGATATTGCTGCTTGGTGTTTTTTTCGTCGAACGCCATTACATTGGTATTGCTACGATTTTTAATCTTTTCGGCACAGGAATTATGGCGGATTTGACCGTAAAACTTTTAAATCAGCTTTTTCCGCAGCCTGGTATGGCTATTCGTATTCTTTTGCTGATTATCGGTGTTATTTTTTCCAGTCTTGCCGCTTCCTTATACTTTACTGCGGATCTCGGGGTATCGGCCTACGATGCCGTATCCCTGATTGCCGCTAATAAATACCGGCTGTGTGCCTTCCGCATCTGCCGGATCAGCACGGATTTACTCTGTGTGGTCACCGGGTTTATCTGCGCGGTGGTTATCGGTGTGGGAACGGTAATTACGGCTCTGTGCATGGGACCGATTATCCAGTGGTTTAATACCCACCTTTCCGAACCTCTTCTTTCAAAAACAGGGAAAATGGTCTGACTTTTTTGGGTACTGTGAATGTGTGAACAGTACCCCTTTTTTACTTTATTAGAAATTACGTTCTATAAAGCAGAAACCTCCGTGCTTATGGAATACGGCTCTTCCCTATTCGATTGTGAATATGGAAAATTTTGCTGTAATTCGGGCTTTTTTGGACAAGGTAAAAATAAAGACTTCCAGTATTTATCTCCTCGTGCTATGATAAGATAAGAAAAGCATCAAAAGGTCTTTTGGAGGTTAAGGGATGGAGAATGCGTTTGTACTTAGTTTGTCCGAGCAGAAATTTTCTGATCTTTATTTGTGTTATTGCGGTTATGCCGATTGTGAACCCCTCCACAGTTTTGGGCCTGCAGTAAGGCCGAATTATATTATCCATTTTATTTTAAAAGGGAAGGGCTATTACCGGGTTGGGGATAACCGATATCCATTAAAAGCCGGGGATGGTTTTTTAATTCCGCCGGATATGCTGACCTATTATCAGGCCGATGAAAAAGAACCCTGGTCCTATCTGTGGGTGGGATTCGGCGGAAAAAATGCCAGACAGTATTTAAGCGATCTGGGTCTGGGAGAAAGCCGCATGATGTTTCAGTCTGACAGCGGAGAGGAATTAAAACAGATTGTGATGGAGATGCTGCAGCACCGGCAGAGCAGTATTCTTACGGATTTTAAACTGGAATCCCTTCTGTACGCCTTCTTTTCCGTGCTGGCCAAAACTGCCGTCGTGCCGAAACAAAAGTACCGGGAATTAGAAAATCAGTACGTGCGCCGTGCGGTGGAATTTGTACAGAATAATTATCCGCGGAAGATTAAGATTTCGGATGTGGCCGACTATGTGGGAATTACCCGAAGCTACCTCTACACGATTTTTATGAAAAGCTTTGGGGTATCGCCACAGGAGTATTTAAGCAATTACCGCATTACCCGGGCGTCGGAACTGCTGACGATTACGGATCTAACGGTGGAGATGGTTGCTGCCTCCTGCGGTTACGACGATCCCCTGGTCTTTTCCAAGGCATTTAAAAAGATCAAGGGACTTCCGCCCACAAAGTTTCGCAAGGAGGATCGAAAAAAGCAGGATGAGGCCGATAAAAACATCCGCAGCTTAAAGGGATGAACCCATATCTGCGGGTATGCTAAATCGTAAACCGTAACGAAGAAACCATTATAACATCATAATAGAGCAGCGGCAGGAACCGGGGCATGTGCAGTGCTTCGCTTCCTGCCATTTTTTTTATATTCTTTTAAGGTTTTTTTAATGAAAGTTTATCTGGGTGGAGATTTGTCTTTTTGGAAAATTTATGTTATTATAGTGGGCATTAACAATGCATACACTGGCATAGAGAGCTGTTGCTGCGCACCAAGTCTTTTGGCTTTGGTGAACGTGATAAAACAGTAAGTACAGAGAGGCGGTGGATAAATGAAAAATATATTTCTGATTAATCTGTGTTTCAGCATTGCGATTATTTTTTTCCAGCGGAGAGATCCGAAAAGTGTGTGGACCTGGCTGTTTGCCTTAAATTTTATTCCTGTATTCGGCGTGATTTTTTACTTGTTTTTTGGGCAGGATCTCAGGAAAAGCAAGATGTTTCGGATTAAGGAAGTGGAAGATCGCCTGCGCTATTCGGTGAAAAGTCAGGAGCAGATTTTCAGAGAATACCATCCGGCCACCGAAAACGAACCTGTGGTCCGCGACTATGGAAGTCTGGTGCTCTACAATCTGGAAACTTCCGGTTCGGTGCTTACCATGAACAATGACCTGGAGATTTTTACGGACGGAAGAAAAAAATTTGAAGATTTGCGCCGGGAATTAAGAAATGCCAGGCAGTACATTCATATTCAGTATTATATTATTAAAAATGATGAGGTTTTTGATTCCATTGTGCCGATCCTGCTGGAAAAGGTAAAGGAGGGCGTGGAGGTTCGGGTACTTGCGGACGGGATGGGCGGACGGTTCATGCCCAAAAAGCGCTGGAATGTGATGAAGCAGGCAGGAATTAAGGTCGGGATTTTCTTCCCGCCGGTGCTTGGACGGCTGAATTTCCGGGTAAATTACCGCAATCACCGAAAGATTGTTGTAATTGACGGAAAAATCGGCTATGTGGGGGGATTTAACCTGGGAAAAGAATACATTTCCAAGGTTCCCAAATTTGGTTACTGGAGGGATACGCATCTAAAGATTACGGGGGAGGCGGCCATCAGTCTTCAGATCCGCTTTGCCCTTGACTGGAATTATGCGGTAAAAGAAAACCTGTTTTTACAGAGCAGATATTTTGAACAGGAGATGCCGGAATCTCTACAGGCTGTAGGCATACAGATTGTCAGCAGCGGTCCGGACACGGGGACGAAGAATATACGGGACAATTATCTGGAAATGTTCCACCGGGCAAAGAACCATATCTATATCCAGACCCCTTATTTCGTGCCGGATGACGCAATCTTATCGGCATTAAAGATAGCTGCCCGTTCGGGGGTGGATGTGCGGCTGATGATTCCCTGCAAGCCGGATCATCCCTTTGTCTACTGGGCTACGTTTTCCTATGCGGGGGAATTAATTCAGGCAGGGGCAAAATGCTATATTTATGAACACGGCTTTCTCCACGCCAAGGGAATTACGGTGGACGGGATGGTCAGTTCTTATGGAACGGCCAATATGGATATCCGAAGCTTTGAGTTAAATTTTGAGGTCAATGCCGTAATATACGATGAAGAAACCACAGGGAAGCTTGAACAGGCATTTTTAGATGATCTGCCTTATTGCCGGGAAGTTACCCGGGAGGATTACCAGAAGCGCAGCCTTCTTATCCGTGTTAAGGAACAGTTCTGCCGCCTTTTGTCGCCGCTTTTATAGAAGCGGATTGTTTGGGCAGCGGATATTTGCCCATTGCGGTGGATATGTGAGCAGCAATGAAAAAAGAGGCGGGAAGGGAAGAATCTGGAAGGGAAAACAGCGCATATTCCCTCGGGCTGTGTGCATACTGGTTTTATGAAAACGATGAAAAGATGCAGTATGCAATGGGTTAAATATTTTTTGCTTTGTGGGATTACCGGGTGGTGCCTGGAAATCTTATTTACTTCGATGGAATCGCTCCTGCACCAGGACTGGCGGCTGGTGGGCAAGACTTCCCTTCTGATGTTTCCCATTTACGGTCTGGGGGTTTTCTTGGGGCCAATCTGCAGGGGAATTGACCGGTGGCTGGATGAAGGGTTCTGGGATAAAGGAAGGATTTCTCAAAGAGAACTTGCCCTTCGCCATGGAATGATTGATATGGTGCTGATCTTTACGGCAGAATACCTGTTCGGGCTTTTGCTGGGGAAGATGGGGATCTGTCCATGGGATTACCGGGGGATGCCCACGAATATCCACGGCCTGATTCGGCTGGATTTTGCTCCCCTGTGGTTTCTGACCGGCTTAATTTTGGAAAAAGTTACAGAAAATCAACAAAAAAACGAACCTCTGGTCTTGTAAATGCCTCTAACCTTTTATATAATGATACCATCAAAAACATTGATCGTTTTTGTGAAAATGATAACAGGTTTGAGGTGCAAGTCATGATACGGTTTATTTTGGTGTTTCTGCTGCTGATGCTTTTTCTGGTTCTCACGATTCCCTGGGTGATCTGGGAAGCGGTTTGGGGAAAGAAAGATATGGAGGCAAGGAACCATCGCTGCCTGGCGGTTGTCCAGTTTATGTTCCGGCTGATTTTAAAGATTTCCGGAACGAAGCTTGTGATTGAGGGGATGGAAAATATTCCCAGAGATAAGGCCGTCCTCTATGTGGGCAATCACAGAAGCTATTTTGATATTTTAATCGGTTATACCACGGTTCCGGGGCTTCTGGGCTTTGTGGCCAAGAAAGAGATGACGCGCTATCCGGTGCTGAAAAACTGGATGGACTATGTCCAGTGCCTGTTTTTGGATCGGGAGGATACCCGGGAAGCATTAAAGACCATTTTGGAAGGAATTGATAAAATAAAGCATGGGATATCGATCTGGATCTTTCCCGAGGGAACCCGGAACAAAAACAGCGAGCCGACGGATCTTCTCCCGTTTAAGGAGGGAAGCTTAAAGATGGCGGAAAAAACCGGCTGCCCGGTGATTCCGGTCGCTATGCTGGGCAATGACGGGATTTTTGAACAGCACATCCCCTTTATCCGCCCCCGGAAGGTATACCTGCGCTACGGAAAGCCGATTTACTTAAAAGAACTTTTGCCGGAGCAGAGAAAAAAGAGCGGAGCCTATACACGGGATGTGATCATTTCCATGATTAAGGAGATGGAAGAGGCCGTATAGTCTGCAGAAAAGCATTTAAGAACAGAATAAAAAGCATAATCAGGAACAGAATAAAGAAAAGACAAACAATGATTTGACTGGAAATGGAGATGGAGCATGGAAAAAGAACTGGATTTGCAAAAGATCCGCGAACAGCTTGACCAGGTGGACAGCCAGTTGGTGGAATTATTTGAACAGAGAATGAAGCTGTGCGGGGATGTGGCAGAGTATAAGCGGAAAAGCAAAAAACCTATCTTTGACCCGGAGAGAGAAAAACAAAAGCGGTTTGCCGTGAGGAGCCTGGCAAAGACCCCGTTTAACGAGATTGCCGTGGATGAGATGTTTGCGCAGCTGATGACGATCAGCCGCCGCTATCAGTACCAGCAGTTAGGAACCGCGAAAAGCCGGATAAGCGAAGGATTTCGCCTGGTGGAATGCCTTCCGACTGCCGGGGTGAAGGTGGTTTACCAGGGCGTGGAGGGGGCCTACAGCCATGAGGCGACCAGAAAATTTTTCGGCCAGCAGGTGAACGCCTATCATGTGCCCTCCTGGGAAGAAGCGATGGAAGATGTTGCTGCGGGAAAGGCGGCCTATGCGGTTCTGCCGATTGAGAATTCTTCAGCAGGGGCGATTATCGATAATTATGATTTATTATTAAAATATGATAACTACATTGTGGGAGAAACCGAAGTGGTGGTCAACCACGCCCTTCTGGGTCTTTTGCAGGCAAAGCTTTCGGATATCCGCACGGTTTATTCTCACCCGCAGGGCTTAATCCAGTGCCAGGAATTTTTAAGCACGCACAGGGAATGGAAGCAGGTGAGCGTGGAAAATACTGCTATGGCGGCAAAGCAGGTGGCGCAGGAAAACGATGTGACCCAGGCAGCCATTGCCAGCGAAACCGCGGGGGCGCTCTACGGCCTGACTGCCTTAGAACGGTCAATTAACCATAATCGGAACAATACAACCCGCTTTATTATCCTGGCGAAAGAACCCTTATACCGGCTGGATGCCAAAAAGGTCAGTGTCTGCTTTGAAGCGCCGCATGTCAGCGGCTCCCTCTACAATATGCTGGGCCATTTTATCTACAACCACGTCAACCTGGTGATGATTCAGTCCCGGCCGATTCTGGAGAGAAACTGGGAATACCGGTTTTTCGTGGATATCGAGGGAACACTGCAGGACGGGAAGGTGCAGAATGCCTTGCTGGGGATTGAGCACGAGGCGGTGAATCTGCGTATTCTGGGGAATTATTAAGACTGCAGAAGCGGCGAATCTGCGTATTTGGGAATTATTAAGTTAGCAGAATAAGCTTGCAGAAAAGGAAAATACATAACCATAAAAAATAGATTACATAGAAACGGGGCCAAACACGTGAAAACACAAGAATTAATTTTATACCGGGGGTTTCGCTATCAGCAGCTTTTTGAAGATATGGAGTCCCTGCTTACGGAGAGGGGGCCGGAGGATCGGCGCTTTTCCTGTATGAATCAGTTAATTGAACTGGCAGTGACCTATGGGTTTCGGGGGAATCTTTATCACTGCTTTCTGGCGTTCTGCCTGGCCAACCATGAGAACGCCTACAGTACTTCCTGTGAGATTTCCGGACCGGCAGGAGGTTCCCTGGATATTCTGGCCCGCCATGATTTCCAGATCTTTAAGGATCTTTTTGACTATGATATCCGGGTGCTTGATCGGGACTTGGACACGGGAATCTGGCATCTGACGGCTGATTACCGTGCGGCGAAGGAGAGCAGCCGGGTGTTTAATAAAAGGATTCGGGATCGGATTGTAAAACTGGCGGTTTCTTTAGAGCAGGCTAAAGATGTGGATGAATTCCAGCGGGAGGTTACGCAGTTTTACCATGAGTTTGGCGTGGGGAAGTTCGGGCTGAATAAGGCGTTTCGCATATTGGAAAAGGATGAACAGGCTTATATTGATCCCATTACCAGTATCGAGCACATCGATCTGGAGGATCTTATCGGCTATGAGCGCCAGAAGCAGAAGCTGGTGGAGAACACGGAAGCCTTTATCCGCGGCAGGGAGGCGAATAATGTCCTGCTCTACGGGGATGCCGGGACGGGGAAGTCCTCCAGCGTTAAGGCCATCCTTAACCGGTATTACGATCAGGGACTGCGGATTATCGAGGTGTACAAGCACCAGTTTAAGGCATTGTCCGATGTGCTTGAGCAGGTGAAGGACAGGAATTACAAGTTTATTATCTATATGGATGATTTATCCTTTGAGGAATCGGAACTGGAATATAAGTATTTAAAGGCGATTATCGAGGGCGGTCTGGGAAAGAAGCCGAAAAACGTCCTGATTTACGCCACATCCAACCGCCGTCATCTGATCCGGGAAAGCTTTCGGGATAAGCGGCAGCTCTCCGACGATGAAATCCATGCCAACGATACGGTGCAGGAGAAGCTTTCTTTGGTGGCGCGGTTTGGGGTAACGATTTATTTCGGCGCACCGGAGCCAAAGGAATTTAAGACCATTGTTAAGGCTCTGGCGAAAAAACGGGGGGTGAACCTTCCGGAAGAAGAACTTCTGCTTGCGGCAAATCAGTGGGAATTAAGCCATGGCGGTCTGTCAGGGAGGACGGCGGCACAGTTTATCACCCATCTTCTGATGCAGGAGGATTTAAATGAGCAGCAGCAATTAAACAGGGAGGAATAAGGAGAGTATGGCAATTCAAACATTTGCAGCGATTGATGTAGGCTCCTTTGAAGTGGAGCTGGGGATTTATGAAATTTCCAATAAAAACGGCATCCGTCCCATTGACCATGTGCGCCATGTGATTGCCCTGGGGAAGGATACCTTCAGCACGGGAAAGATCAGCTATGATCTGGTGGAGGAACTCTGCCAGGTGCTCAAGGATTTTTCGGTGATTATGAAAAGCTACCGGGTATCCGCCTATACCGCCTATGCGACCAGTGCCATGCGGGAAGCAAAAAACAACCCGATTATCCTGGAGCAGATACGGGTGCGCACCGGTCTGGAAATTAAGCTGATCAGCAACTCCGAACAGCGTTTCTTAAGCTATAAGGCCATTGCCTCCAAGGAAAGCGAATTTAACACGATTATCCAGAAGGGAACGGCGATTGTTGATGTGGGCTTTGGCAGTATGCAGTTATCCCTGTTTGATAAAGATGCATTGATCACCACCCAGAACCTGCCGTTAGGGGCGCTGAAAATCCGCGATTTGATTTCACGGATTCCCACGAATGTCAAGATGCACCAGGAGATTATCCGGGAACTGGTGGACAATGAGCTTTTTGTATTCCGCAAGATGTATTTAAAGGATCGGGAAATTAAAAACTTAATCGGTATCGGCGACAACGCTCTTTCCCTCTATAAGCAGATGGTGACCGTGGATAAAAAGATGCCGGATCGGATGACGGCCGAGGATGTGAACCGTTTTTACGACGCGCTCTTCCATATGAGCCTTCAGCAGATGGAGGATTTATTCGGGGTCAATGAAACCTATGCGGAATTGATGATGCCCAGTGCCATTATCTATAAACGGATACTGGAAATCACGGGTGCCGAACAGTTCTGGCTTCCGGGAATCCGGCTCTGCGACGGGATGGCAGCGGAGTATGCGGACAACTCCCGCCAGGTGAAGTTTAAGCACAGCTTTGAAAACGATATTCTGGCAGCTTCCAAAAATATGGCCAAGCGCTATAAATGCCACACCGGGCACAACCAGATTCTGGAAATCTATGCCATGGATATCTTTGATACCATCCGCAGATACCACGGGATGAATTCCAGAGATCGGCTGCTTCTTCGGATTGCCGTCCTTCTCCACGCCTGCGGCAAGTTTATCAGTATCCGCGACGCGAACGAATGTGCCTATAATATTATTATGTCCACGGAAATCATCGGATTAAGCCATTTAGAGCGGGAAATTATCGCCAATGTGGTGCGCTACAATATCCGGGACTTTGACTATAACCAGATACAGCTGGAAACCGATATTGACCGCGAAGTTTCCGGAGGCTTAAAAAACAGCACGGCATCCTCCGGGGGCGATAAGGAAACCTTAAGCGTCAACGATATCCGCATAAAAATCGCCAAGCTGACGGCGATCCTTCGTCTGGCAAACTCTATGGATCGCAGCCACAAGCAGAAGCTTTCCGGCTGCAAGATGGCGGTGCGCGACGAACAGCTGGTGATTACTACCGATTATCCAGGGGAAATTCTCTTGGAGCAGATGTCATTCCAGCAAAAAGCCGATTTCTTTGAGGAAATCTTTGGAATCCGGCCGGTATTAAAGCATAAAAGGAGGGGTTAGTCATGGCGGAAAACAGTGTGAATTACAGAGAACCAGGAAATTATGTGAACCGGGAGTTAAGCTGGCTGGAATTTAACTACCGTGTATTAAGCGAGGCGAGGGATAAGACCCTTCCGCTTTTTGAACGGCTGAAATTCTTAAGCATTACCGCCTCGAACCTGGATGAGTTTTTTATGGTTCGCGTGGCCTCCTTAAAGGATATGGTTCATGCAAAATACGATAAGGAAGATATTGCCGGGCTGAAGCCTCAGGAACAGTTAGAGAAAATCTCAGTGAAAACCCATGAACTGGTTGCCCAGCAGTATTCTGCCTATAACCGTTCTCTGGTGCCTGCTTTAAAGCAGCAGGGGCTTTGTGTGATTGAAAATCATGAAGACTTAAATAAAGAGCAGAAAAAGTATGCAGATAAGTATTTTGAGGAAAATGTCTATCCCGTACTCACCCCCATGGCCTTTGACTCCTCCCGTCCTTTCCCGCTGGTGCGGAATAAGACCTTAAATATTGCCGCCCTGTTAAAAAAGAAAAAGGGAGATGAGGAGCCGGAGTTTGCCATGGTACAGGTACCGTCGGTTCTTCCACGTTTTGTGGAACTTCCGGTTTCTGCCGGGAAAGACGGCCGGGAACTGCGAAACATCATCCTTCTTGAGCAGATTATCGAGAGGAATATGCAGACGTTGTTCTTAAACTATGATATCCTGGCAGCAGCGCCGTTTCGGATTATGCGCAATGCCGATCTGACCATCGAGGAAGAGGCGGAGGATCTCCTGCAGGAGATTCAAAAACAGCTGAAAAAGCGCCAGTGGGGCGAGGTTATCCGCCTAGAAGTGGAAGAAAAGATTGATAAGCATCTGTTAAAAATTCTGCGGAAGGAACTGTCGGTAAGTGCAGAAGATATCTTTGCCATCAACGGGCCGCTGGATTTAACCTTCTTAATGAAGGTCTACGGCGGTCTGACCGGTTTTGACAACTTAAAAGCCGAAAGATACACCCCGCAGCCCGTGCCGGCACTGATGAATGAGGATGATATTTTTACCAATATCCGAAAAGGGGATATCCTGCTCCACCATCCCTACCAGACCTTTGACCCGGTGGTTGAATTCGTCCGTGCGGCTTCTAAGGACCCGGAGGTGCTTGCCATTAAGCAGACCTTATACCGGGTGAGCGGGAATTCGCCCATTATCGCCGCCCTGGCTGCGGCTGCGGATAACGGCAAGCAGGTATCGGTGCTGGTTGAGTTAAAGGCGCGTTTTGACGAGGAAAATAATATCCTCTGGGCAAAGAAGTTAGAGCAGGCCGGATGCCATGTTATCTACGGTCTTTTAGGCTTAAAAACGCATTCCAAGATAACCCTGGTGGTTCGCCGGGAAGAGGACGGCATCCGCCGCTATGTCCATCTGGGAACCGGAAACTATAATGATTCCACGGCAAAACTTTATACGGACTGCGGCCTGATGACCTGCAATCCTTTAGTGGGCGAGGATGCCACGGCGGTCTTTAATATGCTGTCCGGCTATTCGGAGCCGTTGAGCTGGAACCGCCTGGCCGTTGCGCCGATCTGGCTGCGCAACCATTTTGTGCGCCTGATCCGCCGGGAAGCCGCCAATGCCAGGGAGGGAAGGAAGGCAAAAATTATCGCCAAAATGAATTCGCTGTGTGATAAGGAGATTATCGCCGAACTTTACGAGGCTTCCTGCGCCGGGGTAAAGATTGACCTGATTATCCGGGGAATCTGCTGTCTGAAGGCAGGGATACCCGGACTGAGTGAAAATATTGCGGTTCGCTCGATTGTGGGGAACTTCCTGGAGCACAGCCGGATCTTTTATTTTGAAAACGACGGCATGGCGCAGCTTTACATGGGAAGCGCCGACTGGATGCCGAGAAACTTAGATAAGCGGGTGGAGATTGTCTTTCCGGTGGAAGATGAGGTGCTGAAAGAAGAAGTTTTCCATATTCTGGAAGTCGAACTGGAGGATAATGTAAAAGCGCACATCCTCCAGCCCGACGGAAGCTATGAAAAGCCGGATAAGCGGGGGAAGATCCTTGTCAATTCCCAGGAGCAGTTCTGTCAGGAAGCCGTGCACATGGCAAAGGAAGTCAGGAAAAAGATCGACCCCGATCCCATGACCACCAGGGTTTTTATCCCGGTGGAGAGCGAGAATTAAATGGTTTAGAATCTGTCGAATAAAAAGGCTATCGAGCACTTACTGTTCACGTATCCAATAAACTCCTATAGATTTTTTTGCAGGCAGCATATAAGCTATAGGTAAATACAACGAAAGAATGTGAAGTCGGAACCTGTTCTGGCTCGTTTAAGAAAGAAAAGCGGCTGCGGTTTGCCGAAGAATCTGGCAAACCGCAGGAAAAAGCGAAAGAGAAGGAGGGGCAGCTATGCCGGAAACCCGGATTTTAGTAGTAGATGACGAAAAGGAAATCGCTGATTTAATTGAAATTTATCTGGTCAGTGACGGCTATAAGGTGTTAAAGGCAAATAATGCAGAAGAGGGGCTGGGGATTCTTGGAAAGGAAGAGGTTCATCTGGTGCTTTTGGATATTATGATGCCGGGGATGAACGGTCTGGAGATGTGCAAGAAGATCCGGGAAACCAACAATATTCCTATTATTATGCTCAGTGCAAAGTCTACGGATCTGGATAAGATCCTGGGCCTGGGAACGGGAGCCGACGACTATGTGACCAAGCCGTTTAACCCGCTGGAACTGACGGCCCGGGTAAAGTCGCAGCTTCGCCGCTACACCCAGCTCAATCCCAACAGCAATGTCCACGATGCCGGGAAGAATGAGATTTCCATTAAGGGGCTGACGATCAATAAAGATAATCATAAGGTGACTGTCGAGGGGGAAGAGATTAAGCTGACCCCCATTGAGTTTGATATTTTATATCTGCTGGCTTCCAACCCGGGAAGAGTGTTCAGCACGGATGAAATTTTTGAAAATGTGTGGAATGAAAAAGTTTATGAAGCCAATAATACCGTTATGGTACATATCCGCCGCCTGCGGGGGAAGATGAAAGAAGATACCCGGCAAAATAAGATTATAACCACAGTATGGGGAGTAGGGTACAAGATTGAAAAGTAAGGATGTAAGCAGAAGCTTTTATTGGCACATGGCAGTAAATATCGGCTACAGTGCACTGATTGCCTGTATGTCCGAAATCTTTCTTCTTACCAATCTTTCCATTATTTCCCGCTATTTTCGGGAAATGGGGAGGGAGAACCTCTTTACTGATGGGGGAGGACAGGGAGAACTTATCCGGGTGCTTATTTTTGTACTTTTGGGCATCGCGGTTTTTTCGGTGTCCTTCCTCTTTCTTCAGCGCAGGACAATGCGGTATATGGCAGAGATTTCCCAGGCCATGCAGAATATCTCCGAGGGGGATTTAAACACGGCGGTGGAAATTATCGGCGACGACGAGTTCTCGCAGATGGCGGAAAGCCTGAATAAGCTGGCGGAAAATATCCGTGAACTTATGGATAAGGAGAGGGAAGCAGAGCGGTCAAAAAACGAACTGATTACCAATATTGCCCATGATCTGAGAACGCCCCTGACGTCCATTATCGGCTATCTGGAACTTCTTTCCAACAGCCGGCAGACGGTAACGGAGCCGGAGATACAGAAGAAGTACATAGACATTGCCTATACAAAGGCAAAGCGTCTGGAAAAACTTATTGAAGACCTTTTTGGCTTTACCAAAATGACCTACGGAAAGGTTTCCATGAAGGTGGGGCAGGTGGATATTATAAAACTTTTAAGCCAGCTTCTGGAAGAGTTTTACCCAAGCTTTGCCGATAACAACCTAACCTATGAGCTGACCTCCGATGTCCCTGCACAGATGATCTGTGCCGATGCCAATCTGCTGGCGCGTCTGTTTGACAACCTGATTAACAATGCGATTAAATACGGGGCAGAGGGAAAGCGTATTCAGGTCAATGTCTGCGGCGGGGAAGAACTGGCGACCATCTCCATTACCAATTACGGGCGGGTCATTCCGCCGGAGGAACTTCCCATGATTTTTAATAAGTTTTATCGGGTGGAGCATTCGCGTTCCACCAGCACGGGAGGAACCGGCTTAGGACTTGCCATTGCCAAGAATGTCGTGGACATGCACGGGGGAAGTATCCAGGTGACCAGTGACTTAAACGGAACCGTGTTTACGGTAAAGCTAAAGGTGCATTTTGATGTAAATAAGGAAAATTTTGGAGAGATTGGCTGATGGAAAGAAGAAGGATGAAAAACCGGTTAGGAAAGGGGCTGGCAAGGGCGAGGAGAATCGCTCTTGCCTTTCTTTGCTGTGCCGGAGTAATCTTTGGAAACGGTCTACGGGTTTACGCCCAGGATGCCCAGGAGGTGAATACCGCCTACGGCTATAAAAACGCCCCGGTCGCCATGGAGGCCAGTTACGGCTATGACAATATGGCAAAAGGAGGGCGCTATCTTCCGGTGTACATTACCCTGACCAATCAGTTAGATAAGGTGTTTAACGGAACCGTGTCCGTGCGCTCGATGGAAGCCGACGATAACATTTACGAATATGCTTATCCGGTGTCCTTAGAGAGCCGCCAGACCCGGCAGGTGAACCTAAATATTCCCCTGGGTCTGCGCTCCGATCAGCTTTATGTCCAACTCTACGACCAGGAAGAAACATTGATTGTGAAAAAGCGTCTGAAAATCAATATCCGCCGGGATACGCCGGAACTGCTGATTGGAACTCTGAGTGATTCCCAGGATAAATTAGAGTATTTGAACGGCGTAGGCATCCATTACAGCACCCTGCTGACAAGAACCTGTGCCATGGTTGCGGGGAGCATCTCCGAGCAGGCGGCAGGTCTTGATCAGCTGGACGTGCTGTTAATTACCAACTATGATATCCGCCGGCTTTCCATCTCTCAGATTGAAACGATTAAGGAGTGGGTGAGCCGGGGCGGGATTCTTCTTTTAGGAACCGGAGCCGGAGGACAGGAAGCCATAGAAACATTTCTGGAAAATAATATCGAGGGGGAGCTTCCGGACCCGCAGGAGCAAATCGTCGATATGGGGCAGGAATTTGCCATCTACGGGCCGGAGGACGTGCAGCTTTCCCTGACAACAACGCAGGTAAAGATCAGTGACGGGATGGAGGTTTTGACCAGCCAGGGCCTTCCTGTTCTTACCGCGGTAAACCGGGAAAAGGGCATGATTGCCGCCTCGATCTATGATTTTTCGGATATCAGCAGTTTCTGTCAGGAACATCCCTATGTGGATAAGCTGTTTACCAGCCTTTTGGGAGAAGACCGGATTGGAGAACTTGCCGATTACCTCTTTGATAATGGCTACAACACTTACTGGGAGGTTCAGGGGGTTATCAACTCAGGAACGATCGATAAGCTTCCGCAGATTTCCCTGTATGCTATAGCCATTTTCAGCTACATTCTTCTGGCGGGGCCGGGGCTGTACTTTTTCTTAAAGCAAAGGGGTCTGCGCCGCCGTTATCCCCATTTTGTCACGGCGCTTTCCCTGTTTGCAAGCAGCCTGATTTATCTGATGAGCAGCAAAACCAGGTTTGAGGACAGCTTTTTCCACTATGCCTCCATCCAGGACTATGCCGAAGATACGATTGTAGAGTCCACCTACATCAATATGCAGACGCCCTATAACCGTTCATTTTCCGTCTGGCTTGACCCGTCCTATGATATCCGTCCCATTACCAGGATGCAGGGGAACGACCGTGAAGAGTTTTCCCGTTTTACCGGAGAAGAAGCGCCGGATATCCGTATCGATTATAAAGAAGAGGGAACCCGTCTGATGGTCAGGGATGCAGGGGCATTTTCCCCGAACTATTTCCATCTGGAAAAGCGTTCTCAAAATGAAGAAGATCAGGGACTGAGCGGCAAGGTTTACAGTTTTGACGGCAGGCTCTCCGGGGAAGTGACGAATAACCTGGACGTTTCCCTAGAAAAGGCCGCCGTTCTGTGTTCCGGTGCCATGGTGCTTATCGATGAGATAAAAGCAGGGGAAACGGTTAGCCTTCAGGATTTGCCAGTGCTGTATTATCCCAAAGCAAGATCCTTTATTACGGCAGACCGGATAAGCGGAGGTTACCGTTTTGCCCAGGCAGAGGTAGATTCGCCGGAATATATGACCGCAGTCAACCGATCGAACAGCTTAAGATTTTATCTGGACAATCTTTTGACAGGTTATCAGTACGGTGCGAGGCTGATGGGCTTTGTTTCCCGGGAAGAAAAGAACGGGATTTTTCAGGGACAGGATATCGATGTCCAGGGCTATTCCCTGTACACGGCTTCCTTAGAAACCGAGTGCAGAGAGGGGAACAAGGTTTATCATACCTCTTTAGAGCGTCAGCCCAAGGTGGTCAACGGTTCCTACAGTGCAGAAAAAAATACGATGGACGGGATGTCGCCCCTTACCCTGGAGTATGATTTGGGCAGGGGAATCCGGGTGGAAAAAGTGCGCTTTATCTCCGTGTCTGAAGAATTTCTGGAAAATCCCAAGTACGGGGTCTTTCCTCTGTTTAACGGAGAACTTTATTTTTACAATTACCATACAGGAAACTATGACCAGATGGAGCAGGGGCAGGAAGAGTTTGCCGACTGGCAGCTTGAACCTTATCTCTCCGAAGACAATAAGCTGACGGTAAAATACGCTTACGATAAAGAATACCTTCCGGATATCGAACTCCCGGTGATTGCGGTCGTGGGTACTGAGGGAAAGAGGTGATCAGGGGCAATGCTGCGGATAGAAAATGTAAAGAAATCCTACGGGAAATACCGGGCACTGGACGGTTTGAATATGGAAATTAAGCCGGGGGCACTGTACGGCTTTGTAGGCCCCAACGGGGCAGGAAAAACAACAACGATTAAGATTCTGGCAGGGCTCTTAGCGCCGGATGAGGGAAGAATCAGCATTGACGGCATGGATATGTCCACGGCGGGGCAGGATTTAAAAGGAAAGATTGGCTATGTGCCGGATCATTTCGGTGTGTATGATAATTTGACAGTCTGGGAATATATGGAATTTTTTGCCGCCTGCTACGGGATAGAAGGGCTAACCGGAAGAAAGCGGTGCGAGTTCCTTCTGGATCAGGTGGGTCTGGAACGAAGACGGGATTTTTATGTTGACGGTCTGTCCCGCGGAATGAAGCAGCGCCTCTGCCTTGCCCGCGCCCTGGTTCATGAACCGAAACTGCTGATATTAGACGAGCCGTCGTCCGGGCTTGACCCGAAAACCCGAAAGGAATTTATGGAGATGATTATGGAAATCAATGAGCAGGGAACGACGATTTTCATCAGCTCCCATGTTCTCTCCGAACTCTCCCAGGTCTGTACGGATATCGGGATTATCGAGCAGGGCCGCATCGTTTTAGGGGGAAGCATGAAGGAAATCCTAGAGCGGGTGGATCAGTCCAACCCTCTGCTGATAACGGTTTACCGCAACGCCGAGCGTGCCATGGGCATACTGCGCAGTCACAGCTGCGTCCGGACGATTTCCATAAAAGATAACTGTTTTGCCGTGGGCTTTACCGGAGATGCCCAGGACGAAGCCCTTCTGCTTCAGCAGCTTGTCGATGCAGAAGTCTTAGTCAACGGGTTTACACGCCAGCAGGGAAACCTAGAATCCCTGTTTATGCAGATTACCGACCATAAGGAGCAGCCTGTGCTGCACTATGAAGGGAGGCCGGGAACATGAGTGAAATTGCTGAAAAGACGGAAATGAGCAGGAAAACGGAAAGAACCGAGAAGACGGAAAGAACCGAAAAGATGGAAAGAAGCAAGAAGACGGAAAAAAGGAAGTGTTTTACGGGGATGAAAAATAATCCCATTTACCGCAGGGAGATGACCGTCAGCAGCAGGAGTATTCGCTATCCGGTGATGATTATGCTGTTTAACAGTATCCTTGCCTTGGTTGCTTTTCTGGATATGTATTCTGCGCTTTCCCAGGTTCGGCTGACAGCAGAAATCCAGTATTCCCGTTTTTTGGAACTTTATGTTTTTGTGGCTTCCATCGAATTCATCCTCCTCCTTGGGCTGATGCCGGCACTGACGGCAGGGAGCATCAGCGGGGAGAGGGAAAGACAGACCTTAGAGCTGCTTTTATCCACCCAAGCAACTCCTCTGCAGATTGTTACAGGAAAGCTGTTTTCCTCCTTAAGCCATGCGGCACTGATGATAGTATCCAGTTTTCCAATTATTGCGCTGGTGTTTGTCTACGGCGGAATCCGCATGGTTGATCTGGGCGTTTTAATCCTTTTATACATTGCCGTGGCGCTGTTTGCCGCCAGCCTGGGGATTTATTTTTCGGCGCTGTGTAAAAAATCAACCATGGCAACCGCCGTTTCCTACGGCGTACTGCTCTTTCTCCTGATTGGAACCTATGTCGTGAACTGGTTCGTGGTATCTATGGCGCAGACCAGCGCACAGGGTTATTTTAACCAGGTGGGAGGAAGCCGCACGCAGATGAATTCCGGTGCGTTCTTTTACCTTCTTCTGCTGAACCCGGCAGTGACCTTTTACCGGATGATCAGCAACCAGGCAGGAAGCGGGAACGCTGGGGAAACCATCCTCCAGTGGTTCGGCACGCGCTCATCGAATTTCATCCTCGATGCCTGGATTCCGGTAAGCATTATTCTTTGGGTCTTTCTGGCTGTTTTGCTGCTGATGGGAGCGGTAAAGATGATCGATCCGGTTTTCGGGAAAAGGAAGAAGAAAAAGAAAAAGGAAAATTAGGAACCCATCCGCTCTGTCCACATATGATATAGTACAACCATATAAAAAAAGGAGTTAATCATATGTGTAATCTTTGTTTTGGATGGAATAATCGTTTTTGCTGCCGCAGGAGATGCTGCAAATGCGGACGTTGGTGCTGCAATGGAAACTGCAACTGCGGGAATAATAACGTAAACTGCGGCTGCGGAAATAATAATGGAAACTGCGGTTGCGATAATAACTGCGGGAATAATTCGGGCTGTGACTGCAACTGCAACAGCCGCCCTGGTTGTGACTGCGACTGCAACTGCAACAGCCGCCCTGGTTGTGACTGCGACTGTAACTGCAACAGCCGTCCTGGGTGTGACTGCGACTGCAACTGCAATAATCGTCCTGGCTGCGATTGCGGAAGCCGTCCGGGCTGCGATTGTGGCAATCGTCCTGGCTGCGACTGCAACAACCGTCCTGGCTGTGGGTGCGGAAGCCGTCCCGGTTGTGATTGCGGAAATCGTCCCGGCTGCGGAAATAATTCTGGCGCGTGCGGCGGCACGATTGGCTGCTGTACTCCCTGCCGTCCGGTAAATGTATGCGGCTGTGAGGAAACTAATCATTTCTCCTGCTGCGAAGTTGATTCCTGCTGCGAATAAGGGGTAAGATGATTATTCATTCGGATAAAAATAAATAAGTGAAAAAAAGCTGTCACTGGCAGGTGAGAAATCTCTGGGGTGGCAGCTTTTTTTAATATATAAACAGAATCAGTTTTTTGGTAGTTTTATTTAACTATGCGAATAAATTCAACTCATAATCTCCTGAACTGCCAAAAAGTAAATGAATTTTTTTATAATTACCCGATTCCAGGCTTTCAAGAAAACGATTGATTGATTTTTGGTATTTTACATACATACTGTCTTCTTTTGTAAAGCGGGTATAGTCTGATGGAACAAAAAAATTATCCCAGTCATGTTTTGCAGAATAATCACGTTTTTCTTCCTTTTCAAAAAATAGTTCTTCAAACTTTGCCCATGACTCCTGGGTAAGAATATCCGGAATATTTTCTGGTTGATGATGCTGCATGGTATATCCAAAAAATTTTGCTTCAGCGATTGACCGTGCCTGTTTTGCACCTTGAGTAAAGGCATCCAGAATATTTCCGGATTGACGGTATTGCATCATGGTGTAAGTATAAACTTCATTAATTTCTTCTCGGTTGACACTGGTTTTAAATGGGGTAAAAAACTGCTTTGCCTTTTCCTTAAGCATTTGTTCAAGGGTATCTATATAGTTGTCCTTATAGCTTTGAAATGTGTTTTGTAAAAGATTTTGCATATTATTGCTTAATCCGGCATGTTTTGCCAGATAATCCGTTTTCATTCCCTGCACGGCCAGATCTAATCCTATGCGCTGTTCATTATCTGACCAAAATGTCCCTCCCTGGTTATCCAACTGCTCTTGGCATTCCGCTGAATATATTCCTGCGATTTCCAGATCCTGAAGCGTATAAGCCATTTCCTCTGTCTTCGTGGAGGACGTCTGTGTGGACACACGGTCATAGGCGTTCATATCTTCCCGAAGCCGTGCCGCCATGTAGCCGTCATCCTGCTGCATCCATCTTACGGTTGTATTACGGAGAGCTGCATAGGATTCACTTTGCTGTAAATGTTCTTCATATTGAGAAATCCGCTGATCAATACCTTTGGATAAACTTTCTGCCATTTCTGTTTTGGCTTCAGAATAACCACATTCTTCATAAAAATTTCCAACCGATCCGCAATAAGAATCAATCATTGTTTTTTTTGTGTGATCTAAAATTTCATTCAGCTTAGATAATTGCTGTTCCTTTTCCTCACCGAAATAATTTCTTTCAATGCGATCTTTTAAGACCGCACAGCGGGATGCAATATAGTCAATTCTTGTATTTAAGTATCCTGCATTACGGAAGTTTATATCCATATCCTGAAAATCATATTTTACTCCCCACCAGTCAATTTCATCCCCAATGCCTTCCTGCTCCAGTTTTCGCTGAAAAGATTCCAATTCTTCTGACGGAATTGTTTTCGTAAGAATGTGAGGTGCAAGATGACGTATATCAGCATTGACCACTAATTGACCATCGACAATCTTTAGAGCATCACGGTATGGCTTCATGTACTGATTCCACAATGCTTCATCTTCGGTGTAATGAGATTTTGCCACAATTTTATCGGGATTTTTTCGGATAATGGCTGATGGATTTGCATCATATACTGTTTTACATCCCGATGTTTCCAGAGCATTCTTCCATCCCTGACCAAATGTATAAGGTAAGCCTCCTGAAAGTCTTCCGATGTTCATTGTAATACCCCCATTCTTGAAAATATTTATGAAAAAACTTTATTTTTAAATTATAACAATGTGGGTGCCTTTTGGCAACCTGCATTTTTGAAGGATCATAATAATTTTTTTTGAATAACACTGTAGTATGGTATAGCTTCTGTAAACTTTATTTATAAATTGTAAAACCTTTTTTGACAGGCATTATTATAAAAATAAGCGGGTTCTTTTTGGTAAAAACAATCGGAAGCCGCATTTTCTGGTTGATTAATATAACTCCAACGATACAGACAGATGTATTTCCTAATCTCCTGAATTTCCAAAAATTTTGTCCTCTTGTATGAATTGCTATGTGTCAATTGGTAATTTACACAAAAAAAATAAAAAAAGCTTTACAAAATTGGCAATTAGTGATATTATAATATTGCGTTTGTAAACGTATACATAATTTTTAGGGGATAAAATTACAAATTTTCTTATGTTTTCTATATTTTTTTCTCCTATAATGTAAACGTTTACAAAATGAAGGTGAGGTACGGTATGAGTATAACGATTAAAGATATTGCGCAGAAGGCAGGGGTTTCTATCGCTACGGTGTCCCGGGTAATTAATGGAACCGGGAAGGTGAGCGAGAAAAAAAAGGAGGAGATTGAACAGATTATCCGTGAACATCATTATTATCCTAATGCGGCGGCGAAAAGTCTGATCACCCATGCATCCGATATGATTGGGCTGGTAATGCCGGAACGGGTGAATCCGCTGTTTGTTCAGGTATATGACGGAGTGACCAGGAAAGCGGATGAAAAGAATATTTCGGTACTGTTTTATAAAACGGATGATGAAGAGGAGCGGCAGAGGGAGGTATTAAAGCAGCTAAAGTCACAGTGCGTAAAAGGGATTTTAATTACACCCTGTCTTCATCAGACTTCGGCGACCAGAGAAATGCTGGAGCAGATGGCAGAGGTTAATATTCCGGTGGTGCTGATTGACCGTGATACAGAGGGGTGTGATTTTGATGCGATTTTTATTGATAATAAGGGGGCGATATATAAGGCAGCAGAGCAATTGATTCAGGAGGGGCACAAAAGGATTGGAGTGATTACCAGCCCTGAGCCTTCGCTTTCCGGTTTATGCAGGCTGGAAGGATTTTTGGAGTGTATGGAGGATTATGGGATGGAAGTAAATCCGGATTGGATTGCTGAGGGAAAGCTGAGTGTAGAGAGTGGATATGATTGTTGTAAGAAACTGATGGAGGCAGAAGACCGGCCGGAGGCGCTGATTGTTTTTTCCAGTTCGGGCCTGATTGGATGTGTGAAATATTTGAATGAAGAAGGGCTTAGGATTGGTACAGATGTTAGTTTGATTGGGTTTGATGATATTGGGACATTTCCCTATTTTGGCCTGCAGATTTCTACGATCGAGCGGCCGATGCGGGAGATGGGAGAGAAAGCATTTGAACTTTTATGGGAGAGAATTACCCACGGGAAAAAAAGTAAGCGCAGCCGTGAAATTATTTTACCAACGAGAATTAAGCGTGGTGTAGGAAAAAGAAGATAATGATGTAGTTGTAAAAGATTTTGATTTTCGAAATGAAATGAAGGAAGATGCTGAAGGTAAGAAGGAGGAATGGAAGGATGAAACTTGATGATAATTACAGCTATAAGCCATCGTATGATCCGTTTGAGGGTGTGATGACGAGGAATGGGCTTCCGGCAGACGAGGTGATTTCTGCACTGCAAAAGAGCATTCGTCATGCGGACGAGGATACAGCAGTGCGCTGCGGATATGAGATGTATGTAACCAGCCCGGAACTGGAAAAGTACCTGTGGAAAAGGCTTTCGATTATCAGCGTGGAGGATATCGGGTTTGGGGAGCCGATGGCACCGGTGCTGATCCAGACGCTTAAGGTAATGCGGGAAGATTTTCCCTATGTACTGACGGGAAGCAGGGCATTGTTTTTATTCCAGGCGATTCGCTATCTGTGCATGTGCCAGAAGGAACGTTCCAGCGATACGGTGAAAACACTGGTGATTGAAGAGTATAAGCGGGGGCAGTATGCGAAACTGCCGGAAGGCTACGATATTTATGACTGGCATACCCGCAAGGGAAAAGAGATGGGAAGAACCTATATGGATTTTCTGGAAATCTTTACCGATGTAACGCCGTTTATGGACAAGTATGATCCGGTGCTTAAAGAGCGTCTGAAGCAATATGTTCGTGAGGATGAGGCGTTAGGTCAGTTATAGAACAGCAGATTTGGGAAATAGGAAAATTGTGGGGAAAAGCGGAGAAGGGAGTTTTTTATGAAAAATTGGAAGAAATTTGCAGCATTGGGGCTCGCGGCGACTATGCTTGGCGGGTGCATGCCGCAGAAGGTGGAAAAAACAGAAACACAGGCAGCACAGAGCGAACAGGAAACAAAGGCTGATGCGGCGAAAGATACGGCGGCAGAAGGCGGGGAAAGTACGGCAGCGCAGGATGAAGAGGGGGCTTCCGTGGATACGGAGATTACCGAGCCGGTGGAGGTTACAATCTGGCATCAGTATTCGGATCAGTATGAAGTTTGGTTCCAGGAGAAGGCGGACGAATTTCATGAAAAGAATCCAGACATAACCATTAATCTTCAGTACCAGCCGGCCGATCAGTATGAGGCTAAGGTGATGGCAGCGGCAAAGGCAGAGGCGATGCCCAGCATGGTACACTCGGCAGCGGCGAATATGACCAGCTATATTAATGAAGGAGCGCTGGTAAATCTGGATAATTTTATCTATGATGAAACGGTGGGCTATGAAAAGTTTGACGAACGGATTAACGCCGGTTTAAATGAGATGTATGTACCGTGGGATAATCAGCGGTTTGCCATGCCTTTATTTCTAGGCGGGAATGTATTTTTCTATAATAAGACCATGTTTGATGAACTTGGCCTGAAACCGCCCACAACCTGGTCAGAGATTGAGCCGATAGCTGCAGCGGTCAGTGAAAAAATTGGAAAGCCGGGCTTTGGTTTTCAGATTATGGTGGACGGTTATCTTGAAGTGCTGACACAGGCAGGCGGAGAGGCCATTAACCTGGAGAATAAAACCATTGCGTTTGATTCTGACATTGCCAAGGAAAAGATTGCCTGGTACAAGGATTTGATGGATAAAAAAATAGCGCGGCTGGTTGGGGACGATAAGCATTTTACAACGCCGTTTGCCAATGGAGATGTGGGATGCTATGTGGCGCTTTCCGGCAACTGGGGTTATCTGGTTAATGCCGTAGGTGATAAGTTTGAACTGGGCGCGGCACCGCTTCCGCAGGAGGGGACAAAGAAATTTGTCAGTCTTTCGGAGCCGGTCTTTGCCATTGCCAAAACGAATCCTCAGGAAGAGCTTGCCAGCTGGCTGTTCTTAAAGTATTTAATCAGCCCGGAAACGAACGCGGAGTGCGGCTCCGTATTTGGTGCCCTTCCGGCTTCAAATGAAGCGTTGGAGGAGCCGGTATTTAAGGAATTTATGGAAACGAATCCTGTTGTACAGGCAGTTTATGCGCAGAGAGATTCCTATGGATATATGCCGACAGTAGCCGATTGGTATGAGATCCGAAAGAGTTTGGATAAGGCGCTGGAAGAAATTTTCCTGGGTATTCAGGATGCGGATGCTGCGCTTGCCGATGCGAAGAAGTCGGCGGAAGGGGCACTTTCTAAGTAGAACTTCATGCGCCCACAAGTTTAAAGTAAACGTAGTTTTGAAAGGAATAAGCAGGAAAGGACGGGCCATGAATATACGATTAGAACATGTCAGAAAGCAGTTTGGAGATACGGTGGCACTGGATGATTTAACACTGGAATTTAAAGATGGGAAGCTGACAACGCTCTTAGGCCCAAGCGGATGCGGCAAGAGTACGCTGCTTAATTTGATTTCCGGGATTTTGCCGGTTACTTCCGGGAAAATCTGGTTTGGGGAGAGGGAGGTGACTGGCCTCTCCCCGGATAAACGAAATATTGGGCTGGTATTCCAAAATTACGCTTTATATCCGCATATGACGGTTGGCGAAAATATTGCCTTTCCTCTGGAGATTAAGAAGGTTGCAAAAAAGGAAAGGATGGAGAGGGCTAAGGAACTTGCCAAGCTGTTAAAACTTGAGGAATATTTGCAGAGAAAGCCGGCCCAGCTTTCCGGCGGACAGCAGCAGCGGGTGGCGATTGCCCGGGCGCTGGCGAAAAAACCGGAAATCCTTTTGCTGGATGAGCCGTTGTCGAATCTGGATGCCAGGCTGAGGCTGGAAATGCGTGAGGAAATACGGCGGATTCAGATGGAAACGGGGATTACAACGATTTTTGTGACCCACGATCAGGAAGAAGCGCTCAGTATTTCGGATTTCATTCTTCTTCTTAAGAAGGGACAGGTTCAGCAGTACGGACTTCCCCAGGACTTATATGACCATCCCTGTAATGTGTTTGCCGCGGACTTTCTGGGAAATCCGCCGATTAATCTTCATGAGGCCAGGACCGAGGAAGATGGCGTGGTGCTTGAAGGAGGAGGGGCCAGGTTTTGGATGCAGGGTCTTAACGAAGCCGGGGTTTTACCGGGGAGAAAGATATTTCTTGGAACAAGGAGCGAGGCGATTGAGGCAGTTGCGGGCGATGAGCACGGGACAGCAGCCATGGTAAAAAATATTTTCCTGAACGGAAAGGAAACCTTATATCTGCTGGATATCGGCGGTCAGGAATTTCGGTGTACCTTAGAGAGCGGGAAAGCCTGCGGGATTGGCGAAACTATGCTGGTGCGTTTAAAGAAGAAGGGGGTTCATCTTTATGACTTGGAAACCGGGGAAAAAATCAGCAAAACGCCATGACGGCGAGCCGGTAACGATAAAAACTTTTTTGACGCCGCTTCTTTACCTTGCACCGTTTATTGCGGTGATAAGCGTATTTATGATTTATCCTATGATTACCGTATTTCTTAATTCCTTTTTGGAGGATTATAATTATCTGGCAAATACCTATTCCGGTATGGGACTGGGAAATTTTGCGGCGCTTTTTCAGGACAAGGAGTTTTTGCTTGCTTTAAAGAATACGTTTTTGTATGTCTTTTTTGTCGTACCCATTGCCACGGTGCTTGCGCTTGCGGTGGCGATCCTGTTAAACCAGAAGCTAAAGGGAAGCTCCTTTTTTCAGTTTATTTATTTTTTGCCGATGGTAACGGCGATGATTGCCGTGGGTGTTGTGTGGAAATGGATGTATCACTATGATTACGGTCTGATTAATTATTTCCTGGGTGTGTTGGGAATCGAACCGGTTCGCTGGATGGAAAACCCGCAGATGGCGCTTGCCGCCCTGGTGATTTACGGAATATGGGGAAAGCTGCCCTTTACCATTATTTTGTTTTTGTCCGGCCTTCAGACCATCGGGGAGCAGTACTATACCGCAGCTAAAGTAGATGGGGCAGGCCCTGCAAAGATACTGTTTCGCATTACCCTTCCTCTGCTTTCGCCTACGGTGGCACTGGTCTTAATTATTAATATTATTCACACTTCTAAGGTGTTTAATGAGGTGTTTGCCCTGTTTAACGGAAAGCCGGGGCCGGGGTATTCGCTGTATACGGTGGTGTTTTATATCTATGAAAACTTTTATAATAAGATGGAAGTATCCATCGCCTGTGCGGCGGCTCTGGTGCTGTTTTTGATTGTGTTTGTGATGACGCTTTTGCAGATGGCGATTCAGAAGTGGTGGGTGAAGCGATAGGAGAGGGTAAGGTGAAAAGATAATGAAAGGAAAATCAATAGCGGCAAAGATCATTGCCTGGGTTTTGCTGAGTATGGGTGCCCTGGTGATGGCACTTCCCTTCTATTGGATGATTATTACGGCGTTTAAGACTCCGGATCAGGTAACGCAGATGCCGCCGGTCTGGTGGCCGGAGCAGTTTATGCTTGATAATTTCCGCTATGTTCTGGGTTCAGGGGCATTTGGGCGCTATATTTTAAACTCGTTAATTGTGGCAGCGGCTTCCGTATGTTTAACGACTATAGTCAGCATTTTAACGGCCTTTGCTTTTTCCAGGCTGCATTTTCCGGGACGGGATTTGATTTTTTCCATGTTTTTAGGGATGATGATGGTGCCGTTTGAGCTGCTGGCAATAACGAACTACACGACGATTGTACGACTGGAATGGACGGATACCTACCGGGCATTGATTCTGCCGTATATTGCCAATATTTTATATATTTTTATTTTAAGGAATTTCTTTCTGGAAATCCCTGACTCCCTGTATTATGCAGCCCGGGTGGACGGGGCAAGCAACCGAAAATACTTGTGGAGGATTATGGTTCCCATTGCCAAACCGGCAATTATTACGATTATTTTACTGAATAGTATAGATAGCTGGAACTCCTTTTTGTGGCCGATGCTGGTGACGAATGAACCGAAGATGCGGACAGTTACCGTGGGTCTGACTTCTTTTGTGCAGGCAGCGGGAATCCGGTATGAACGGCTGATGGCGGCTGCCTTTGTGGTGGTTATTCCGATGATGATACTGTTTTTCTTTGCCCGCAAATACATTATTACTGCGGTGGCGCAGGGTGGAATTAAGGGATAGGACAGGGATGATCTGCCGTATGGTTTGGGAAAGATAAGAAACAGGAAACATGAGAAACAGGAAACATAAGAAACATAAAACATAAGAAACCGGTAATATATGCTGTGTTTAAGGAGCGCTGAGCGTTTTTTGAGCACAGCATTTTTGCGTGGGGAAATTGAAAAAAAACAGCAAGCATGCTATAATCTTGGCAGAGAATTGATGAAAGGATGAGGAGGAAAGAAGATGGGAATTATTAAGGCAGCAGCGAGCGCAATCGGCGGCGGTCTGGCGGATCAGTGGCTGGAGGTGTTTGAGCCGGCGGCGATGGGGGCACAGACGGTATTTGCCTCCGGTGTGCGCACAAGAAAAGGGGCAAATGTTAAGGGAACGGATAATACGGTATCGAACGGTTCCGTGATTCATGTTTATCCCAACCAGTTTATGATGCTGGTGGACGGAGGCCGGGTTGTGGATTATACGGCGGAGGAAGGATATTATACGGTGAACCATTCTTCGATGCCTTCGCTGTTTAACGGGCAGTTTGGCGACGCACTTGTGGAATCCTTTAACCGTATTCGTTTTGGGGGTGTTACACCGCTGGCGCAGAAGGTATTTTATATAAATCTCCAGGAAATCAAGGGACTGAAATTCGGCACAAGGACACCGATTAATTATTTTGACAGCTTTTATAATGCGGAACTCTTTCTTCGTGCGCACGGGACGTACTCGGTGAAGATTACCGATCCGCTTCGGTTTTATGCGGAAGTTATTCCTAAAAATGCATACGATGTGGAGATGGATTCCATCAATGAACAGTATCTGGCGGAATTTTTAGAGGCATTGCAGACGTCGATTAACCAGATGTCGGCGGACGGGCAGAGAATTTCCTTTGTTGCCTCCAAGGGCCGCGAACTGGGAAAATACATGGCGGATGTCTTAGACGAGGAGTGGAAGAAGCTTCGCGGAATGGAGATCCAGTCCGTGGGGATTGCCAGTATTTCTTATGATGCAGAGTCCCAGAAGCTGATTAATCTGCGCAACCAGGGTGCCATGCTCAGCGATCCGACGATCCGCGAAGGCTTTGTCCAGGGGGCGATTGCCGAAGGACTCAGGAATGCAGGCTCGAATGCAAACGGTGCGATGGCCGGGTTTATGGGCATGGGTATGGGAATGCAGGCAGGCGGCGGATTTATGGGTGCAGCATCTTCCACCAATCTTTCGCAGATGCAGATGAACCAGGCTTACGGGAATCCGGGAACGGTTTCGGGAAATGGTGTTTCCGGGGGTGCGGGCTATGGAAATGGAATGTCAGGAAATGCAGGCTATGGAAATCCGGCAGCAGGAAATACTGTTTTGGGAAGTGCCGGGCAGGGAAATATGGCTGCGGCAGGAGGTGCGGCTGCGGGGGCAGGGGAATGGATCTGCGGCTGCGGGGCAAAGAATCACGGAAAGTTCTGCAGCGAGTGCGGAAGTCCAAGACCGGCTCCCGGCCCGTGGACGTGCAGCTGCGGGAATGTCAACCAGGGGAAGTTCTGCAGTGAATGCGGAAAGCCAAGGCCCTGAGAGGGTAAACGGCAAGGTTAAGTTTTGTAAATAGAGGATGAGGACAATATATGGCTGCAATTACCTATAAATGCCCGAACTGCGGCGGGGGGCTTATCTTTGAGCCGGAAACGCAGAAGTATAAATGTGAATACTGCCTGTCAAGGTTTATGCAGGCGGATTTGGAAGGGCAGGCTTTTGGGGAAAACGGAGGAGAAACGGCAGAAACCGGTGAAGAAGAGGCGGCTTTGGCAGACGGCGGGTACTCTGCGGCAGGGGAGGCCGCCGTCTATTCCTGTCCGAGCTGCGGGGCAGAGGTTGCGACCGATCCGACGACGGCGGCGACCTTTTGCTATTACTGCCATAATCCGGTCATTTTATCTGGGCGGCTTCGCGGGGAGTATCTGCCGGACTGCGTGGTACCGTTTTCCATTGACCGGAAGAGGGCCGAGGGGATGTTCCGTGAATGGATAGGAAAGAAGAAATATGTGCCTAAAGACTTTTATTCGCCCGGCCAGATAGAAAAGCTTACCGGGGTGTATTTTCCTTACTGGCTGTTTCGCTGCCGGATAGACGGGAAACTCCGTGCACAGGGGACGAAGATTCGTTCCTGGACAACCGGAAATATGCGCTATACGGAGAGAAAAACCTATCAGGTGGAGCGCCAGGGCATGGTAAAGATTAATTATGTGGCAAGGAATGCGATACATAAGGCAGATTCCCGGCTCTGTGAGGGTGTGCTTCCCTATCCCAAAGAGGGAATCAAGCCGTTTTCCATGGGCTGCCTGTCCGGGTTTGTGGCCCAGAAGCGGGATCGAAGAAAAGAAGAGTTTATTCCCGAAGTGTATCAGGAAGTTAAGGATTTTGCCCTTGTAAAGCTTAAAGAAAGCGCAGGCGGATATTCGGAACTGAAGGTTTCGCAGCAGATTGCAGATGTAGAGGACGCCCGGTGGGATTACGGGCTGTTTCCGGTGTGGACGCTGACGTATAAAGGCCCAAAGGACGGTAAGATGTATTACTTTGCCATGAATGGTCAGACCGGCAAGATCTGCGGCGAGCTTCCGGTGGATGGGGGGAAGCTGTTTGGGCTGTTTATGTGCATATTTCTTCCTGTGCTTCTGGTTCTGCTGGGTGTGGGGTATTTTCTGCCTTTGTGACCTGCTTTCGCTGGCTTAGAAGCAGGGGACTTTCTTGATAGGTTAAATTTTTTTTAATGTTCAGATGAATGGAAAAGTGCGGTTATATTTATGAAAAAAGATGATAAGTATTTGTCCGATGAGCATGCGGATTATATAAAAAACCTTATAAAAACTGCGGCGGAAAAGGATAAAACATTTAAAATTTTTGGGGCAAGTTCTCATAAATATTGTTTGAATGAAACGGTAAGCCCTGCATGGGTGAGAAAATTTGAAGAACAGTATCAAATAAAACTTCCCGAAGAATATGTATTTTTTATAACCAAGATCGGCAATGGAGGAGCCAGCCCTTATTATGGAATCGCGCCGCTTAGCCTGGATAAAAAAGATGAAAAATGTTATAAAAATCTTTCAAAACCAAATATTTATGATAAGGACTATCCGCAATTTTATAAGGAATGTGTTGCATTGCGTCAAAATGGTGAACGTGACGAACAAGCATTTTCATACGAAAAAGAAGATGAATTAAATGAAAAATTTGATGCAATGTGCGACAGAATAAAAGATGGCGTTTTAAATATCAATACACAGGGCTGCACCTATGATACATTACTCGTGGTCAATGGCAGCAGAAAAGGGGAGATTGTCTATATGGACTGGAATTTAGAAATAGAATATCCGCCTTTTTTAACGCATATGACGTTTCTTAAATGGTATCAGAGTTTTTTTGAAGAGATTCTGGCAGGCTATGATGTAAGAGGCTATGGCTGCCATATGCTTGGTGATGCGTATGAGCTGATGGAAAAATATGTAAGCGCGGATTGGAATACAAAACGTGAAATTTTGGCCGCTTTTTTTAAATTTAAGACGGTTGATGAAAAAACACTTTCATTTCTTTGCTGTTTTGACGGTGTTGATGATGTGAGCAGGCTTCAGCTTATTTTAAACTTAGATATCAGAAAAGGCTTGACTTTTTTTGAACGTTTTTTCCATGAGGGCAGCGGACGAATAGAAACAGCCGTCAGTGCCTGCCGGAGTATACCGGATGAATATCGGGAACCCTATTATGACCGGATGCTGGATATTATTTATGGTGATTTTAATGATGAACTTAAAAGGAAAGCGCTGTTTTTTATTGAAAGTATAAAGAAATTTTCAGCCGGTGATTTGTTTGCATTTTTTGAGAATAAAAAGAATTCAGAAGAAATCAGAAAAACCTGCATGTATGTTATTGGAGCAGCTAAAGATAAAAAGGAATTTGTTGAAGCATTTGTTTCTATACTGCATACGATGGACAGTGAAAAAATCATGTTGGAAACGCTTGTTACGTTAAGAAATGTGAAAAGCGAAAAGATTGCACAGGCGTATCAGGCATTGATTCCAAAATATCAGAACAGTAATTCCTTTATGATTGTAAAAAATATGAAAAGTTATTTAAAGGCTATGGAGTGAATGTTAAAGGACGTAAAAATAATGAGCAGAATAAAAAGATTTTTCGGTATAATATTGTCATGGATTGTGGTGATGAGCATTTATTTTATTCCCGCCTGTGCAGCAGAAGCAGAGAACGGAGAAGTCAGGGTATTTGATTTTGCCGGATTATTCAGCCAGGAAGAGAAAGAAGAACTGGAAGAGGAGGCTTTACGGCTGCGGGAGGAATTAAAGGCAGAATTCATCGTTTTAACGGTCGATGAAACCCGGGGGCATACGGCGCAGGAAATGGCGGACGAATACTATTTTTCCCACGGATACGAAAAAAGCTTTGATGAAGACGGTGCTGTTGTTTTGATTGATATGGATAACCGGGAAATTTATCTGGGGACTTATGGGATTATGATCCGGGTAATTACCGATCAGCGTCTGGAGAATATTTTAGATGCTGCCTATCCCTATGCTGTTCAGGAAAATTATGCCGGTGCTGCATTAACCATGCTGCAGGAATGTGAGGATTATGTACACAAGGGAATTGTAGCAGGGCAGTATAATTATGACCGTGAAACCGGAAGAATTCAGATGCATTATACGATTCGCTGGTATGAGGCTCTTGTGGCGGCGGCTGTCAGTGCAGCCATTGCCGGTTTTGCCTGCCAAGGTGTTGCCCGCAGTTATCGGATGAAATCGGGGAAGGAAAAAGAGAGTAAACTTGCCTATCAGGAAAACGCCCTGCTGCAATCGGCTTCTCCGGTCGATCAGCTCATGAATACCGCGGTGCATCATACGGTTATTCCGCGCCAGAATACCAGCGGGCGGAGTTCGGGCAGCAGTTCTTCAAGAAGGAGCACCACGCACAGCCACAGCGGACACAGGGCAGGCGGGGGCGGAAGGAGGTTTTAGGGTTTTGGAAATGGGGTAGAGGACAATGCATAATTTAAAAAAAAGTAAACTTATTTCTACAAATCATTTGCCAGGTAAACTTCAGGACGATATTAGGAATTTAGTTGAAATTGCGTATACTCATGGTTCATTAAAAAGCAGTACGATTATACATTGGCTGAATGAAAAAGGGATTCCGGAAGCTTACACAAGTGCAGTAGATTATCTGCAAAAGCACAATGTTTTGATTATTGAAGATGATGATACAGGAACTTTTCCGACACAAGGCATCTTGGATTCAAACAAAATATTAATTCAGCAAAAGCCTTTAAGTATTGAAGGTATTTTAAAAAGAATTAAATATTCGGAAATTAATTTGGATACGGAATTCCAGAGGAAACGCAGTTTATGGGATGGGGCGACAAAAAGCCAATTTATAGAATCTTTAATGCTGCGAATTCCTATTCCCCCTTTGTATTTTGACGGAACGAATGATGAATCCTGGTTGATTATTGATGGATTACAGAGATTATCTACACTCAAAGAATTTGTTATAGATAAATCTTTTATCTTAGAAGGAATGGAATATTTTACAGATTATAATGGTTGTGGATATGATAAATTACCCAGAGCATATATTCGAAGAATTGAAGAAACACAGTTATCGCTTTATATTCTTTTGCCGGGAACACCATCGAATATTAAATACAGCATTTTTAAAAGAATCAACAAACCAGGGTTAAAGTTAGAAAATCAGGAAATACGTCATGCTTTATATCAGGGGAATGCAACGAAGCTTTTAGAGGAATTGGCAGAGATGGAAGCTTTCAAGATTGCAACGAATAATTCTATTTTGCCGGATCGAATGTTGGATAGGGAATTTATTCTTCGCTATATTGCTTTTAAATATTTGGGAATTACACAGTTTAAGGAATGTGATGCATCCATAGAAGTTTTTTTGAATAAAACGATGGAATTTTTAAATGAATGTTCAAAAAGCAGATTAATACAAATAAAAAGAAATTTTGAAAACGCCATGGATTGTGCATATCAGATATTTGGCGACTATGCATTTCGCCGCATATCAGGCATTCCTCCTGCAAAGAAAAATCCAATTAATGTAGCTTTATTTGAAAGCTGGTCGGTGGCATTGTCAGAACTTAATGAACGAGAAAGAAAAAAATTAGTTGAAAATAGAAAAATAGTACTGGAAAAATTCGCAAGTATTTTGAAGAACCATACGTATAGTTCGGATATAAATACAGCAAAATATAATAGTGTAAAGCGAAGGTTAGAAACAATTGTTCAAATGATACAGGAGGTATTAAAGTTTTGATAAAACAAATCTATTTTAATAATTTTAAATGTTTTAATGACTGTCAGATTCCATTAAAAAAACTGAATATTCTGGCAGGTGAAAATGGGTGCGGCAAATCTACGGTTATTCAGTCATTGCTCTTACTTCGTCAGTCTTATGAAAAAGATATAAAGTTAAGACATATGATTATTTCAGGAGAATATATTAATCTGGGGAATTCCAGCGACATCATTAATGAATATACAGAAGAATCGAATATTCATATGAAACTTGAGAATACAAAGTCAGGTATTCTTACTATTGATATTCCCTATGAATCAAATAAAAATTATGTGGTTTCTGAAAGTAAATGCAGTGGAAGTGTGTCGGATTTTAATATTTTTTCTGAAAATTTTGAATATATAGCAGCAGATAGGATTATACCTCAAACGATTTATACATCAATTAATTACAATAAAAATCTGGGAATCCATGGAGAAAAAATATTTAGTTATTTAAGTTTATATGGAACGGAACCTGTTTTTCCTGCTCTTTGTAATCCAACGATATCGAATGGATTAATTTATCAAACGGATTTCTGGCTGAATCGATTGTTTAAGGGTTTTCATTTTAGCATTCAGGAGATTATAAAAGCAGATTCCATAAGCCTTAGATATCAGGAAAAAAGTGATTATAACAGCAGTAATGAATATCGACCGATTAATGTTGGATTTGGAATTACCTATATCCTTCCGGTTATTGTTGCACTTTTAAAAGCAACACCGGGGGATATGGTTATTGTAGAAAATCCAGAGTGTCATTTACATCCCAAGGCTCAGCGCCTTATCGGTGAACTGATGGCAATTGCTGCTAATGCAGGGATTCAGGTGATTGTTGAAACACATAGCGATCATATTCTTAACGGAGTGAGAATCAGCGTAAAAAATCAAGTCATATCATCAGAAGATACACAGGTTTTGTTTTTTGATCGTGAGGCGGCAGGAAAGGTATTTCATACAAATGTATATGCACCGAATATCTTATCTGATGGAAGTTTGGATTACTGGCCAGAAGGATTTTTTGATGAATGGGATAATGCATTGACAGAACTTTTATAGCTGGGAGGTATTGGATGGAATTTGTGATAAATGATTTGTCTTTGCAGGGTAAATCAAAAAATACTTATGAAGTAATAAATAATCTGCGCACTCTGGTAAATCTTCTTAAAGAATTAAAAAAGCGCAGGTTATTAAGAAAATTGATTACGGATAAGCAAATACGGGGATTAGAGTTGGCACCATCTTATTTTATAGAACAAGCTTTAAATGATGTACGATTAACCAATGAAGAGAGATTGTTTTTAAAAACTTTTTTTATTAATATGGAAGTAATCGGACAGAATGAAAATATTATTTTTGAATCTGAATATGGCTCATCATTTTTACTTGGACAATCTTATATTAGAAATGCGTTTGTTGTCAGTCTGGAAACTAAGTCTGTATTTTCTTCTCTTTTTTTAGAAGGAAGATTAAAAGCATTTGCAAAGGTTATGGATATTCGTTTAATGAATTTGTCCAGAAGAGAGCATGTAGCTAAACATGAAAAAAATTTAGGTGTTCGAGTATATGAAAATAATCCAAAGCATAAGGTAAATTATGGATGGGGAAGTCCAATGGATTTAGATGATGAAACTGCACAGCAGGTACTTGATACAGCAATTCCAGTCCCTAACAATGAAAATCATTTGATTAATTGTTATAACGGAAAGTATTATTCTTTTCGACGGCATCATCATAATTGCTTTCATGGATACATAGATGATACTATTCCAGAAAATTTTCGTGTTTTGCTGAAAAAAAAATAATATCTTAGGAATGGTAAAAATATTTGGATATTTTTTGAAAAAAGAACTTTAAAAGATTATCATAAGTAAACCAGCAGCTTTCTTTTGCACCCAATAGATGATTCTCCACAGGCAGAGCGAAGGAAGCTGTGCACCGGAAATAAGAAGCCAGATAAGGAACAGGATAAAGAAGATCATCAGGCAGATCCTATCCAGGTTTTTTTTCCAGGAAAGATCTGTTGGAGCAAGGTAAGTGGTTGTTTCCGCTGCCAGTTTTCTGGGAGAAAAATCCAGACATTCATAAGAAAAAATATGGTTCCAGACCGAAGAAACGGCGGTTTTTATATCGTCCAGACAAATCGGAGAAGAACTGTAATAGGGGAGTACAGGAACCTGCAGCACATCTTCCAGCAAATCAAAATCGATGAATATATTTTCCTTTATCTCTGCCCGGCTGAAACTGATGCAGAATACTACGGGAAGCGCCTCTTCTTTAATGGACGGAAGTTTTAAAAGCCTGGACAAATGCTTCAGACCCTGTTCCAGACAATGTGCACTGCACAGGACAAGAAGAATATCGGCTCGTCCTGTATCAAGAAGCTGCGTCATTAACTTTTCCTGTCCTTTTTCAGGAAGATTGAGAAGCAGATATTCTTCATTACAATAACGGTAAGTTCCCCGGGCAACAGGAAAAAGCCGATGGATAACTGGCAGCTTTGCGCTTTGTGTCAGTCCATGGAAAAGCAGGTTTTTCTCCTTTTCGGGACTTCCTATTAAAATAACGGTAATTAAATCTCCTTCCACAGAATGCTTCCCCCCTATGTTAAACAAAGGTTTCTATTTAGTTTATGGGAGGGGACAGGGGGCGGTGCTTGTTGGAAGGTTATTAATGGTTTTCGGTAAGTAGTGACCAGTTTCTCAGGGTGTATGAAGATAAAATATATATTTGGAACGAAGATGAGATACCACGCTGCTGGAAGAAAAACGGAGCGATGACTTTGCAGCAGGGTATGATTATTTACCAGACCGCAAGGCAGAATGTAGACAGAATTTGGGGGGCTGAACGTTCAGGAGAGGGAAGAAAAACAGCAGGACTCACAGACACAATAATAGAAATACTGTGAGGGTGTTCATGTTCCTTTTTAGCCTTATTCTTTTTTTATTTCTTTCGGTGTCAGCCGGTCATACTGAATGATAATATCTCCCGTTTTTTGGTTGATTTTTTCCTTTTTCAGCAGAGTGTATTGCGGCTGTCCCTGTGCATAGTCCTTTTCCGATTTTGGAAAAAAGGTGCGGCACACTTGGGTATTATCCCCTGTGCGCTGAGCCAGAAACAAATACACTGGTTGACCTTCAAAATCATTTTGTAGCAGATAGTCTGCCTGGATCGCCGAGAAGGTATGTACTTTGTAATTGTATCGGAAGATAATCTTGTTGCTGTCCAGAAATTCTTCTAACTGGGCAAGAGGTTTTAGACGCGGTTTCATCTGCTGAAAAAATGTGCTCTGTTGTGCATGGTAGAATGTCAGTTTGCCGGATAGAATTTCCTGCATAATATCCGCCCGCTTGCCGGTTAGAAAGCGAACATTATCTGTTAGCTTATGCAGACCTGCTAGGTGATGGAAATCCGCCCGGTCAAAGGAGATTGTAAATTCCAAAGTTTTTCCTTTGCGGCCTGCGATGATATGATACTGATAAGGCAGCAGCTGTTCAAAGCCTTTTGCACACGCTTGTAGTAAGTCCATTCATATTCCTCTTTCATATATAGCAAAAAGCCCCGCCTTGCGGCAGGGCCTTCTGGTGCATTTTCTTTCGGCCTGTGGCCTACGCCGGTTTGAGGTTTCACTGCACAACCCCTCCTGAAAGCTCCGTAAGACAATGCCTGCCGGCGCACCCTCTTACTTCAACGCTTTGACAGACACACGCCGTTGCCTGTCTTGTGCTATTATTATATGCGGCAAAAGAAAATATGTCAATATCTTTTCTTTTGCCAGTATCAGTTTACTAGTACTGCATTGCGTAAATTCCAGTGAATATGCACCCGCTGTCTACGTCATCTGTAAACCCCACGAAACTCGAC